>ERZ772910.1602-NODE-1602-length-11251-cov-2.440604_pt1 | contig 11251 bp, 6 predicted proteins | sample MGYA00511357_ERZ772910 | MGnify/ENA primary metagenome ERZ772910 (study PRJEB29015, sample SAMEA2738096) | human oral metagenome | biome: human oral; feature: human-associated habitat; material: saliva | place: China | collected 2193 ...
GATGAGCTCGTCGGTAGGTTCAGGCGGTGAAGTGACCGGACTCGGCGGTCGTTCATTCACAGAGCCTACACCTTACGGCATGACCAAGGTGGCGCGTGGATATTTGAATATGGGTATAACCCAGCAGGACAGCCTGTGGGGCAAGGAGACGCCTACGAAAGAAATCTCTGTCGACGGCTTCTGGATGGACGAGACTGAGGTGACAAACTCCAAATATAAACAGTTTGTGATGTGGGTTCGCGACAGTATTCTCCGCACTCGCCTTGCCGATCCTTCCTATGGAGGCGACGAGAGTTATATGATTACCGAGGATAAGAACGGCGAGCCGATAACGCCGCGCATCAACTGGAAGAAGCAGTTGCCACGCAAACCTAACGAGGATGAGCTGCGTGCCATAGAGTCGTTGTATGTCACAAACCCTGTGACAGGCGAGAAACTGCTCGATTGCCGACAGATGAACTATCGTTATGAGGTCTACGACTATACTACGGCAGCACTGCGTCGCAACCGTCTGCGTGCTGAAGAGCGTAATCTCAATACTGACGTCGTGGTTGATCCTAACGAGGTTGTTATGATTTCAAAAGACACGGCGTATATCGATGACGAAGGACGCATTGTCAGTCAGACCATCGATAGGCCTATATCAGGACCGTGGGATTTCCTTAATACATACATCATTAATATATATCCCGATACAACGGTGTGGGTTAATGACTTTCAGAACTCCGATAATGAGATGTATCTCCGTAACTATTTCTCAAATCCTGCATACAACGACTATCCTGTAGTCGGCGTGTCGTGGGAGCAGGCAAATGCTTTCTGTGCATGGCGTACGGACTATCTGCTTAAGGGTCTCGGTCCGGAGGCACGTTATATACAGCGCTACCGTCTGCCGACAGAGGCTGAGTGGGAGTATGCCGCACGTGGAAAGGAAGGCAACGAGTTTCCTTGGGAAGAGGTGGACACGAAAAGTGAAGACGGTTGTTTCTTCGCTAACTTCAAGCCCGACCGCGGTAACTATACCAAGGACGGAAACCTTATAACATCGAAAGTCGGCATCTACTCAAGCAATAGCAATGGTCTGTATGATATGGCAGGCAATGTGGCAGAGTGGACAAGCACGATATATACCGAGGCAGGCGTAGAGGCTATGAACGACATTAACCCTCAGCTCGAGTACAAAGCTGCGAAGGAAGACCCTTATCGCATGAAGAAGAAGAGCGTGCGCGGCGGTTCGTGGAAGGACCCGGAGAGCTACATACGGTCTGCATGGCGCACTTGGGAATATCAGAACCAACCTCGTTCATACATAGGTTTCCGCTGTGTACGCAGTCTGGCAAGCACCACAAGCGAGAGAAACAAGAGCAGCAAGAAATCAAAGAAATAGTAATCAATCACAGTATATACGACTATGTCAAAGTACAGCAAATATAATGTCATCTATCAGTTGCAGAAATGGCTCGACAGTGTGGCAGGACAGACATTCATGAACTATGCCTACTCATGGGGTGCGTCAATCGTTATCCTCGGTGCGTTGTTCAAACTTACCCATCTCCCGGGAGCAAACTTCATGCTGTTCCTTGGTATGGGTACTGAGGTGCTCGTGTTCTTCATTTCGGGTTTCGACCGTCCGTTTGACAAGACAGAGGACGGAAAGGAGCTTCCTACTTCGCGCAGTAAGGTTACAATAGAAGAGGCTGGGGAGCCGTTTGTCGCAGCAGAACATACTGTTGCTGTGGAACCCGGCGTACGGATTATCGGCGGCATCAATGGTCCGATGACCCCTGCTCCTGCCGTAACGCAGGAGACAGCCGAGAGCATGGAAGAAGCTACAAAGACATACATAGGACGCTTGAGTGAACTCAACGAGACTCTCGTGAAGGTATCGGCACTTAGTAAGCGGTTGACGACCGACAGTGAGGAGATGGAAAACCTCAATCGTACGCTCACCGGCATTGCCAAGGTCTACGAGATGCAGCTTAAGAGCGCGTCGCTGCAGATTGGCACTCAGGACGAAATCAACATTAAGGTGCGTAAGATGGCTGAGCAGATGGAACAGCTCAACCAGATATATGCCCGCATGATCGAGGCAATGACTGTCAATATGCCGGGCGCAGCACCGGTCGCACCGAAGCTCTAAGGGTTGTATCTATATATAATGTATATTATAGAACTTAACCCCCAATAACCCCAATAACCCATATTAATTATGGCAATAAAGAAAAGACCTGTTAATCCTCGCCAGAAAATGATCAACCTGATGTATGTTGTGTTGATGGCGATGCTTGCGCTCAATGTCAGCAACGAGGTGCTTAATGGCTTCTCGCTTGTCGATGATGGCTTGAACCGCAGTACAGCCAATTCGGTGAAGAGCAACAATACAATATACGAAGACTTCGCTGCACAGATGAAGGCGAACCCCCAGAAAGTGAAGGAGTGGTTCGATAAGGCACAGGCAGTGAAGGATATGAGCGATTCGCTCTATAATTTCGCACAGAATCTGAAGGTCGCCATAGTGCAGGAAGCTGACGGCTCTGACGGCGACATTCATGATATAAAGGCAAAGGACGACCTCGAGGCAGCATCAACCGTGATGCTTGCACCGGGAACGGGCAAAGGCGGTCAGTTATACAAGCAGATAAATGATTTCCGCAAACGCATACTTACCATGCTTCCTGATGGCGACCAGCGGAAGATAATCGCCGACAATCTCGCCACCGAAGTGACACGTCAGGGCAAAGCTCTCGGCAAGAACTGGCAGGAATCGATGTTCGAGAACATGCCTGTTGCGGCGGCAGTAACCCTTCTTTCCAAACTACAGAACGACGTGCGCCATGCTGAGGGTGAGGTGCTACATAACCTCGTTTCTAATATCGACGTCAAGGATATACGTGTCAACCGACTTGAGGCTTTCGTCATACCAGAGTCGCGCACCGTTGTCAGCGGCGACCGTTACTCCGCACAAATAGTCATGGCAGCGGTAGACACTACGCTGCAACCACAGATTTTCATCGCTAACAAACCGGTTAACCTAAAGAACAATACATACGAATTCACTGCGGGTGGAGTGGGAGAGCACAGCTTCTCGGGATTCATCACTATGCGCAACGGCAGTGGCGAGACCATTCGCCGCGATTTCGAGCAGAAATACACCGTCGTGAATCCTTCGGCAACAGTATCTGCCGACCTCATGAATGTGCTCTATGCCGGTTATGACAACCCTATCAGCATATCCATTCCCGGAGTGCCGCTCAATGCAGTTACGGCTACAATGTCGGGCGGTTCATTCCATTCTATCGGCATGGGTCACTTCGTGGCAAAACCTTCGGCAGTAGGCAAAGACGTGACTATCACCGTTGCAGCCAACACCGGTGGACGCTCACGGCAAATGGGACAGTTCACCTTCAAGGTGCGCAAACTGCCTGATCCAACAGCCTACATCCCTATGGGCGACGACCGTTTCAAGGGAGGACCGTTGACAAAGTCACAACTGATGGCTGCCGACGGCATCAAGGCAGCTATCGACGACGGATTACTTGACATACAATTCCGCGTTGTGAGCTTCGAGACGGTGTTCTTCGATAATATGGGTAATGCCGTGCCGATGGCGTCAAATGGAGCAAATTTCTCTGCTCGTCAGAAAGAGCAGTTCCGCAAGTTGACCAGTCGCAGGCGCTTCTACATATCACAAGTTACAGCCGTAGGTCCTGATGGTCTGACCCGTCAGTTGCCTGCAGCAATGGAAGTACAAATGAAATAACAACGATTATGAAAAAGATATTATTAGTTCTCTTCATTGCAATGCTCGCTGTTGCTGCCAACGCCCAACCACAGGCACGCCGCACTCAGCAGCAGGCTAAAGCACAGAAGTCGAATGTCGACAACATGACGCTTCGTGCGCAGATATCCTATCCTGCCGCTCAGACAATGAGCGAGGACGTGGTGTGGCGCCGCGACATCTATCGTGAACTGAAACTCTCTGACGCTGCTAACTCCGGGCTATATTATCCTGAAGAACCAAATGGCAACGAGATGAATCTCTTCACTTACATCTTCAAGCTGATGCTCACCGGTAAGATTAAAGTCTATGAGTATCGTCTTGACGGCAACGAGTCGTTCTCCGACAGTGCCCGCGTCAAGCCGCTTGAGTTTCTCGACAACTACGGTATCTACTACGAACGCAACGGAAAGTCAATGCACCTCGATAACAGTGATATCCCTTCACGCGATGTCCGTGGCTACTATCTGAAAGAAAGTGCTTACTACGACCAGGCTTCTGCCACATTCCATAAGAAAGTCATTGCCCTCTGTCCGATTATGGTGCGTCAGGACGACTTCAGCAGTGGCGACGGCGACGACAGCGGACAGAAATATCCGCTCTTCTGGGTCAAGTACGACGACATTGCTCCGTTCCTCGCGAAGCACACCATCATGACCAGCGACCTGAATAACGCCGCTACGATGAGTGCCGACGACTACTTCACGAAGAACCAGTATAAGGGAAATATATATAAGACAACCAATATGCTCGGCAAGACGCTGCGTCAGATGGCAGGCGACGATGACATGAAACTCACAGCCGAGCAGAAGCGTATCGAAGCCGAGATAGATGCGTTCGAGAAGAATATCTTCGGCAATCAGGCACGCAAGGATTCGCTTGACTCCCTAAGTATTGCTGACGATTCAAAGAATAAAAAAGTGCGCAGGTCGGCACGTAAGTCGACATCCGCTCGTAAGACGACTACCGTACGTAACACAAAGACGAGCGCTCCAAAGTCATCAAGTTCATCAACAGCACGTGTTTCTGCACGTCGCGAACGTCGTTAATATATGAAAAAGATTATTATCATTATTGCAGCCGTTGTCGTGTCACTCACGGCAAGTGCACAGATTAAAGTTGGTTTCCGTTGTGGAATGAACGTGTCGGAAAGAAATGGCGGCGAAAAATTTTGGGATAACCTGACAAATTCGTCGCTGACTGGATTCTACCTCGGTCCTACGCTTAAGTTCGTTCCTTTAGGACTTATCGGTGTCGACGTCTCTGCTTTATACGAGCAGCGCGAGACTGCTATCTCCGGAGTTACCCTTAAACAGCATTCGTTTGCCGTGCCGGTGAATCTGCGTCTGCAGGTGTTTAACATCTATCCGGTCACACTGACAGCTTTTGCCGGACCGCAGTTCGGCTTCAACCTCTCCAATGATACCAATAAGGAGTTGCTTAAGCAGGTTGGAGAATGGAAATGGAAGCAATCGAATATAAGCGGAAACTTGGGAGTAGCAGCCATGCTCTTCAAACATTTGGAGGTTAATGCCAATTACAACTTCGCCCTTGGCAAGACGGGAGAGTTCAGTAATAATGCTTTGAAAGAGGCAAAGGCAACCATCAAGGGAAGAAAACTCGGTGGCTGGCGTATAGGAGTAGCCTACTATTTCTAAGTGCCACCTTTTTCCTACTGAGCCATTTCCAAACCCATACGACAGGCTAACATCGAATGTATGTCTGTCGTAGTGTTACGTGTTTTTATGTTTAGCAGAGTGGTTTTATACCACTTTTTTTTTGTCCTTTACAATCATTGATGCTGCAATGCTTCCCACGAGTATGAACACTATGAAGAGCAATGATGCCACAGCATCTATTTCATATACTTCGGCGATGAGCAGTTTCACACCGATGAAGAGCAGCAATATGCTTACACCCACCTTCAGATAGCGGAAACGGTCGGCAATGGCAGCCAGAAGGAAGAACATCGCACGCAGACCAAGAATGGCAAATATATTACTGAAAAACACCACGTAAGGGTCGAGCGAGACGGAGAATATAGCAGGAATGCTATCGAAGGCGAATATGAGATCGCTGAACTCGATGACGAGCATCGTGACGAAAAGCGGTGTCATGCACAGCACGCCCTTCTGGGTCTTGTCGGCAAGCTCATATTTATTGCCTACCTTTACGGCATGTACAAAGAAGTTGTCGCCGTCATAACGTGGATACACATTGAAGTATCTCGACAGGAATCTCACCATTGCATGATTCTCGGCATCTATTGACTCCTCCTTATTACGGTTGACATACATTTTTATCGCACTGTAGATAAGGAATACTCCGAATATCATTAGCATCCACTCAAAGCGGCTGATTATTGCTGCGCCGGCGAAGATAAAGATGAAACGCATGATGATAGCACCAAGAATACCCCAGTTGAGCACATGCTGATACTCCGTCTTCACTCCGAACGAAGCAAAAATCATCATCATCACAAAGAGATTGTCGACAGATAGCGCCTTCTCGATGAGATAACCTGACAGATAAGAGATGGTCATATAGTGACGATACTTCTGCAGCGAGCCTTCATAGTCGCCCGGGTCTAGATTCAGATGTGAGGCATACCTGCTGCTTATTGCCTGAAGCTCTTGGAAGTTTGATATTCCATGAACGAGGTCGCCGTAAAACCAAAGAAATGCAGAGAAAGCCAATGCAAGGGTAATCCATACTGCAGTCCATGTGCCGGCTTCCTTTATTGAAACCTCATGCGCCTGCTTGTCAATCAATAACATGTCTAAAAGTAAGATTCCTACTATGGCAGTCAGGAAGCATACAAAGAAAATAAGTTCCGTTGTAATCATAATCCGATGCAAAATTATTAATTTTCTTCCTTAGATAATAGGTATAGTCTGTTACAATGTTATGACATTTGTTATTTCATGACTTATGCCATGAATTACTGTATGCCATGCTCGCTTTTCGCTTTATCGGCGGTGGTTATGAAGGATATCATACTCTGTAGGACTTCATACGTATTTTGCTATGATAAATTTTATCTGCTCATTTTTTTTTCTTACTTTTGCATCTGCATAAGACACTGCTGTCTGTTGCGACATGAAATACAGTTATGAAGTACGTCGATGTCATCCTGCCACTCCCTTTGGAGGGCTTTTTAACTTATGCTCTGCCGGAAAACCTGCAGGACTCCGACTTGTTTGGCTATCGCGTACTTGTGCCGTTGGGGCGTTCGCTGACATATACCGCTATGGTGGCGCGTTGCCACGACGAGAAACCTCGGTTTCCCTTACGCGATATTATCAGCGTGCTCGACCCTAAGCCGATGCTCCTGCCACAACAGTTCAAGCTCTGGACATGGATTGCCGACTACTATATGTCACCCATCGGCGAGGTGTATAAAGCCGCTATGCCATCGGGACTGAAGGCAGAGGAGGGCTATAAGCCACGCACGGAGCTGTATGTCGGTCTGTCGGAACCGTTTCGTTCGCAAGAAGCAATGAACATTGCTTTCAGTATGCTTGTACGCGCAGAGAAACAGCTTAAGGTGTTCGCTTGCTTTCTGGAGCTCTCGCACTGGGATACGATAAACGGCTCTCAGACGGAAGAGGAAGTGAAAGAGATAACAAAGGATGAACTGGTTAATGTCAGCAAGACCCCCGTTTCTGTAGTGAATGCACTCTGCACGCGAGGCATACTATATAAATATGAGGTGGAGGTAGGACGTCTGGGACATGGCGGAGAACCGCAGCCGGAGAATATCCGACAGCTCAACGAAGCCCAGACCGATGCGTACAACAGTCTGCTGATGCAGTTCATGAAGAAGTCCGTGGTGCTTCTGCACGGTGTTACCTCAGCAGGAAAGACCGAGATCTACATACATCTCATTCAGCAGGCTATCGACCGTGGCGAGCAGGTGCTCTATCTCCTGCCTGAGATTGCGCTGACGGTGCAGATAATGCGGCGCCTGCAACGGGTGTTCGGCAACCGTCTGGGCATTTATCACTCAAAATACAGTGATGCCGAACGTGTGGAGATATGGCAGAAACAGATGAGCATTCATCCTTACGATGTCATCCTCGGAGCACGCTCAGCGATGTTCCTCCCGTTTCAAAAGCTCGGTCTTGTCATTGTCGACGAAGAGCATGAGACGTCATTCAAACAGCAGGAGCCGGCTCCGCGCTACCATGCCCGCTCAGCAGCGATAATGCTTGCGCAGATGTATGGGGCGAAGACACTGCTCGGGACGGCAACACCTTCGATGGAGAGCTATCACAATGCTCAACAGGGCAAATATGGACTTGTGGAACTGAAGACCCGATATAAGGGCATGGAGCTGCCGGAGATAGAGATTGTCGACGTGAAAGACTTGCGACGCAGAAAGATAATGCAGGGCTTGTTCTCGCCACAGCTCATCGCCGCCATGCACGAGGCACTGGCAAATAACCGGCAGATTTTACTCTTCCAGAACCGTCGTGGTTTCTCGAACATGGTTGAGTGTAAGGCGTGCGGCTGGGTGCCTCACTGCAATAACTGTGATGTGGCACTGACATATCACAAGAGTCTTGGCATGCTGACCTGCCATTACTGCGGTTATACCTATGGCGTGCATCATGTATGTCCTTCTTGCGGTGAGCACGACCTGCGTGGCAGGGGAGCGGGCACGGAGAAGATAGAAGACGAGATACAGATGCTTTTCCCCGATGCCCGAGTGTCGCGTATGGACCTCGACACGACGCGTACACGTAACGCCTACGACCGTATCATCACTGATTTCTCGTCGGGCAAGAGCGATATTCTCATAGGCACGCAGATGGTAACGAAAGGTCTCGACTTCGACCGCGTATCTGTGGTCGGCATACTTGATGCCGACACGATGCTCAACAGCCCTGACTTCCGTGCCTACGAGCACGCGTTCATGATGATGTCGCAGGTGAGTGGACGTGCAGGAAGGAAAGGGCAGCGCGGACAGGTGTTCCTTCAGACGAAGAATGTCGGACTGCCACTGCTCGAGCAGGTGGTGAATAATGACTACTCTGCCTTCTACAACGATTTGCTCGAAGAGCGCCGTATGTTCCGTTATCCGCCTTTCTATCATATTATCAATGTCTGCCTGAAGCATAAAGACGAGCAGGTGGTTGAGACGGCGGCGCTCGAACTGGCACGGCGACTGCGCCAGTGGTTCGGCACACGAATATTAGGACCCGACAAACCTTCAGTAGCGCGTGTGAAGCAGCAGAACATCAGAAAGATTGTCATTAAGCTGGAGAATAAGATAGACCTGGCACAAGTGCGGTTGTACTTACGCCAGGCACAGAAGCAGATGCTTGCGGACAAACGTTATGCTACACTGCAAGTGTTCTATGATGTAGACCCATTGTAGATGACTGAAAAGTAAGAATTTTTCCTTACTTCCGATATTCCTAATCCGACACTGCTGCACCTCATTGAAAGCAAACTCCCATTACCAAAAATAACAGAAAATGGTTCTTGTAACTATTTGATTTTCAATGTGTTTCAAGAATCACCGTTTTTAACGTCAAGAAGCGCCGTTTTTAGGCGCAAGAACCGGCGGTTTTAGAGCCAAGAACCGCCGCTTCTTGAAACAAGTTCCTGCGGTTCTTGAAATCACTGACGGTGAAAAGTGAAAAAACAACTTTTGGAGAGGATTATCAGTTGTAATAATTTTTCCTTTCATGTTGACCGTGCTCTTGTATTCTTTCAGCCTATGTTCCGCCGCTATGGAATCAAGCCTTGTTTCGATTTGTGATTATTGCTGTCCGATAAATAAAGACTTGCAGACCTTTCATTCAGTTTTTGCCGTACACCAATATTAGAAAAAAGAACCGGAACTGGCGTAATCCTTGTGCGTCGATGACGTGCGTGTCGCCATAGTAAAAACTTAAGGCAGGTTCCATAAAACCATGTCATCGTGGACATCAGTTATGAAACCTGCCTTAAAATTGTTATATATGACTTGCTATATATGGCTAATCTTTTTTCAGCCAACAGCGTCGGGTTTGGGTTAAAGAGTCACGTTCACTCCTACACCTAATACATTATTCGTACGTGTGTAGTCGTTTACGTTACCGTTGGCGTCAGCTGCGCTGGTCTTGTAGTTGTCGTAGTTTGTACGGAAATAAGCCGCTTCGACAGCTATACGCTCGTTGAACCGGTATTTCGCACCGATACCGTAGGACCAAGAATTTACTACGAACGACATATCGTTCATGTATTTGTCAGATAGACCGTAGCGTGTAATCTGGAATCCGGCGCTGACTGTGAGCTTGTCGATAGGGTCGTACTCCACACCACCGAGATACTCGTTGGTGTCGTTGTTGAGCAATTTCTGGGCATTGCCGTATTTCTTTGCACTCTTATCGAAGTAGTGGTGATAGCCGGCGTTAATGCGAACGTTTGGCAGTGCGGTCCATTGTGCACCGAGTGTAAGCAGGGCAGGAGAGTCCTCGTCGATTTTTGTGCCGTCGCGGAACTTATTAACTGCTTCTATGAGGCTTGCTTCCTTCACCGTAGAATTATTCTTCAGCTCCATGCGTGTGAGGAATTCATACTTCGCAGCGAAGTTGAAGTTGCCTGTCTTATAGTCGACACCGATGATTGGGGCTATACCGAATCCGGTCTGGTCAGACTGGAGCTTCACTCCGTCGGCGTAAGGCGCCAGCTGTGCAGCGCTCGCATTGAGTTGCTCGGCTTGCTTCAGGAGTGCTTTTACAGGAGCCTGTTGCATAGCCTGTTCCTGTGTCAAGCCGGCTGCAACATATTGAGCTACGACAGAAGCGATTTTTGTCTGAAAGCCTTTCTCCACCAGTTTGAAATAATCAGGCAGCGAATAGCCCGTTGTACCTGCCATGGCTTGAATGTTCTGAATGTTCACCTTGTAACTTGCTGTGCCGTAGAGTGCGCGAGCACCGAGGTAAATTGACCAGTTGTCGTTGAGCTTATATGCCGCGCCGAGGGTAAATCCGAAGTAATATTGTCTACCCATCATGTAGCTGTCGGCGTTGTAACCCATCACCTGTGGCACTGCTATGCCGGCAGCGTTCAGTCGTTTTGAGGTCTGTCCGAGCTGGTAGGCAATGCCTCCGATAGCACTCTCGAACGAGCCAAGACCATTGTTGAACTCTGCCTTACCGCCACCACCGTTGAGTGCGAAGTTAAACTGTAAAGACCAGCGGTTCTTGTTGTAAGCAGCTTGGACTGTAGGAAGGAACGGAGCTGTTGCCTCACCTTTATATTCCTTTGTAGTATGTCCGTTGTTGCGTGCGCCAAGGGCGAAGAGAGGATTTGTGGTGTTTATCACGCGTGTCTGGCGTGCTGACTGCCAACCGAAGGCGAAATGGAATCCGTCTTCCAAGAAGGCAACACCGGCAGGGTTGTGGTAGACTCCGTCAATACCGATAGCTGCATCGCGTGCAGGGTTACGGAGAAATGAGATACTTTGATTGGTGTTTG
>ERZ772910.1607-NODE-1607-length-11216-cov-3.948302_pt1 | contig 11216 bp, 6 predicted proteins | sample MGYA00511357_ERZ772910 | MGnify/ENA primary metagenome ERZ772910 (study PRJEB29015, sample SAMEA2738096) | human oral metagenome | biome: human oral; feature: human-associated habitat; material: saliva | place: China | collected 2193 ...
GAATTCATTGCTAGCAATCCCGACTATGGCGTGGAACGCTACCCCATCAGTCGTATCCAACAACTCTACCGCGTAGTTGGAAAGTTACATACTTTCTAACACTACAGCGACAATCTAACAAAACTCCCCATCGTTCTCTTCTCTATGAACGATGGGGAGTTTTCATTGTAGAAATAAGAGCCTGCTACTGATACCCTCATCCCAAGCTGTTATTTTGTGCTTTGTTCGTTTTTTCTATTGCAGTCCGGTAAACTTTCTTGTATCGTTTGGAAGTTTACCGGACAGCAATAATTGAAAATACAACCCTGACCGCGCCAACGACGAGTACGGAGACCGTTACTATGTTCATCTTTATGCTCCTCTGTTGACAGGAGTTGAAGGAACTCACCAGGCGATACGAAAAACGTCCCCAACTTTTGCTGAAAGTAGGACAGCAATATTTAGAAATTTCAATCACTCACACAATATTCATATTACTATCTTTACTTATGTCTGATATATATCGAACAGCCTACATTGTCAGTCTCGAGCTTACACGAGCTTATTAGGGGATGAATCTATCGTTTTGGATTTAGGCTGAACTTATAGACGAGGTGGAGCATGAGGTAATTGGGGATGACACGATACCATGTTTCAGTGCGCCCCTGTGCATTGACCTCGTAGGTGGTGTTGGAAAGCTGGTGGAAAAGGTCACGTCCCTCTAAAGTCAGTTCCCACTTATCGCGCCACAGCGATTGAGTGAGGGAGGCATTGACCACACACTCAGTCTTGTTGAACGCGCTGCTCCCATATCCACGGCGACTCAACACCGTCGTTTCGACATTCAGCGTCGTTTTCCACTGTGGGATGGTTTGCTGAAAGTTGAAACCATAGCGAAAATCGAAAGCCGAGAGAGAGGTTTGCGTGGGGCGATGACCCCAAGTGCGGCGCCAAAGCAGTCCTCCCAACAAGTCAACCTTGGTATGACGATCTTTGTAGCTGAATTTGAGCGACTCGTTGAGATTGACGGTTTCGACCTTGTTGAGCGCAGCATGCGCCATCCCATCAAGGGCGGCATAATCCACCGAGTGCCAAACATCCGCCGCGGTATGGCTATCCACCCACCACTGCTGATTTTGATGCAAAGAGATGGTGGTGTGATAGGACGACTGCCACGCCCAATTACCACGTACGTTTTCTGGTCGATAGGTCGTTGCTCCAGTCTGTGCCTGGTAGGTAAATCCTTGCGCCACGGAGCGGAGGTGATAAACGAACGAGGTTTCCGCCCGCCCAGAAGTCATACCCACTCTACGGCTTTGCCATTGGGGCTGATACGAAAGACTGGCATTCCAACGCTGATTGGTTTTCAAGAGAGGATTACCCTCGATAATCTCCAAGCTGTTGCGGGCATCGCGATAGGGAATCATATTCATCAATCCAGGAGTGGATGAAGTAAATCCGAGACGAAGCGACCACTGTTTGTGCCTGAGATAAAAAGAGGGATGAAGTGCAACCATCGTGTAATGGGCAAGCGTGTCCATCGCCCCACGATGATAGTCCAAGCGTTCGCGCTGGAAGTAAAGTGGCAAAGTCAAGGTGAGGTCGATGGGGAAGTGCTCACTCTTGCTCCGTTTCAAGGTAACTGAAAATTCGTTTTCGTGACGTTGGCTGTGCGACGCTGTACTATTCGTCTTGTCGTAAGCCTGCCAAAGCCTCTCGCGATTGGAGGGCAAGAGATTGACCTGCACACTATCTTCCAAGCCCCAGCCTTTCAAATCGCTCAACAGGAAGTATTGGTCATCACTACGCTTGCCGCTCAGTTTGTATTGCTCTTTGAAGTGAAGAGACCATAGCGAAGACAAGTTCTGGTAGAAGGACAGTGAAGGCTCCACGCGATATGTCGTAGTGTGCGCATCGGTGTACTCGTGGCGATAATCATTGGACTGATTGGCCAAAGCTGTAGTTTGGCGGTGGAAATAATCTCGATTAGAACGCTCCCACAAGCTGTTGAAACCGACACTCAGTTGGCGAAGATGGGGTATAGAAAATCCCAGCATAGACAGCATACTGTAATGCTTTATTTTGCCCAAAGCATCGATTTGTTGGCTCGCCATTGTTTGCTGTGCATTCCACTGCTGCGTAGCTTTGTCCCACGCCTCCTTGTCTTCCTTGTATCCTACGCTCAAATAGTGGCTAAGAGACCAAGGCAAGTAATTGAACTTATTGATGAGCTGCGCGGCTTTGATGGTCGTTTGCAGGTTACGCTGCATGCGCTCGAAAGTACTCCCCGAAGGCAGGAAGCTCTCTTTGTAGCGTCCCGAGGCGTCCAAGTTCTGATAGTGATCGAATGACAATTGTGCAGACTCCATCAAGGCTGGATAGCCCATCATTGCCTTTTTCGTCGATTGGTACTCGAAAGTCAGTCCTGCGGCTTTGCGCGTGGAAGGCTTGTTTTGATTGCCCATTATAAATCCTTCCCCTTGGTTCCATCCTCTCGCTATTGCACGACTGACGTCGTTGGTATTATTGAAGTTGGCAAAAGCTCCCACGGTCGAGGTAGGCGTCAAGAGCAATCCGAAGATACGAGTAAGATACCTTTCGTGCGTACCGCCCGCCGCTTCTGCATTGACCATCGCGCCCAAGGAATATTCATTCTTCAGGTTCACGTCCATCACATACTCGGGACTGTCGTCTTTCTGCCCACGCATCACCATCTCTAAGCGTTGGCGCTCGAAGACTTTCAACTCTTTCACAGTGTAGTAGGGCAAGTTTTCCAGCAACACGGCTTCGTTCCCACGAAAGAAGGAACGCGAGTTGAGGGTAAGTTCATCAATCTTTCGCCCATTGATGAATATTTCGCCTGCTGCATTCATCGTGGCTCCTGGAAGTTGCTCTATCAAGTGAGAGAGCTTTGAACCCGAAGGAAGGTTGAACGCTGCCGCATCGTAAACCAAGGTGTCGTTGCGCATCTTCACCTTAATACGTGTGGCTTGCACCACCGCCTCTCCTAATTGCTTTTCGTGCATCAATTTGCGCAATGAAATCATAGGCACAGCTATCGTCGCCTTCTGGTTGTCTTTCGGAATGACGACCTGTGCCCATCCATCTGCGTATCCCTGCTTTTGGACGCGAATCAGGTAGTTGCCGGCCACGTTGGGAGTATTGATGGAATAGATGGTGGAGACGTGCATGCTGTCTTCACCTATCTCATAGACCTTGATATCGCTTTTCACCTCAATACTGTCCGAGTTGAAGAGGGCGACACGGCAATCAAAGAGACCGCGCTTCAAGAAGACATCTTGGACACCGCCTTGCAGCGTAACAGTGGACTCTTGCGCATATGAAATAGCAGTAATGAAAATTGCGAAAAATGTAAGAAAGAACCTGTTTGAATACATAAGGATGGAGGGATAAAATATAATAGCGTATAATATACGCCTTTCCTGGCAAATTAGAGTCGGGTAACTTTTTATGTTATTGATTTGCAAATAGGTACGTCAACATAGATGTATAAACAACTATATAAGCAAGCACCGATATCTCCTGAAAGTTACATTTTCACAGCAGTACAATATCCATACAATAGATACTAAGCTGAAAAACAACAGCAAATCTACACATTTTTTTTTACTTGCAAAGATTTTTCCATGGTATTTTGTGTTATGAGACAAGAAATTACGTAATACGTAGAGTCAACCGGCAAGTGCAAAATTAGGCTATTCGTTTGAAGAACTCTGCTTTTGGTGTTTCAAACTTTAATTTTTTCCTGGGTCTGCTGTTGATTTTCTTTTGTATGCTCGCAATCTTTTTATCTGTAACTTCATCGAAGTTGGTGTGCTTTGGTATATACTGTCTGATGAGTCTATCTGTATTTTCTATCGTCCCCTTTTGCCATGAGGCATAAGGATCTGCGAAATAGACGACGGCTACCAAATACTTTGCAATGAGCTTGTGTGCGGCAAATTCGGGAGCAAGGGCAGCATTGTGTGTGTGGAACGCTTGCGACGTTCCTTTGCCTTGTCGTACGCCTTGAACCAAATGTATTTGCCCGACTGGGTGCTGTTACGTCTTAATTCACGAGAAAGCGTGGATGGACTCTACACACATCGATTTTGAAAGCACGAAGTAACTTCTTATTAATACTCGCTAGGTATAGCAACATAACGAAAGTCGTTCCCCCTAACTCTCGCGTCTACCTTAACGAATGTAAAATCAAGGTTTCTCGCGCGTGCACACGCGCGCACACCCTGCAAAATAGTGGTTTTTGCTTTCACAACCTTCACAGTTTTCGCTGTAATACACTGGGACACAAAGAGATGCAAGCAATTTATTTGCATTCGTTTAGAAAAGTGAGCGAGAAGAGCAGAAAATCAAGGAAAATGAGAGGAAAAAGCGGTATATGGACAACTGGGGGCAAAGAGTAGATTTTGGGGAGAAAATGGGAAAATCGGAGCGTTGTCCACAACTCTCGGAGATATTTGAGAAAACGTGGGAGATTTCTCAAAAAACGTGGGAGTTTTTTCGAAAAACGTGGGAGATTTTAGGAGGATAATGCCTTGATATCAAGGGGAAATCAAGACATATGAACGGAGAGAGTGTGAAGGTTGTGAAAGCAAAAAGTGTAAAATTGCTGTAGGGTGCGCGCACGTGCGCGCGAGGTGGGAGTTTTCCACAGTGCGACGAGTGGATGATGGCACCTTCTATGCTACCCTATCACGAATTTGGGAAAATGGAGGAAAACGGATAGACTAGGTCAGAACAAGAAATCGCTAAGAGAGATAGAGTTCGCGAAGGTCGGTGTGTTCTGCAGCACGTTACAACATCATTCTGAAAAGTAGACTTATCAAATAAAGGGTTTTAAAAGAAAAAATGTCACTTTTCTGTCGATTTTTCTCACTTTCGCCTCATATCCTCCCATATACTTATAAGGGGCAGAGGGAAAGAAAGAAGAACGGATGAATAAAGGGGATGTACAACAAGGGAAAACGACAAACAAAAGGTGTGAAAGGAGGAAGAAAGGAGGCAAAAAAGCGAGCGAAAGAAGAGCGAAAGAAGAGCGAATGCAAGAAAAGAGAATGAAGGAAGAGTGAAGGAAGAGAAGGTAGATGGAGAAAGGAGAAAGGAGAAAGGTAAAAAGAAGCAGCAAAGAATGATGGTTGCACCAAAGACAGCTCGTCCGCATCAAAACTTGCGTTCTGATGCGGACGAGCGCGATGAAATGAGAAATCACCCTACCTAGGAAGGTGGTAATGGTAGTGACTAAGGGGGATTATAGATGAGCGACGCGCATGACATCGGCAAAGACACCAGCGGCAGTGACGGCAGCTCCTGCGCCATAACCGCGAATGATCATGGGCGTGTCGTAGCGTTCGGTGGTGAGACAAAGGATGTTGTTAGAACCTTCGAGATGATACAAGGGATGGCCTTGTGGGATTTCCTTAAGACCGACCTTACCTTTTCCCTCGTGCCACTCTGCCACAAAGCGCCAGCACTTATTTTCGCGCACAAGACGTTGGCGTTCTTCTTCAAAATGCGCATCGAGCGAAGGAAGTTGTGCCCAAAAATCTTCGAGCGAACCTTCAAACAGATGATCGGGCAAGAAGCGGCGCGCTTCGATGTCGCTGCTCTCGACACGATAACCGCTCTCACGTGCTAAGATGGTGAGTTTGCGCACCACATCGATGCCACTCAAGTCGATGCGGGGATCGGGTTCGCTGTAACCTTCCTCCTGCGCTTGGCGCACCGCTTGCGAGAAAGACACTTCGGAAGAGAGAGCATTGAGCACATAGTTGAGCGTGCCAGAGAGTACCGCTTCAATGCTCTTGATTTTGTCGCCCGAAGCCATGAGGTCATCGATGGTGTGAATGATGGGTAAGCCCGCTCCGACATTGGTTTCAAAGAGGAATTTCACACCCCGTTGGCGAGCCAGCGATTTGAGATGCTGGTAGTTGTCGTAATCCCCCGAAGCCGCAATCTTGTTGGCAGTGACCACATGGACGTGGTGATCGAGCAAGCGCGCATAGTGCTTTGCCACCTCTGCCGAAGCCGTGCAATCGACAAAGACGGAGTTGAACACATTCATCTCTTCGATGGTGTCGAGCATGGCTTCAATGCCGCCAGAAACGGGGGAAGCATCGAGAAGTTCGCGATACTGCGCAGTGTCGAGACCTTCGCGCGCATAAACAGCGGAAGATCTGCCGCAGATGCCGACTAGATTGATTTTGACACCACGTTCTTGGCGCAGGGTCTCCGCCTGCGATTGGAGTTGCGCGATGAGCTGACTACCCACTGTGCCGACACCGCAGAGGAAGAGATTGAACTCTTCGTAATTGCCCATGAAGAAGCTGTCGTGGAGCACACCAATCGCCTTGCGCAACTGAGATTGTGGGATGACGAGCGACACACTGAGTTCGAGAGCCCCCAAGGCAATGGCGTTGACCCCAATACCGTTTCGACCTAAGACCGAGAAAAGTCTACCAACTGTGCCCGTGTGGAAGCGCAAGTTTTGACCGACGATGGCAACAGTGGCTAGGTCGTTGTTGCACTGCGCAGGATTCATGGCTCCAGACTCGATTTCCTTGGCAAACTCTTGGTTGATGATAGCGCAGGCTTGTTCCGCTTGCGAAGGGGTGACGGCGAGAGAAGTGGAGGTTTCGGAAGTGGATTGCGCCACCATGAACACGCTCACACCAGCATCGGAGAGGCAAGAGAAGATGCGACGATTGACACCCACAACCCCCACCATGGACATACCACTCACGGTGACGAGTGCGGTTTGGTTGATGGAAGAAATGCCGCGGATGAGTCGCTCTCCAGGTGCTGCGTCTTGGCGAATGATGGTGTGGCGACCAGTGGGGTTGAACGTGTTGCGCACGAGGATGGGGATACCCGCCTTGCACACTGGGAAGATGGTGGGAGGATAGATGACTTTAGCCCCGAAGTTGCACAATTCTGTCGCCTCATCGTAGGTGAGTTCGTCGATGGTGAAAGCCGTGGGGATGACTCTTGGGTCGGCTGTCATGAATCCATCAACATCTGTCCAAATCTCCAGCACCTCAGCACCGAGTGCTGCAGCAATGATGGCAGCGGTGTAGTCAGAGCCTCCACGTCCGAGGTTGGTGGTGTGCCCCGTGGTGACATCGCTCGCAATGAAACCACCAACAACGGTGATTTGTGGCAGCGCGTGCATGTGTTGCTCGATGGCTGCATGAGTGGCTTCAAAATCAACAGTTTGACGAGATCCTTCTTTGCGTGTTTTGATGATTTTCTGTGCATCAATATAGATGGCTTTGTCGATGGCGCGTGCCACGATAGCCGACGAAAGGAGTTCGCCGTAAGCCACGATGGTGTCGGCGATGCGAGGGGGAAGTTCTTGGATAAGGCTGATGCCCTGAAGCAAGCTCCCCAATTCGCGAAAGCGGCGATTGACCAACTCTAATAGAGCAGGTTGTTCAGCCTTTTCGACTACCGCTTTGACCATGTCGCAATGACGTTGATGGAGGGCTTCGAGTGCAGGCAGATAATCATCGCCCCCTTTGGTGGCTTGATGAGAAAGAGCAATGAGTTGATCGGTGACTCCACCCAGCGCAGAAACCACTATCACCATGGGAGCAGCAGTATGCTGCACGATTTGTCTGACTTGCTGAATGGCTTGTGGTGTGGCGACAGAAGAACCACCAAATTTGAGTACTTTCATGGGCTGTCTGAATAAAAAGTGGAGAGAAGGAACAAGTTCTATGTATGTAGAAAGTCGTTACGGTGCATGGAGACCTATGCAAAATCCACACTATGTCTATGCAAAACAAGAGGGACAACAAAGGGCATACACAGCGTGCAACCACTATCTACGTCAGCTAGATAAAAGACATTGCGTGCCGAGGCTTGACTTTCTCGCAGGGAGTACAAGTGCACAGCTGCGGCACGCAACGCTAGACGTCTTTAGAGTTTCACTTTGACTTTCACGGGTTTTGACTCGTTTTGCAAGCGATCAAGCGCCGTGATGACATAAGTGTATTTTTCTTTACCAAACTGATAAGGGAGTTTATACATCGTTTGGTCGGTGATAGCAATGATGTGGGTAGAAGAATTCAAATCGATCTTTTGCCCTTTTTCAAAACAATAGACTACATAACGCTTCGCATCGTCCATTTCTGTTTTTGCCTTGGGTGCCGTCCAGAAGAGGTAATATCCATCGGGCATCCAGAGCTTCTTCACCTTACGCGGCTTCTTTGGAGCCTTGTCATCGATGAAGGGCATGAGCGGCTGGAGTGCAGGGGTGAGGTGGTAGTTGTTTTGAAGTTCGTAAGCGAAGTTTCCTTCATTGCGCACCACAGCAGCAGAATACCACAAGCAGCTACCTGCAACATTGGGCAAATTGCGCTGCAACTCGAACTTAGCTGCCATCTGATTGACGGTGGGATTGTTGACATCGCGCGCACGAACGGTGCGTTCCACATCTTGTCCGATGATCAAAGGACGACCATTGGTGTGGCGTGACCACCAACGAATGAGGCGGTCGTAGTCGGCTGATTTGTGTCCGATTTCCCAATATAATTGTGGCACCACATAGTCCACCCAACCTTGGTTTACCCAATAGAGCACATCGGCGTAGAGGTCGTCGTAGTTTTGCAAACCGCGCGTGTCACTACCAGGGACGTTGCTTCCTGCCGAGAGATTGTGGTAGATGCCGAAGGGGGAAACTCCAAATTTCACCCATGGTTTGACACTATGCACGGTGTTATAGAGCATCTTGACGAAGGAATTCACATTATATCGGCGCCATTCTGCACGGTCTTGAAAGCCATTGCGATTGGCAAGATAAGTGGCATCGTCGAGAATGACTTGACCTGCTGCAGGATAGGGATAGAAATAGTCGTCGATGTGGAGACCATCCACGTCGTAACGGCGCACGATGTCGGCAGCCACATCGCAGATGTAACGCTGATTTTCCATGATGCCAGGATCGAAGAGCAGTAGTCCATCATAGCGCAAGAAGCGTTCGGGATTCTTAAAATAGGGGTGTGTGGTGGCTAGTTCTTTCGTATCCTTGGTCTTGGCACGGAAAGGATTGATCCACGCGTGCAACTCCATGCCACGGTAATGACATTGGTCGATCATCCACGCGAGTGGGTCCCAGCCAGGATATTGACCTTGACGTCCGGTGAGAAATTTGCTCCAAGGTTCATAATTGCTCTGATAGAGGGCATCGGCTTCGGCACGCACTTGAAACATCACGGCATTGATGCCACAGGCTTGCAAGACATCGAGTTGGCGAGTGAGATTGGCTTGCATCTGCTCGCGACTCATGCCTTGGAATTGTTTATTGACACACTGAATCCAAGCGCCACGCATCTCGCGTTTAGGTCCTTCAAATGGGTTTTGAGCATGCACCACAAGTTGCATGACGAAGAGGAGGAGGAAGAGGAGCGATTTTTTCATTGAAATATATTGGAGTATTGCTAGTTTCTATGATGATCGTGAGGCGAAAATTCCCTCAAACGGTGAGCGTCTGTGAAAATGTTATCGTGCGATGTCGCCCAAGGGGGAAACCATGCTGCTGATGGATGCACTGTTTGCTGATTTTGACGCACATATTGACCACAAAAATACGACTTTGACAGCTATTCTCCAACTCTTCTCCGTAAAAAGCCCAGAATATAAATAGTTTGCCGCAAAATTCGAATGAATATCACGACTATTTCTCCAAAATATCCTATATTTGCACATATAAATCGGTTTTATTGCTCAATCACACTTTGAATTTGACCATGAAATATCTTCTCTTTTCTATGAATCGACTACTTTTAATTGCTCTTTCTCTGACGACTCTGGGAGCCGCAGCCCAACAGCGCGCAGTGTACACAGAAGTGAATGGAGCTTCCAATGGATTTTCCTTCAGCTTCGACTCTCGCCTTGCCCCTCGCTCTCACTGGGGATATGATGTAGGTCTGGGATTTAGCGATAAGACATATATTACAGAGAATCGCTATTCCATAGCTCACGTGTCGTTGCCCTTGCGCATGTATTATCTGACCGGCAGAAAGTACCATTTTTTTGAAAGTGGCATCGGAGTTGTCCCTGGTTTTGCTCAATATACCGAGCAATACGTTTCAAAAGAAGAAACACGCATGCGCTATGTCAGAGCAAACATTAAGCAGTTTCGCTATTATCTCACCCTCAACATGGGTTATCGCTTTCAAATGCCTCAAGGCGTAATCTTACGCACGGGATTTTGCATCAACGCCCACGATCGTGAGAATGCGGACAACGTTATTCAACCCTACATCTCACTCGGTTATTCTTTCTAAATTTCAGGATGATGTAGGCAACTCTTGTTCTGATTAAGCACATTTCGTGCAGGAAGACAATGAATGAGACTCGTCTACGTGTTGTAAGACGTTTTTCCATAATGCGATAACCTGAGTATTCTGTAATATGCTGTGCCCAACTGTGCCTCAGCATCTATTGCATTTCCGAGTATTTCTTCTGTTTCTCCTTCTAAATATTCAACTTCTATGAAATCCTTCTTAGGTTTCTTGGTTTTCCTCTGCATAGCTCTCCCTATGGCAGCAGAAAAAAAGCCTCAACAGGCTGTATATACTGAATTTGGCGGCATCTCCAATACGTTCTCCGTGAGCTACGATGCTCGTTTTCATGGCAACAAAGGTTTGGGTTATAGCGTTGGTCTTAGCTATGGCGGCGAAGACTCTCCCTTCGCTATTCTCAACGACGATTCCTACATGTGCGATGGAGTTGCGGTTCCTCTAGAAATCAACACGTTGATTGGTGGAAGACGTAATTTCCTCGACCTCGGTATCGGCTTGAGTTTGGGGTATTACCAACATAGAACCACAAATTCATGGGCCTTGATGCAAATGAATAACGACGGGAGCTCAGTAACCGAAAAGGGGATGCGTAACCTGATTAGCGATCCCCTTCAAAAAGAAGGAAGTTTTGGTTACTATAGCAGTTTGAGAGTGAGCTATCGCTACCAAGCGCCTAAAGGTTTGTTCTTCCGAGTGGGGGTAGCGTTCCTTTCTGGCTTCAAAGATTTGAAATATTCTGTCAGCCAACATACGGCAGTTGCACCACATATCTCCTTCGGTTTGTCGTTTTAATCCACACCGTAGGAGTAAACTGTGACACAACATAAGTTTTTCGAAAAGAAAAAATCCAAAGTTGGGTGCAACGTCATAGTAAGACGACGTAAGGCGCCCAACTTTGGATTTTATTTCCGA
>ERZ772910.1615-NODE-1615-length-11179-cov-6.276609_pt1 | contig 11179 bp, 9 predicted proteins | sample MGYA00511357_ERZ772910 | MGnify/ENA primary metagenome ERZ772910 (study PRJEB29015, sample SAMEA2738096) | human oral metagenome | biome: human oral; feature: human-associated habitat; material: saliva | place: China | collected 2193 ...
GCAGCGGCTTGGGCGTCATACTTCTCCTCTTGCGTCCCCCATGATCCGGGGGTTGGCACGAAACGTTCACAGTGTAGCCGTAAAAAGGCCGGTGGCCGGGCGGAGCACACGCTCCGTCCCGGCCACCGGTCCGATTTAGCTAGCGGGAGCTACTCACTCCTCGGAAGCGCCTTCCTCGCGCTCGTCGTCACGGCGACGACGGGTGCGGGTACGGGGGCGCCGCTCGCGACGCTCGGAGCGGTCGCGGCGCTCACGGCGCTGCTCGGTCTGCTCACCCTCGGCGGCCTCGAGCTCGCCGGCCTCGCCGTCGATGACGGCGTGCAGGCTCAGCTTGCCGCGGTCGCCGATCTCGTTGATCTCGACCTCGACCTGCTGGCCGACCTGCAGGACGTCGTCCACGGAGTCGATGCGCTTGCCGCCCACGAGGCGACGGACCTGCGAGATGTGCAGGAGGCCGTCCTTGCCGGGGGTCAGCGACACGAAGGCGCCGAACGACGTGGTCTTGACGACCGTGCCGACGAAGCGCTCGCCGACCTCGGGCATCTGCGGGTTCGCGATCTGGTTGACCATCGTGCGGGCGGCCTCGGCGGAGGCGCCGTCGGAGGAGGCGATGTAGACGGTGCCGTCGTCCTCGATGGTGACGTCAGCGCCGGTCTCGTCCTGGATCTGGTTGATCATCTTGCCCTTGGGGCCGATGACCTCGCCGATCTTGTCGACGGGGACCTTGACGGTGATGATGCGAGGAGCGTTGGGGCTCATCTCATCCGGGCCGTCGATCGCCTGGTTGATCAGGTCGAGGATCGCCAGGCGGGCGTCGCGGGCCTGGGCCAGCGCGCCGCGCAGCACCTGGGAGTCGATGCCGTCGAGCTTGGTGTCCAGCTGCAGGGCCGTGATGAAGTCGCGGGTACCGGCAACCTTGAAGTCCATGTCGCCGAAGCCGTCCTCGGCGCCCAGGATGTCGGTCAGGGTGACGGCCTTGAACTGGCCATCGACCTCACCGGTCATGAGGCCCATCGCGATGCCCGCGACGGGGGCGCGCAGCGGCACGCCGGCCTGGAGGAGGGACAGGGTCGAGGCGCAGACGGAGCCCATGGAGGACGAGCCGTTGGAGCCCATGGTCTCGGAGACCTGACGGATCGCGTAGGGGAAGTCCTCGCGCGAGGGCAGGACGGGAACCAGGGCGCGCTCGGCCAGGTCACCGTGGCCGATCTCGCGGCGCTTCGGGGAGCCGACGCGGCCAACCTCGCCCGTGGAGAACGGGGGGAAGTTGTACTGGTGCATGTAGCGCTTGGAATTGATGGGCGACAGGTTGTCGATCTGCTGCTCCATGCGCAGCATGGCCAGGGTGGTCACGCCCAGGATCTGGGTCTCACCGCGCTGGAACAGGGCGGAGCCGTGCACGCGGGGCAGGACCTCAACCTCGGCGGAGAGAGAACGGATCTGGCGCGGGGTACGGCCATCCATGCGGATCTCTTCACGCAGGGTGCGATTACGGATCGTGGCCTTCTCGAGCGAACGGAACGCGGCCTTGAGGGCCTTCTCCGACTCGGGGAAGCGCTCGGCCAGGGCACCGAGCATCTCTTCCTTGACGGCATCCACGGCCTCGTCGCGGGCGAGCTTGCCCTCGGTCAGCAGCGCCTGAGCGACCTTCTCGGCGGCGTATTCCTCGACAGCGGCGTATTCCTCGTCGGTGTAGTCCAGGAACAGCGGGAAGTCGGCGGTCTCCTTGGAGGCCTTCTCGGCGACCTTGATCTGAGCCTCGCACAGGGCCTTGATGAAGGGCTTTGCAGCTTCGAGGCCGTCGGCCACAACATCTTCGGTGGGGGCGGTAGCGCCAGCCTGAATGAGTTCCCACTCGTTCTTGCCGCCGCCGGCCTCGACCATCATGATCGCGACGTCTTCGGAGCCGTCTTCCTTGGTGACGATGCGGCCCGCGACAACGATGTTGAACACGGAACGCTCGAGCTCGCTCCAGCGCGGGAACGCGACCCACTGGTCGTCGATGAGCGCCAGGCGGGTGCCGCCGATCGGGCCGGTGAAGGGCAGGCCGGCGATCTGGGTGGACATGGACGCGGCGTTGATCGCCAGAACGTCGTAGGCGTCGTCCGGATCGATCGTCAGGACGGTCTCGACGACCTGGACCTCGTTGCGCAGGCCCTTGACGAAGCCGGGGCGCAGCGGGCGGTCGATGAGGCGGGCGGCCAGGATGGCCTCGGTGCCCGCGCGGCCTTCGCGGCGGAAGAAGGAACCGGGGATGCGACCCGCGGCGTACTGACGCTCTTCAACGTCGACGGTCAGCGGGAAGAAGTCGAACTGGTCCTTGGGGTTCTTGCCCACCGTGGTGGCGGACAGAACGGTGGTGGAATCGTCCAGGTAGGCCAGGGCGGAGCCGGCGGCCTGCTTGGCGAGACGGCCGGTTTCGAAGCGCACGGTGCGCTTGCCGAAACGGCCGTTGTCGATAATCGCCTCTGCGGCGACGATGTCGGAGCCTTCCATCATGGGGCGTTTCTCCTTGGTTTGTTGGTGTCGCGCTCCACTTCGGCCTTCGATCGAAGCCCACGGATAAACGCTCCGTAGGCCACTGTCGAAAACCGGCGGCTTTCGCGCGAAAAATAACGGTTTGCCCGAGGCGGGCGTGTGAAAACCGGCCCGTCTCCGCTACGGGAGGCGGGCCGGCCCAAAATCAGCGGCGCAGGCCGAGACGCTCGATGAGCGAGCGGTAACGCTCGATGTCGATGTCAGCCAGGTAACCCAGCAGGCGGCGACGACGGCCGACCAGCAGCAGCAGGCCACGACGGGAGTGGTGGTCGTGCGTGTGGGTCTTGAAGTGCTCGGTCAGATCCTTGATGCGGCGGGTCAGCAGCGCGATCTGCACCTCGGGGGAACCGGTGTCGCCCTCGTGGGTCGCGTACTCGGCGATGATCTGGTCCTTGACGTCCTTGCTCAGCGGCACAGGCTTCTCCTTTGTATTCGTTGCGCGGGGCATCCGGGCGTCTCCCGGATGCTGACAGTCCGCGGCCGGTGTACGGCCTTTCTACAGTAGCACGTCCGGGTTCTCAGACCCGTCGTGAGCGACGAAGCTAACGATTTGGCCGCTCAGGGACGAGGCCGACCCTTCTGCCTCGCCGCCGCGCGCATAACGGGTGGCAGGGCAGGGCACCCCCGTGGGAGTTGGGCACTGGTAACCCTGGGGGCGCGCTATCGGGCGGTGACGGAGTCGGGGTCGACGCGCCCAGTGACGCCGATACCGAGGACGGAGGCCGTCTGTCGCAGGTCGTCGTCCATCTGGCGCAGCAGCCCGTCAAGGTCGTCGAAGGAGAGCATGGGGCGGATGCGCGCCACGAAGGTCACGGCGATACGTTCCCCGTACAGGTTCAGGTCGGAGCGGCCCAGGACGTGAGCCTCGACGGTGCGTTCCTCGCCGTTGAACTGGGGGTTTGTGCCCACGGAGATGGCGGCGGGCAGGAACTCTGCTGACTGGGTGCCGGGGACGGCGCGCACGACCCAGCCGGCGTAGACGCCGTCGGCGGGGATGACGCCTTCGACCTCTTCGGACAGGTTAGCCGTGGGGAATCCGAGGGTGCGGCCGCGTTTGAAGCCGTGGCAGACGGTGCCGCGGATGCGGTGGAGGTGGCCGAGGACGCGGGCTGCGCCGGAGACATCCCCGGCGGCCAGGAGTTCGCGCACCCAGGAGGAGGACCAACGCCGCCCTTCGGGGGCCTCAATGTCGGTGACGGTCAGGACGTCGAAGCCGTATTGGCGTCCGAGGGCGCGCAGGGTGTCGATCGTGCCGGAGTTGCCGCGCCCGAAGCGGAAGTCCTCGCCGACGACGACTTCACGCGCGCCGCAGCGCTCGACCAGGAATTCGTAGACGAACTCGTCGGGCTCGAGGCTGTAGACGCTCTTGTCGTAGTGGGCGACCAGGGTGGCGTCCAGGCCGGCGGCGGCCATGGCGTCGAGACGGTCACGCAGCGGGGAGATGAGCTGGAGCCCGGCCTCGGGTCGGTGCACCTGGATGGGGTGCGGGTCAAACGTGATGGCGATGGCGTCGACGCCGAGCTTGTGGGCGCGGTCCACGCAGGTGGCAATGACCTTCTTGTGCCCGTTATGCATGCCGTCGAAGTTACCGATGGTGACGACACTGGCCTCGTTGCCGGGGATGTCGGTCAGGGACTGCCAGACGTTCATTGTCTCTCTTTCTTAAAAAACCAGGACGGTCCGCAGGCGCGCAGCGTCGATGCGCAGCAGGCCGAGGACCTCACCTGACGGCGACGTGGCCGCGATTGGTGGGGTCTCCCCCTCCGAGGCGATCGGCAGCGCATCGCCGACTTGCGCGACCCACTGCGCGAGTTGCCCGCGCGAACGTCGGGGGGCCTGGCCGTGCGCAAAGGCTCCCGCCTCTGCCTCAGTGAGGGGCAGGGCGGGGAACATGCTGAGTGCCGCCCGACCCAGGGGAATCAGGGGCAGAACAGGCTGTTCCCCACCCCCTTCATCCTCCACGGCGGCGACGAGTTCATCGAGGGTGAGCGCGCCTTCAAGCGGGAAGTCGCCGACGCGCGTCCGCCGCAGCGCGGTGAGGTGAGCACCAACCCCCAGGGCCGCGCCCGCATCGCGCGCGAGGGCCCGTACGTAGGTGCCCGACGAACACTCGACAGCCACGTCGACATCGACGACGCGAACCGGCCCGAGAACGCATGCGCTCTCCCGGACCACGGCCTCGTCGAGGCAAACCTCAGATACGCGCGGGGCCGCAAGAACCTCCAGGCGCGAGACGCACACCGGGCGCGCCGCCAGCTCGACGTCCTGCCCCGCGCGGGCGAGCGCATACGCTCGTTTGCCGTTCACCTTGATCGCCGACACCGTCGTGGGAACCTGCATGATGTCACCGCGCAGGGGCGCGAGCGCCGCCTCCAGGTCGGACTCGCTGAGGGAGGTACACCCCACCGCTGACGTGGGGAATCCCTCGGCATCATCCGTGTTGGTCGCAATGCCGAAACGGATCGTCGCCAGATACTCCTTCGAATGCCCACTCACCCACGTGAGGAGCTTCGTTGCCTTACCAACACCGATGACGAGGACCCCGGTCGCCATGGGGTCCAGCGTGCCGCCGTGGCCCACCTTGCGGGTGTGGCCCAGGCGTCGCACACGCGCAACGACATCGTGGCTGGTAATGCCAGCGGGCTTGTCGATGACGAGCAGGCCGGGGCACGGGTTATCGGGGCGACGAGCCATAAGCGATTAGGCCCAATCCTTCTCGTCCGCTTCGCCCTCTTCGTCGTCGTGACGGTAGGGGTCCTCCTCACCCGCGTAGGTCGCGCCCTGCGCGGCGGCGGCAATCGCCTCATCCTTCGCCTTGGCCTTCGCGAGGGCATCCTCCAAGGCTGCCGCGCTCTCGGGAAGCGCGTCCGGGATGAACTCCAGCGTCGGGGTCAGGCGCAGCCCCAGGACCTTGCCGACGCGTGAGCGGAACAGGCCCTGCGCGGAAGCAAATGCACGCGCGGCCTTCTCACGCTGCTCGTCATCGCCAAGCACCGTGTAGAAAACGGACGCATGCTGCAGGTCGCCCGTCACGCGCACGTCCGTGATCGTCACGAGCTCCAGGCGGGGATCCTTCACGTGGCGTCCGATCATCGACGCGACAGTCTGCAGGATTCGCTCCTGCACCTTTCGAACGCGAGCTTCGTCAGCCATCGCAACCTCCACAACCTATATCTAAGAACACGGACAACGACTACTCAACAATAATACGGGATACAAGCTCAAATTGGATGACAACCTCGTAACACCACTCAAAATGAATCAAACAAAGTTAGTTTGAATCGTAACACAGGCAACTGTTCCGACACCGATGAAGTCGAACATTGAAACCTAGTTGTTCAATAATTCCAATAACCTGCGAGACCGTCAAATAAGGCGCACCCGTTGCCGCACTAGATTCGATAAAAAGGCGACAATTTTCGCGCAAAATCACCAACAACTCATCGAGCGATATGGATGAATGAATGGGCGACAAAGAAAACAGACAGTCACTTAGCACAAGCGGAACAGAATCAGAATAAGCCCGAAAAGAATCAAGAGAAATCTTCCCAACCCGCGGAAATAAAACACTGTCACCCACTAAACAAACATCCCTATTAACTAATACGGACCGCCAAACACTTTCCGATTTCCGAAGATCGGTTGTATGAACATAACGCGCCATAATCCCACCATCAATATTTGAGTAGGGGGACTTAAGCGAATTTACGGGAACCTTTCCCCTAAATAACACAAGATCCGATCTAAGTTGTCCAGACCGCAACATCTCCACCCCACCCAAAGCCGGAGACAATGCAACCTCTGCAACACGATTCCGCCGAACCGAAACAATAGCTGTGCGTACAGAAGTGCCAGAAAAACAACCACGCCCATAGAACGAGTGCACAGAAAAACTCATGTTGCGCTCTAACCAACGAACGGCCACAGAGTCTCTTTCTGAACGAAGACAGCTCAACGGCAGCACGGCAACACCAAGACCGCCAATGCGAAGAGAGTTCAAAGAGTGGAACAGACACGCCAACGGTCGACTGCAAGTAAAATGCAAATTCCGATCAAAAACGACGTTAACAACATGCCCCCCTCTCCCAGAAAAAGGTGGATTCATAACAAAGGCACCGTAACGCTCCTCAACATATAAAGGAGAAGTCCGACGACTGCGCTCACTAAGAATATCGATACGTCCGACAGACCACGAAGGATGCGCTGCACGCAGCAACCGGACACATGAAACATCAAGATCAGTCGCAACAATGTGAGCAGCTGGAATCCTAGCCGACACCACCTCCAAAAGCGAACCCAAACCAGCACAAAAATCTGCAACCTCCAACGATGTTTCACTCGAATACACAAGACCTCTTGCGAGAACATCAGCAACAGCCCGCGCGACATAAGAAGGCGAAAAAAACTGATCAAGATCATTCGAAAAATCAGCAGTCACTTGCCAGCACCAAATGACTTGAGATCATAAAACCATGTACGCCCACGTTCAGCCTGGGGATCCAAAACACGAACTGGATGATCATATACGAGCATTGCTTGAGGATACTTGATGCCGAATAATATCGAGCCGAGTAGCATGGGAGTGGTACCCAAAGGAGCTACAAACAATCGCCCTTGCGAAGGGAAGAGATTTTCTAACAACGAAAAAACAGCAAATGGAGAACGAGCAGATACCAGACGCAGCCTCGTTGACCAATCCGGCATGAGAAGAAAATGATGATTGGCAGAAACACTAAAGCCAGGGTAGTCGATTTTATATCCAGGACAGCCAATGACTGGAATGATGCGTTCAGGCTCAACCTCGAGATCATCAAGAACATTAGCGACACGCCAACCTTCAAATCCAAGAAAAACAACAAGAGGAACTGGCTCATCCCGATAGCAGGGCCTAATTGTTGCAAAAGTTGGAAGGGGAGAGCTTTTAGAGGCGGACCGCGAAACGTAAAAGCTAGCATCAGATGCATCACATGAAGCCAAGTCCTGCACCGCATCTGTACGCTGCGGCCACAACGGGTAACTCTGTGGCTCAGAAAACATAACACGAACATCCAGCGCCTGTTGCAAAAAATGCCGAATTGCCGGAGCCCAGACATAAGCAGGAAGATATGTGATATCGATTAGCACAGAGCGCGCATCACCAAGACCAAGTTTGGAAGTAAATTCATCAACATCTGTCAAGGCATGAATACTGCGAATTTCGGAACCGACCTGGACGGATACATTATTTGAAGAATCAACAGTAATATATCGAACACTAGAAAATTTTTCACCAATGTCACACCCAACACCGCTATCAGTTACAAGTAACTCCCCAGTATCAACTACGCTCGAACGCCTTGAAACAGAAGACTCATCTAGAAAATGATCGTACATGAACACGCACCACTTTCAAAACAGAGATCCATCATACCCACCCGAGGTCCACCCCTTAGTATAACGTTGTATGACCTCACGAACCGAACCCGGTTCATTCGCACTTAACCGACTTAATTCATTATATTGCAACTCCATAAGCCTCTTTGAACGGTAGCTGAACAAAAAACGCGCACAAAATATCGGATGCATTCTATACACAGTATCAGTGGTAAGTGTTGACAACCTCGCTCTTTTGTTACGTGCCTCCAGAATGAACAGTTGATGGACTGCTGCCTCTTTTAAAAGATTCACAACCATCCTTTTATCGGAATCACGAAGACCTTCAGATCCTTTGAGGCCAAAAGATCCAATTTCTGGGGCATGTCGCAAACCGTCCGCCGCAAGATTCCCGAATAGAGTACCAATGCCCAAGGCTAGCCACCTCAACCGCGGGCCATACTGAGAGGCATATGCCAACTGCTCAAGAGCGAGATCACCAATGTTATAAACAGCAAGCGTCTGATGCTCGCAAGACACGGGATCTGCAAGCGTACCATCTTCACGCTCATGCATCGCAAGCGAAGATCTTACAATATCTAAAAGATACCGAATATTGTTACCGGCAATTTTACATAACGCAGACCATCCACAATAAAACTTCCGGATACGAACACCTTTCTTTTCTAATGTAAACAACCAAGCAGTTGCATAATTATTTATACGATTCGCCCACTTGCTTGGCTTTGCCTCAACACACTCGACCACTGCTTCACCTAAGTCACCGTAGTCTTCGTGCGATTCGACCCAATCAGAAATGAAACATAGTTTCGCATCCGACAGCTTAGATAGATATTCACTGAATTCGCGACCCGACTGCTCGGCAAGTAGCTGATTCCTCAGCAATTTAGCCCTCTTTGGCACAATATCCCCAAACTTTTCAGCTTCATCTTCCCAGCTCAGAGCTGGGAAAAGAGAATGCAGATCAAGCAGTCCAGGTTCCGAAAGACCTAATCGTTCGCAACACACCGAAGATGCGAATAATTCAAAGACTCTTCCGTCTTCCTCAGCCATACGGCGTTCGATATCTATCAGCTCATAATCCGCAGGATCCGAAACAATCTCATCCTCGTTGAGCGTTGTGGTAATTCTTCGACCGTTAGGCCTAACACCAATCTTAAATGTATAGTGCGAGTCACCAGAGTGCTTTAGAAGTGTATTAAACACCTTTTGCTGATAGTCCAACAGATTTTCAAATTCATCAAGCAAAAAGTAGACTGGCACATTACTTAAGCGCTCGGAGTTCCACAGGCAATCAACAATTAGCTCAATAGGACTACCAGCCGGCGCACCTAACGCGGGCCTTGCGGTTTGCGGACTATTTATCCAAATTTGAATGGTGTCAATCCGATCTTCAATTTGATTACGGACGGAGGAATAGCTGGATAAGTCCTGCCCTTCTGTTAAAGAAAGCAACCTTGCAAGACGCTGCCAAAGACGGTGATCATCTATGAGACCTATTGCACCACGATCCACTTCAACTTTAGCCAGCACATCCAGAAGACGATCCACAAGAACAAGATTGACGTAATACTGGAAAACCTGCACCCACTCCGGATCGCTAACCCCATTACCACTAAAGGCATGCATCACAGCGGTTGAGAACTTCCAATAAACACCGATATATTGAAGGTCCGCAGGCGCATCGCCACTCGACCGCAAGCTATTATAATCCATTGCACGTAGAGCGGTTGTTTTTCCCGTTCCGCGAGCACCAAGCAAAATAGCTGGCTGTGAACGCAGGAGGTCACTCCAGTATACCGGCTCATGAAATTTCAGCACACTATGAGCGCCAACCGACTCGTATCTCAGTGAGTCAAACTGACTATTGAGCACTTCTATCAAGCTACGCATCATGATCTCCTATACAGCGGTTTCCAATTTGACCCATCCGCCCAGAATATGGGAAGAGTAGCGTCAGGAACGGAATGCTCAAAAGCAATCGTCAGTCCCAGATCGTGAAATCCATATTCCCTCACCCATGGTTCTACATTTGGCGACTTCAAGTATATGCCAGCATATTTTCTAATGAGTGAGTGAACATCATTTGCAGCACTAGCAGAGATTATCGCACAATTTTCTGACTTAATGTTATATCTTTTTCCGAGAACATGCGGACAGTTTACGGAAATATAGCTATGCTCTCTCTCCAATCTTATTTTTGCATCCCGAGTCGCAACCAATAAGCAATAGTAGACTCTCAACCCCATCTGTTTCGCTAAATCTTGAATTGATACCAACTTTCCATCTGCCACACGGATTCGTCGTTCAAGTGTTTTACATACTTGTTCGCCAGAGCCAGCGAAATCATCTACCAGCACAAGTGCAGTATTGCGAACATCGTTCGGCTTACTTAACGCCAAATTCTCAACCGCTTGAGATGGCTGTACCATTCGGGACTCTTCAAGATCGAACAGTTGCCGCATTTTTCGTACAAATAAGTATCCTGAATCTGTGACATTCGGTGTTTCACCTGTCGGGAAGGTCAAGAGCACATTTGGCTCTTTCATTTTCCTACCCTCTCCATCAACAAGATTCCAATGGGCCATTTCAATACTACGTCGAAGTGAGGTATACGCATCTACTAATAGGGAGTCAACAACGCGTCCACTCAAAAATACGAATGACGCGAGCAGGACTTTTGCTGTGTCCTTATCGTCATCATCAAAGTTGCTCAGCCAGCGGTCAACGTCGAGCTTGTCTTCCTCGGGCCAGAATCTAACCGCGCGCAGCGCTTCAATCTGGTGTAGGGGGGTGCCACTCATACCTCGACCACCTCAATACAAAGTTGATAGTTTCCCCGATATACGAGCACAGAAGATCGTGCTGATACTTCAATGTCAACACTGACCAGGCTCATTATGAGAACGTTGACAGGCTATCATTGACGCCTGATCGTGTGCCAGTTGAAGCACTGAGCTCCACCGTGACAAGAGGGGAGGACCCCGAAAGGTCCTCCCCTCACATATCACGCCACGGAATCAGTCACGAGCCTTCTCGCGCATCTCCCAGGTCTCAATGATGTCGCCTTCGGCGATGTCCTTGTAACCCAGAGTGATACCGCACTCGTAGCCCTCGCGGACCTCGGTGACGTCGTCCTTTTCGCGACGCAGAGAGGCGATCTCGAGGTTGTCGGCCACAACCACACCGTCGCGCACCAGGCGAGCCTTGGTTCCGCGCTTGATCGTGCCGGAGCGGACGATCGAACCGGCGATGTTGCCGAACTTGC
>ERZ772910.1616-NODE-1616-length-11178-cov-5.186101_pt1 | contig 11178 bp, 11 predicted proteins | sample MGYA00511357_ERZ772910 | MGnify/ENA primary metagenome ERZ772910 (study PRJEB29015, sample SAMEA2738096) | human oral metagenome | biome: human oral; feature: human-associated habitat; material: saliva | place: China | collected 2193 ...
CCCTCGTCAATGGCATGGGCGGCACCCCCATCTCCGAGCTCTACATCTGCTTCCGCGCGCTCGCTGCCCTGCTGAAGAAGGACGGCATCGCGATCGCCCGCCAGATGGTCGGCAACTACGTCACCAGCTTGGAGATGCCCGGCGTCTCCGTGACCCTCATGCGCGCGGACGACGAGCTGCTCGAGCTCTTCGACGCGCCCGTGAACACGGTCGCCTGGAAGTAATCAACCGTAGCAAGGAAGAAGGAGAGAAACGATGAGCCTGGATGCGCAGTGGGCACAGCGGTGGATCGAACTGTCGGCGAGTGCGGTTGCCGAGCACCGTGACTACCTGGTGGACCTGGACCGAGCGATCGGGGACGGCGATCACGGCGAGAACATGGACCGAGGCTTCCGCGCTGCGGTTGAAGCCCTCAGCGAGGCCCAGCCGGGCAGCGTCGCAGAGGTCCTCAAGACGGTCGCCAAGACCCTCATGTCCACGGTCGGCGGTGCCGCCGGACCCCTGTACGGGACCGCGTTCCTGCGCGCATCGAAGGCCGCGGCTGGCGACGACCTGGACGGCGGTGGCGTGGCCGCCGTCATCGAGGGTGCCCTGAGTGGCATCCAGGCGCGCGGCAAGGCCACCACGGGTGAAAAGACCATGGTGGACGCGTGGATCCCGGCCCTCGAGGCCGCCCGCGCGGTCGCTGAGGCGGGCGGAGACGCGGGCGTCGTCCTGGAAGCAGCCGCGACGGCCGCCGAGGCAGGGGCCTCCGCCACCGAACCCCTGCGCGCCACAAAGGGCCGCGCCTCCTACCTGGGTGAGCGCTCCATCGGACACCTCGACCCGGGTGCCGTCTCCACCTCCCTCATCCTGCGCGCCGCCGCGCGCGCAGCCACCGAGGGCCAGGACGCATGAGCGCGCGCGTCTCCTTCGTCATCGTCTCCCATTCCGCCTCTCTTGCCGTCGGCGTGTGCGAGCTGGCCGCCCAGATGGCCCCCGACGTGCGCTTCGAGGCTGCCGGGGGCACGGACGATGGCCGCATCGGCACCTCCTACGACCGCGTGGAGGCGGCCCTCGAGGCCGCCCTCGCAGCCGTGGACGGGGAGGGCAGCGGCGTCATCGTCCTGACCGACCTCGGCTCGGCCACGATGACCGTCGAATCAGTCATCGAGATGAGTGACGACCCCGAGCGCGTGCGCTTCGTCGACACCGCCCTCGTCGAAGGAGCCGTCGCCTCTTCGGTTCGCGCCCAGGTCGGCGACGACCTCGACCAGGTCGCCGAGGCCGCAGCCGCCCTCGCCCCGCGCCTGAACGACGCGCCCGCCCAGGAGGCACCCAGCCCGGCCAACGTGCCTGTCAGCGGGGGAGCGGGGGAGACTACGGCCTCGTCGGAGCGATGCGTTCCCCACGCCGAAGGAGACGCCGTCGTTGCGGATCCCGTCGGCCTGCACGCGCGCCCTGCTGCCGCCTTCACGCGCCTGGCGGCAACCTTTGACGCGGAGATCACGGTCAACGGCGTGGACGCAACGTCTATGCTCCTCCTGATGACGCTCGGTGTCGGGCAAGGCGCGACTGTCCACATTGAAGCCAATGGGGCCGACGCCACAGCCGCGGTCGCAGCGCTGACGGATATGCTTGAAAGGACCAATTAGGTAACCCTCACTATCACAGGAGACACCGTGAGCGCTAAGAGTGTTCTGCTGGAACCCCAGCACCTTCTCGACCCCACCCTCGAGCACACCCTCATCGTCGTCAAGCCCGACGGCTACGCCCGCAGCCTGACCGGCGAGATTCTGCGTCGCATCGAGGCCAAGGGCTACACGATCAAGGGCCTCAAGCTCATGGTCGCCACCCGTGAGCTGCTGGCCGAGCACTACGCCGAGCACAAGGGCAAGCCCTTCTTCGAGGGCCTCCTCGAGTTCATGAGTTCCGGCCCCGTCGTCGCCATGATCATCGAAGGCCAGCGTGTCGTTGAGGGCATGCGCGTCCTCATGGGGTCGACCGACCCGACGACCGCTCCCGCCGGCACGATCCGCGGTGACCTGGGTCGCGCGTGGAACAGCCCCCACATGGAGAACCTGATCCACGGCTCGGACTCCGTGGACAGCGCGATGCGCGAAATCGCCCTGTGGTTCCCCGAGATTTACTGAGGGGCCTGTAACCTGCAAGGATGCATCTCAAAACCCTGACGCTGCGGGGATTTAAGTCCTTCGCCAGTGCGACCACGCTCGTCCTCCAGCCGGGCATTACATGTGTCGTCGGCCCCAACGGGTCAGGTAAATCGAACGTCGTCGACGCGCTCGCCTGGGTCATGGGCGAGCAGGGTGCCCGCGCGCTGCGCGGCGGGCAAATGGCGGACGTGATCTTCGCGGGGACATCTGGGCGCGCGGCGTTGGGGCGCGCCCAGGTGGACCTGACGATCGACAATGCCGACGGGCTGCTCGACATTGAGTACTCGGAGGTGACGATCAGCCGCACCCTGTTCCGCGGGGGCGGCTCGGAGTATTCCATCAACGGTTCGCCCGTGCGGCTCTTGGACGTCCAGGAGCTGCTCTCCGATACGGGCATGGGGCGCCAGATGCACGTCATCGTGGGACAGGGGCAGCTGGACGCGATCTTGTCCTCCACGCCCGAGGAGCGGCGCGGCTTCATCGAAGAGGCCGCAGGCGTCCTCAAACATCGCCGCCGCAAGGAGCGAGCGCTCAAGAAACTCGCGGACATGGACGCAAATCTCGTGCGCGTCCTCGACCTGACGGCTGAGATTCACCGCCAGCTGAAGCCGTTGGCCCGCCAGGCGCGCATTGCCCGGCGCGCCTCCCTCATCCAGGCGCGCGTGCGCGACGCGAAGGCCCGTCTGCTCGCGGACGACCTGGCGTCGGCCCTCTCGCGCTTGGCTGCTCTCGAAGCTTCGGATGAGTCGGCCGCGCAGCGCCGCGCCACGCTGGAGGCTCAGATCGCCGCGTCGCGCGTGTCGCTGTCGTCCCTCGAGGAAGCTGAGCGTTCCTCCTCGCCCGCGCTCGAGCAGGCATCGGCGGACTGGCAGTCGCTGACCACTCTCACTGAGCGCCTGCGCGGAACCCTCATGGCGGCCACACAGAAAGTCGCCCTGCGCGCAACCCCCGAGCCTCCTCCGGCAGGTGAGGATCCCGATGTACTCGACGAGCGCGCCCACGTCGCCGGCACCGAAGACGCCGCCTTGGCCGGGCAGGTTGAAGTCGCGCGCTCTGCATTGACGTCTGCGACTCGCGCACGCGAGGCAGCTGAGGACACCGACGAGGCAGCCTCCCGCGAGCTGGCCCGCGTCAACCGCGTCATCGCCGACCACCGTGAGAAGGTCGCACGCCTGACGGGTGACGTCTCCACGGCCGCGTCACGCCTGGAGGCCGCCCGCGCCGAGGCCGAGCGCGCGTGGAGCGCGTACCAGGGCGCTCAGGAGCGCGCTGCTGCGGCGGAGGCCGCCGTGCCGGGGACGACAGGATCTGTGGCTGACAGTGCGTTCGATAAGGATGGATTATCCGCCGATTCAAGCGGAGGAGCGGCACGCGCATACGCGGAGGCGTCCGCGCGTCGTGACGCTGCGCGCGCCCGCGTGGACGAGCTGCTGGGTGTGGAGCGCGAAGCCCGAGCCGAGCGGGCCCGCTGGGAGGCGCGCCGCGACGCGCTCGAGCAGCTGTTGGTCCCCGAGGATGGCACCTCCGAGCTGTTGGGGAAGCCCGGAGTGCTCGGCCAGGTCGCGCCCCTCCTGCGCATCACCCCCGGGTATGAGGACGCCGTCGCTGCCGCGCTCGCCCCTTTCGCGGATGCCGTTGTCGTGGATTCCCTGGCCCGAGGCCTGGGCGAGCTGGACGCGGCACGTGCCGCCGGTCGTTCGCTGCGCCTCGTCGTTGCGACCGGTGACCAGGGGCGCGCGGAGGAAACCCTGAGGACGGGGGAAGCCACGGCCTCGTCGCCTATTGTTGCTTCCCCCGGTGCTCTCGGTGCTGCGGAGCTACCCGAGGGTGCCGCGTGGCTACGCTCGGTCGTCACCTGCGAGGGCGGTGCTGCGCCGCTAGCGGCACTGCTGGATGGGATCGTCGCGTGCTCCGCTGAGTGTGCGCCTGCGGTGCTCGCCCTGATGGGCGTGCGGGCCGTCGTCACGCCCAGCGGCGACGTGCTGCGCGCGTGGTCGGTCGAGGGAGGGCGGCAGGCCTCGTCGGTGCTGTCCGTGCGCGCCGACTTCGAACAGGCAAGTGTGCGAGCGAAGGACGCGGGTGTCCGCATGGACGTAGTCTCCGAGGAACTCGCCCATGCGAACGTGCAGCTGGATCGGTGCATCAAGGAGGCGAACGAAGCGCTCAAGGCCCTGCGTGCAGAGGACGCGCAGCGCGCGAAAGAGGCCCAGGAGTTGGCCCGTGCCCAGTCGGCGGCGCAGGCAGCCCGTGCCGAGGCCGAGCGTGCCCGCGACGTGGCCCGACGCGCCGATGAACAGGTCGAGTGGGCCCGCGAGCAGGACGTGGCCGCTCGTGCACGCCTCGAGAGAACCGACTCGGTAGGATCGCCCGAATCCCTCGAAGACGCCCAGGCCCGTGCGGATGCTGCATCCCGCGCCGCGCGCCAGGCCCGCGAGACAGAAAACGAGGCTCGGCTGAGCTTACGTACCCTCGAAGATCAATCGCGGCGTGCCGCCGCCCGCGCCCGCTCCCTGCGCCAGGCTGCCGCCGCCGAGCGTGAGGAGCGCGCCCGCTATGCCCGGCGCGAGGCGGTGAGACAGACGGAACTGGCCACGGCCTCGGACGTGGAGGCGGCCGCGCGCATCGCGCTGGAGGCCGCCGAGCGTGCCCTGTCCCGTGCCGCCACCGAACGCGACCGGCTGAGCGCTCGACGTTCCCAGGTCTCCCGGGAGGTCTCGGATGCGCGCCGCGCCCTGGACCGGATGAATGCGGAGCTGGCGGATGCGATGAACTCGGCAAACCAGGGCAAGATCGCGGTCGAACAGACGAGGGTGCGCGTCGAGGACCTGCAGCGGCGCGTCCTCGAGGAACTTTCGCTCGAGCCAGAGCAGCTGATCGCCGAGTTCGGGCCGGAGACGCCCGTGCCGGTGCTGCCACTCGACCCCGACGACGTGGAGAAAGCCGAAGCCGCCGAGCCACGCGCGTACATGCGCGCCGAGCAGGAGCGCGCGCTCGCCACAGCGCAGAAGGACCTGGAGAAGCTGGGGCGCGTGAATCCGCTGGCGCTTGAGGAGCACGAGGCGCTGGCGGCGCGGCACAAGTTCCTGGTGGATCAGGTGCAGGACCTCAAGGCGTCGAAGGCGGATCTGCTGCGTATCGTGCAGGATGTGGACCGCCTGGTTCAAGAAGCATTCACGGCAGCGTTCGCGGAGACGCGCAAGCAGTTTGAGCATGTGTTCGGCGTGCTGTTCCCGGGCGGCCAGGGGGAACTGGTGCTCACCGACCCGGAGGACATGCTCTCGACCGGCATCGAGATCGAGGCTCGGCCCGCGGGCAAGAAGGTGAAGCGCCTGTCGCTGCTGTCGGGCGGCGAGCGTTCCCTGGCCGCGATCGCGTTCCTGGTCGCGATCTTTAAGGCGCGCCCGTCTCCGTTCTACGTCATGGACGAGGTCGAGGCCGCCCTGGACGACATGAACCTGACGCGCTTGCTCACCATCTTCAAGGAGCTGCAGGAGACGTCGCAGCTCATTGTTATCACGCACCAGAAGCGAACCATGGAGATAGCGGACGCCCTGTACGGCGTCACGATGCGCGACGGCATCACGAGGGTGGTGTCCCAGCGCTTGGCGGACTAGCAAAATCGGCTATCTACCTCAAGAGATGCGCATGACAAAAAATAATGTCATCCAGTGTGGTTAGTGCGTGACAAACGGTAGAACTATGAAGTGCCGCCAATTGCCCATCGGATCGCTCGGGTGCTCAAACACGCCCTGGGGTGCACACCGAGTGGCTCTGTTCTCGATGAAGGTTGCGATCTAGCAGGTGTGTTCGCGGTATATCCAGCGTCGTTTGTGCCACCGGATCCGCACTGGGATCCCGGCCCAGGGTGCGTCGATCACCTCCACCACCACGTGCCCGTGGCCTTGTGCGATCACCCCACAACCAGGGCAACCAGCAAGGCAATCGTAGGGCTCTATGTTGAGAACCAGACCACAGGCACGTCGAGCGACAGCGATCAGATGGAAGCCCTCCAAACCGACGAGCAGATCACACCGATTACAACGCTCAAGTAGGTAGGGTGAGACACCGCCCGAGGTCCTTGAAGACAGCAGGGTAGAAGTCCGTTCATCATCAAGGACCTCGACCCCTACCCGCAACCCCCAGCCAACACCCGGTCACCCACACTCAACTTGGAAGAGTCGCCAAAGCGGACATTCAACCACGATCCACTTGCCGGCACCTAACATGGAAAAATGTCGAACCGCCGCCAATTTCATCGACTGTAATCATTCTGAGTGATGAACATCTTTCGAGAGCCATTGTTTGTCAATTGCCTTATTTTGTAAATCCTCAGTGAATGCCTTGATTAGATCCGGAATGAATGTCCGATAAAATGAACAGATTGCAACAGATGGAGGTTTGTTTAGTGCTGAATGAGCGAGATCGTTCCGATAACCGACAAAGCGGTCAATGCATGGTGTAATGGCCGGGCCTGTGTAAGTGAAGTTGGAAAACTTGTTAGTAGGTTTTGAACCCGGGAGCTTTGTTTCGGTTATGATCTCAAAGCGATTGTAGTCAATATTTAACCACTCGCAGATATTTTTAAATCTCTGGGCATTGAGATTGGATTTTGGGGCGACAAACTTGGTTGAAAATTCGGGTACCTCATCCTCGAAACTACTCTTAAGTAAAATGCTATGTGAAGCGAAAGATAAGTTATCAGTGCGCTTGAGATATCCGTCTGCCTCTAGCGATGTAAGACGATGAAGCGTTCGAAGTGAATCGCATAACGTCGATGGATCTGTACAGATTGTCTCAATGAGAGACAAATATGCTTCGGAACTTTCCTTGATAATGCTCTCCCAATAGCTGTAGAGGAGGAGCATAAACGTTCTGCGTTGAATAGCTGAACGAGGGCTATCCGTTTCTTCAATGGTGGCCTTCTTCTGTGCTGTATCCGGGGTGTCTACGTTACGTTCGAAGCGGGCGGCAATTAGTCCAAGATCCTCACTGATAATATGTATGTCACGTCGTAAGCTACTGCTAAGTCCTTCAAGTTTGTCGCAGAACTCCAAAATGTTGGCTCTATTGCTCACTATCGTCACTTCTTTGTGAGTGTACGAATACCAAGGGGGACAACCTTCTGAATTCGAGCTGCGGTTTGAATTCCGCTCGAATGATTGCTAATACTATCTGGGTCTTCCCATAATCTCCTACTGGCAGGGAGTGGGTCGCTCACGAGGGTAAGGCCGTTGTAGAAGGCATATCCGAATGCGCACGCAATCGCATCAAAAGCGGTTCTACTAAATTTGTTGGTATACTTTTTCTTTTCGGTTTCCCACTTGTGTAGGATGTCTTGGCTAACATTGTGCATGTATGCAAAAGTGTTCTGAAATAGGTCTTTAAGATTGGCCATTTCTTTGTCATCGAACCGGGCTGCAAGATTGAATGCAAACTCTTTAAGTTCTTTTCTGTAGTTTTGCATACTTCTAATTTTATCGAGGGGCATGGTTGAGATTAGTAAAAATCTCAATACGATTTCCTCGTCATATGCTTCCACTCTCTCCTTATTTGAAAATGTGGTCAGCTTATTGAATGCATCGTTTGATGCAAGTTTGCGAAGCCATTGGCAAAATTGCGGATTTACGTAATAAAGTGCTGCGTTAAGCATTTCTTGGTCAGTCAGAATTGATCCGTATGAATTAATTCTCTCGAAAAGATCAAATTTTGCTTTCGCGTCAGATTCTCGCTGGATAATCTGAACCTCAAGGGGAGTTCGTTTAATGTCGCGGATGTAGCGTGCATCAAGGGTTGATGATGCATCTTCGATACCTGGTAACGCTGCCACCCCTTCAAGGCTTGGGAGGCGATCAGTTTTCTCGAGTACAAGTGGCTTCTTGCCGCTGGCGCTCAATAGTCCAAAGAATTGGAGGATGGTGGATATGCGTTGAAGGCCGTCAACAAGTTCCCATCTTCCGTCGTCGTCAGCTGCCACAAAAATAGATGGAATTGGTATTCCGAGGAGGATTGACTCAATGAAACGAGACTTTTGTTCTGAATTCCATCGAAATGCGCGTTGGAATTCGGGGTTGATGATAAGGTCGCCATCTTTGTAAAGATTGATAATTTCGCCGAGTGTCATTTTGGTGTCATCTGTTTTTACGGTTTGGCGTTCTTTGTCTATTTCGGTGTTGAGTCCCATGATTTCTCCTTTGGAGTGTCAAATTGCTATTTGATAATATGTCAGTTATTTGACACTTGCAATTAGATTTGGGTGTGATGTATGACATAGGTGGGAGTTTTTGTTGAAGCGCTACCGGTCTAGTGTTCTTTAGTTCTGTCCAGCAAATCAGTTGAGGCTTGTCAATAGTTTTCAATCGGCAGTGTTGTCATACGGTGTAAGCAATTTTCGTGTGGCGGTGTGGCTGTTTGAAGTCTGGTTATGGGGTTATCGTTGGATGCTTGATATCGAGGATCGCGCGGCGATCATGGCGGGGTTGGAGGCGGGTTTGTCCCAGGTGTGTGTCGCTCATTTGATTGGACGTAGCCCTTCGGTGGTGTGCCGTCAGATCGCCTGCCATACGGGCCCTGACAGGGTGTATCGGGTCGAGGAAGCTGGCAAAGCTGCCCACGCAGCCAGGCGCCGCCCTAAGAAGCGCCTATTGGATTGTGATGAGGTCCTGCGCCGTTGCGTGATTGCCGATTTGTCCCAAGGGCACACACCGCGCCAGATCAGCGGGCGCCTGCACGCCGAAGCGTGTGGCACACTGCCTTCCATGGATACTTCCCCCGACGCTCACAGTGCGATCAGCCATGAGGCGATCAACACGTGGATTGACGCCCACCCTAAGAAAACCCTCATCGAGCATGGTATTTGCTTGCCCTCGCGCAGGTGGATGCGCAAGAACCCCCCCCAGCAAGCGGCCGCAAACCCACAATTGTTGGGATGCGACTGATCGATTGAAGCGCCCCGACATCGCCGATCGCAAGATCCCGGGCAACTGGGAAGGCAACCTGATCATCGAAGCCTGTCGATACTTCTGCCTCAGCTACGTGAGGCCCTGGCCTGTAAAATTGTTACGCACTTCGTTAGCCTACAGAAGTAGGCCCGCGATGGAGAGGGATATGAATTTACCGGCGTGTATCGGGTCGTATATAGGGGTCTGTTGCTGCGCCACGACGGTGGTCTCCCAACGCCTGGCGGACTAGGGGCGTGTACTGTCAAGCGTCGCTGATAGTCTTAACACATGGCGGAACGATGCAACGCAAGTGGGCAGGACCAAGACGAGAGCTGCGACAACGGCATTGACCGGGCGGCTTTCGGTGAGCTAAGGGATCGATGCGATTATGTCAGCGAACCGTGGCTCACACATGCTGATATCTACGACGAGGACGGTGCTGTGGCTGTGTCTGACGAACGAAGCGTGACTGCCAACGAAGCCCATCAGGCGGGGGTCTATCTTCTTGCGGGTGGCTTCGTCGTTACCGACGCCGACCTGGAAGCAGACGCGGCGCGCTTTGAGGATGGGGAGAGCGCTGGTGAATGGGCAGTCCTACGGGAACGTCCGTCTTTGTAGGGGTTCGACAAGAGACGGAGGAGAAACACCCGCTAGATGTCGAAAGTAGAGAATCTAGCGACCTGGTCTGGTGAGATGTGTTGTGGTCTCCTGAACTGCGCCGACTACAGTGTTGACGCAATTCTGATGTCCCAGCCATCGTGGGAAATCTTTGGATCGACCGTATCTAAATAGTCGATGACCTGCTGGCGTGCGTCCTCCAGGCGAGCGACCTGCGTCAGTATGTGGTCCCCGTCGTAGAGTTCCCACCCTCCCTCGTATGCGCCTTCCCAGCGTCGGGCGGTGATGGTCAATATCTTCATCGGCGATCCTCCTGGGCTACGCGGCGCATTAGCCTTGTCGCTCCCGCGCGGGAACCCGCTGTTCCGCACGCGAACCCTCTGTCCTGCACGTGGGCAGTCTCGCCGACGCTCAGATGAGCGGGTTTACGTGCGGAAGAGCGGTCCCAAGCTCCAGGTGGCTCGCCCAGGGTTGGAATACGCCGCGTCGACCGCACCGACAGCGACGAAGCAGGGCAAGGTCCGCCTTGTTACAGAGAGGCAATGCACTGGATAGCCCAGCATTGCACGAGATACTAGGCAGAGTGCAATACCTCGCTAACCAGTGCAATGCCCTTCTAACTAGTGCAGCCCTGCACGCCTCGTTGCGCGGATACGAGTACGCGGGCAGGGACCCTCTGCCCCTGCCCGCGCCTCGAAGCTGTGCGTCCCGCCGCTGCGGGAGCAGTGAAATCAGTCGTTCATGAAATGACGCTCGTCCAGGATCTGCGCGCCAGCGCCCACCAGGGAGGGCAGGTGCTCGTTCGCGTGGTGGCCGCAGAAGAAAAGCTGGCCGCCTGACGGCATGGTCGCACGAACCCAGGCGCGAGCGCCGCAGGCGTCGCAACGATTCGCCGCGCTCAGCTGCGGCTCGTCCAGTACGGGGCGTTCAAGAATCTGTGCCTTCATGCGTCCATCACACACCATTGAGCCACCCCCGCGCACCCCTGTTCACCGGGGGCGCAATCTCTGACCACCGTCGACACCATGACACAACGCCTCACGGGCCGCGACAACGCAGAAAAATGCCCACGAGAATGTCGCGTACGATGAGCCGCCAAACTGCGCCGATCAGCGCAAAATAGCCCAGGCCTCGTCAAGCGTGGAAAGCCTCCCAGAACCCACGCCACACGCCCAGCGGACCGCAAATGAGCACGTAGCCACCTATGATTCACCTCGTGACTCCTACCGACTCATCCGACTACAACGCACGGCACCTCTCTGTCCTCGAAGGCCTCGAGGCGGTGCGCAAGCGCCCCGGCATGTACATCGGCTCCACCGACCACCGAGGCCTCATGCACTGCCTCTGGGAGATCATCGACAACGCCGTCGATGAGGCTCTGGAAGGATACTGCGACACTATCGACGTGCGCCTCCACCCCGACCACTCCGCCTCCGTCGCCGACAACGGCCGAGGCATCCCCGTCGACA
>ERZ772910.1618-NODE-1618-length-11166-cov-2.952570_pt1 | contig 11166 bp, 9 predicted proteins | sample MGYA00511357_ERZ772910 | MGnify/ENA primary metagenome ERZ772910 (study PRJEB29015, sample SAMEA2738096) | human oral metagenome | biome: human oral; feature: human-associated habitat; material: saliva | place: China | collected 2193 ...
AATATGAAAAGAGACATCGTGAAGTATGTCTTCTCCGTTAAAGCTTTTGGTCAAAGCATGTACATTTAAAATCATTATGGTCACCGTAACATATTTGGTAATAGGAACGAATCGAAGGATTTCAGATATCCACCGCCTTGTAAGCGCCTGTATCATGATATCCGAACCTGATTGACAATGCAAATGCTGAATTTTATAATTTAAGTAATATCATAAAGCGGATGTCAAAAATATTTGACACTTGTTCATACCATTGTCAAATGTGTGGAAGGGCGTGAATTGATTGACGGAGCAGAAAACCTCACAGGCGGTGATCGGCAGACTCCCACGTTATTACCGCTTCCTGGGAGAATTGAAGGACAGAGGAGTACAGCGGGTTTCTTCGCAGGAACTGAGTGATATGGTGAAGGTAACCGCATCGCAGATTAGACAGGATCTCAATCACTTTGGCGGATTTGGACAGCAGGGATATGGGTATAACGTAGAATTCCTCTATGAAGAGATCGGCAGGATCCTGGGAATTGACCATGTACACGATCTGATTCTGATCGGTGCGGGGCATCTCGGACAGGCGCTTCTGAATTATGCCGATTTTCATAAAAGAGGTTTTGTTTTTCGTTGTGCGTTTGACGTCGATACAGCTTTGTGCGGAAGGAAAATCGGAGATGTTCCCATCCTTTCCATGCAGGAATTGGAAGACTATTTACACAGGCATCCGATTGAGATTGCGGTGCTGACCGTTCCGTCTAAGGCGGCAAAAACGATTTCCGGTCGTCTCATCCAGCTTGGAATCCGTGGGATTTGGAACTTTGCTCATGTGGACCTCGATGTGCCGCAGAGTCTCATTGTCGAAAATGTACATCTGTCAGACAGCCTGATGAAGCTGTCTTATAATATTTCCCAGTATGAACAAGAACATAGAAGATAAGGATTTTTTAGAAATTTTAAAGGGCAGACATATTCCTATTTTGACACTGGATCCGAAATGGGAGTTGTTGTTTGCGGATGAAGGGATTCCTGAGGATATCCGGCAAAAAGCGGATGAACTCAACCATCTTTTGTCTGTGCAGAGTATTTTAAGGGGACAGATGAAGGAGAGGAAGAGACAGAAAAGCCAGTTGTTAGAGGAAATGGTCGACCTTAGGGGACAGGCCAGGCAGACAGAAGAAAACGTGCTGATTGAGCAAGAACTGCAGAGGCATAGAGAGCAGATCAATGAATGCAATCAGAAATTGGAAGAACTGACAGAAGCGCAGATTGGACTTCCGACTCAAATCTATGAACTGAATTTCAGCTTAATGCTGATGACAATGGATCTGTGTTATCGCAATATGCAGGAGAATACGGATAAGATACGACTTTCGAATGAATGGATCAGACAGGTGCGGATCGAGTTGAAGAAGCAGCTGATCAGGAAACAGGAAAGTGAGTTTCATAATTATCAGATCTATCAATATATGCATGATATTTTTGGACCTGAGGTCATAGATGTTTTTGATTTGGAATATGATCCGGAAAAGTGGCATCCGGTTCTGGATGACAAACCGGCATCCGGGGGGTGAATCTGTTGAGATATGCACTTTCTGCAAGAGAAATGCAAGTTTGTGATCGGAATACCAGGGAGTATTTCGGGCTTTCATCATTGGTTTTAATGGAGCGCGCAGCGCTAAAGATTTGTGACAGGATCGAGGAGTTGCTCTCAGAGGAGATGCGAAAGATTGTGATCTTCGCAGGAAGGGGAAACAACGGAGCGGATGCGCTCGCCTGTGCACGAATCCTTCACGAACGCGGCTATCAGGCGCGTATTTTTTTGTTGGGAGAAGAGACAAAAAGCAGTGAAGAATGTAAGATCCAAAAGAAAATTTTGGAGAGATACCGACTTTCCATAGAGAATTATAGCAGGGAGACTGAATGGGGAGAGGGCCCCTTTTTGATCTTAGACGGCATTTTCGGTATCGGTTTTAACAGAAAAATGGAGGGGATCTATGCGCAGGCGGTAAGGGAGATCAATCGTTTTCGCAAGCAGGAACCGCATACAAGGGTGTTGTCGATTGATATTGCCAGTGGGATTCATGCAGATAATGGACAGGTAAGTGATCCCTGCGTGCGGGCGGATATCACCTTGACCTTTGCCTTTGCGAAGATCGGGCAGCTTCTGTACCCGGGAGCAGAATATACAGGGAAACTGGAAATTGCGGATATTGGCATCACGGCGGCCTCTTTCCTCGGGGTGATGCCGCAAGCCTCCTATCTGACGGAAAGTGTGTTGGAACTGCTGCCGGAGCGTTCTCCCTCCGGCAACAAGGGAACATTTGGAAAATGCGTTATTATTGCAGGAAGTGATAAGATCAGCGGCGCAGCGCTTCTCTGTGCGGAAACTTGCTATCGCTCCGGTGCCGGTATGGTCAAGGTGATTACTTCCAAAGAAAACAAAGAAGCGGTGCAGACTTCTCTCCCGGAGGCACTTTCCGACTTTTACTCTCTGACAGACGGCATCAGGTGCTATGAGGAACTGGATCTGATTCTGGACGAGGCCTTTGAATGGGCAACTTCGCTGGTGATTGGTCCGGGGATAGGAACTTCCAGAGGTGCCTATCACATGGTTCTAAGGGTCCTTACGAAATATACGGGGCCACTTATTCTGGATGCAGATGCGCTTACGATGATTGCTTCTTCGGATGAACTAAAGGACTTGCTCTTGCAGTATCAGGGGGGAAGGCGATGGGTCATTCTAACCCCTCATGTGAAGGAATTTGCAAGTTTGTACGGCACCTCGGTCGCTGATGTAAAGGAGCATCTGGTTCCTTATACCATTGAGCTGGCAAAGAAGTACGGCGTCTGTGTGATTTGCAAAGATGCACGCAGCATCATCGCCTCTTACGAGCTGCCGGGATATGCCATTAACGTCAGCGGTAACAGCGGCATGGCAACTGCCGGCAGTGGAGATGTATTAGCAGGGCTTTTGGGGGCGCTTGCCTGTCTTTTACCTTCCCCCTATCGTACGGCTGCCGTTGGCGCGTATATTCATGGAAAGGCAGGAGATCTGGCAAAAAAAGAGCTGGGCGAATATTATATGCTTGCCGGTGATTTGATGAAAAGAATTCAGAAAGTTCTTTCCGAATAAAAGAATGGGAAAAATATGGTTGATCAGTCCAGAATTGAGGCGGAAATAGATCTTTCCGCCATAAGAGAAAATCTTTATTCTATGCTAGAGGGGCAGGATCCGGAAAAAAAGGTCATTGCTGTCGTCAAAGCAAATGCTTATGGTCATGGATCACTTCGTGTAGCAAGTGCATTGGAGGATGAAGAACGTCTCTTCGGTTTTGCGGTTGCAACAGCTGCAGAAGCCTTGGAACTCAGAGAGGGAGGCATACGAAAACCCATCCTTCTTCTGGGCTATGTCTTTCCGGAACACTTTGAGGAGCTCATCGAAAAGGAGGTGCGCTTCTCCGTTTTCGATTCGGAAACGCTCCGATCTCTGTCGGAGAAGTCGAATCGCTTAGGGAGAGAGGCTCTCGTTCACATCCCCGTGGATACAGCCATGTCGCGCATCGGCATCTTTCCGGATGAGGAGGGCCTATCGTTTGTAAGGGAAGCCTTCTTGACACGGGGGGTACGCGTGGAAGGTATCTTTACACATTTTGCCAGAGCGGACGAGACGGATTTGGCACCGGCAAAAGAACAATATGCGAAGTTCGACGATTTCATCAAAAAAGCACAGCCTTATTTTGGTGGAAAGCCCCCCCTGATTCACTGTGCAAACTCTGCAGCTACCATGAGAATGCCTGCGCTTCCCTGCCCATTGGTGAGGGCGGGGATCACGCTTTACGGGCTGGAGCCTTCTTCGGAAACAAGGGACCTTAGGGGAAGGTTAAGACCGGCTCTTTCTCTTTATAGCAAAATCACCTTTATAAAAGAAGTGCCGGAAGGCGTTCCTGTGAGCTACGGCGGTTCTTTTGTGACAGAAAAAAGGACGAGGATTGCAACGGTCTGTGCCGGATATGCGGACGGTTATCCAAGAGGCGCTTCTCCCAAAGGCTTCGTCCTGATTCATGGAAAGCGTGCGAAGATACTGGGGCGTATCTGCATGGATCAGATGATGGTGGACGTTTCGGAGATTCCGGAGGCTGTTCGTGGAGACCGGGTCACCTTGATCGGGAAGGATGGGATGGAAGAGATTCGGGTAGAGACCCTTTCGGAGTGGTCGGGCAGGTTTCATTATGAACTGATCTGTGATCTGACTCCGAGAGTGGCGCGGATTTACAAAGAGTAGGCCAGCTGATATAATAGCAAAGTTTATGCAATCGGACGTGGGATATTAGAAAAAGAGGTTTGTGACAATATGGACGATGGCAGGTTAATGATTCTAATCTGTCTAATGGTTTTCAATATGATGATCTACGGCTTCGGTGCAGCAATCCACTATTTGAAGCGGGATGAGGTGGAAAGAAAGGCGAATGAAGACGAGACGGATACGGCAAGTGTAAAAATTTTAAAAATCATGGAGGATCAGATTTCCTACATTTATGCGATTTATCTCTTCGGTATCTTGGTGAATTTATGGATTGGAAGGTTTTTTTTACCGGATCTGGAGAAACTGTTTGTATCAAACCTTGCGGTCAATGGGATGGTGGCGACCCTTCTTTCCTACTTCCTTCTGGTTTGGTTTTTACTTGCGTTTTGTGTCATTTTACCCAGAAAATTATGTGCTTCTCATGCCAGGAGGGCGGCTTATGCGCTGGTTTATCCGGTGAATTTGCTTTTGATCCTCTTAAAACCGCTTACGGTTTGGATGACCGGAAGTGCCAAAGTCCTTCTTCTTCTCCTTCGTCAAAGAGATTCCCTCGGAGAAGCCGATGTGACAGAAGAAGAGATTCTATCCATGGTGTCGGAGGGGCAGGAACAGGGGGTGTTGCAAGATTCGGAAGCGGATATGATCACGAATATCTTTGAGCTTTCGGACAAACAGGCCAGAGATATCATGACGGACCGCAATGAGATTGTCGGAGTGGACGCGGATTTAACGCTGGACGAGGCAATGGAGTATATGATGGCGCAAAACAACTCCCGCTACCCGGTCTACTTGGAAAACATCGATCACATCATTGGGATCCTGCATATCCGAGATGCGATGAAAGCATACGATCAAGAGGAGATGGGAGAACAGACGCTGCGAAAGATCAAGGGGCTTTTGAGACGGCCGGTTTTTGTTCCGGAAACCAGGAACATTGATATGCTTTTCAAGAGCATGCAGTCCACAAAAACACAGATGGTGGTCGTCATGGATGAGTATGGTCAAACGGCCGGTCTGATTTCCATGGAAGATATTCTGGAAGAGATTGTAGGGGATATCAGGGACGAGTATGACGAGGAAGACGGACACATCCGAACGACAGCCAGAAAAGATGAGTTCCTCATTGATGGAAGGACCCCTCTTGAGGAGTTGGAAGAGCGCTTCCATATTCAATTTGATACAAAAGAATGTGAGACCATCAACGGATACCTTATTATGAAATTGGATCATATTCCGTCTGAGCATGAGGTATTTGAGACGGATGTGGGGCCTTGTCGATTTGCCATTGAGGAAGTGAAGAATCATATGATTCAAAAGGTGCAGATGACAAAGCTTCCCGAGGAGGGTGCAGAGGACCATGTGCCTGGTCAAGAGCAGGAACCGTCGTGAAATCAGTAGATAAACAGTAGGACCGATCAAAACACAGAGAAAAGAAGGGGATTATGTCAGGACATTCAAAATTTGCAAACATCAAACACAAGAAAGAAAAAAATGACGCTGCCAAGGGCAAGATTTTCACCATCATCGGGAGAGAAATCGCAGTGGCGGTTAAGGAGGGGGGACCGGACCCTGCCAATAATTTCAAGTTGGCGACCGTGATTGCCAAGGCGAAGGCAAACAATATGCCGAATGAGACGATTGAAAGAGGAATCAAAAAAGCCAGCGGCGCAGACGGGGCGGTGGATTATAAGAGCATCACCTATGAAGGATATGGCCCTGCAGGAACGGCTATTATCGTGGAGGCATTAACCGATAATCAGAATCGTACGGCGGCTAATGTGAGGGCTGCTTTTTCAAAGGGGGGCGGAAATGTAGGAACACCGGGTTGCGTTTCTTTCATGTTCGATCGGAGGGGACAGATCCTGATTGACAAGGAAGAATGCAAACTTTCTGCCGATGATTTGATGATGCTTTCTCTGGATGCCGGCGCGGAAGATTTTCAGGAGGCGGAAGACAGCTATGAAGTACTCAGCAGCCCGGAAGCTTTTCAGGATGTGGTAAAAGCGCTGGAAGAGAACAAGGTTGCCACGGTTTCTGCTGAAATCACAATGATCCCGCAGAATTATGTAAAGGTGAAGGAAGAAAGCGACCGGATTCAATTGCAGCGTATTCTGGACATTCTGGATGAAGATGATGATGTACAGAATGTGTATCATAACTGGGACGACGAAGAATAATCGACGGAAATGAGGACGAGGCCATGCCCTTAGATCTTTCAGAAGAAAAAAAACAGCTTTTTGTTCCGGAAGGGATGGTTCTTCCTGCAGGAGATGCCCTTGTCGATGCGGACGAGACCCCGCGGATGAATCTTCCTGGAACAAAGGACGACTGGGTGCTCAGCCTTCAGGGCATGCAGGAGTCGGTACACGGGCACCTGGGGCGCAGAAAGAAAAAGAAGCGCCCTTCGCCCACCTGTCACAAAACGGCATGGCAAAAAGACGGAAAGAGGATGCAGGAGTTTGATCTGCCCTATGTGCCGGGGGATGATTTTGATTTCTGATCGCGGAGAAGATCTGCGGATGCAAAGGGGAAAAGAGGAGTGCCCGGGAGGAGAAAGAGGAATGGATTTTAAAAATTTAGAAGCTTATGAATTGATCGAAGATCGGCGCATTGACGACCTCGCTTCCGAGGCCGTTCTTTTACGTCATAAAAAAACGGGTGCCAAAATTGCGCTTTTATCCAATGAAGAGGAAAATAAAGTTTTTTACATCAGCTTTCGAACCCCGCCCACGGATTCCACGGGAGTGGCGCATATCATTGAGCACACGGTGCTTTGCGGCTCCCGCGATTTTCCGGTGAAGGATCCTTTTATGGAACTGGTAAAGGGATCTTTAAACACCTTCCTCAATGCAATCACTTATCCGGACAAGACCATCTATCCGGTGGCAAGCTGCAATGACGCAGATTTCAAGAATCTGATGCATGTCTATTTGGACGCCGTTTTTTACCCGAATATTTACCTTTCTGACAAATATTTTAAGCAGGAGGGTTGGCATTATGAGATGGAAAGCCCGGAAGATGAGCTTAAGATCAACGGCGTCGTCTATAATGAGATGAAGGGAGCTTATTCTTCTCCCGAAGATGTGCTGGCTCGTGCCATCCAGAATTCCCTCTACCCGGATAATGCATACGGAGTAGAATCCGGAGGAGACCCGGATCACATTCCGGATCTGACCTATGAGCAGTATCTGGACTTTCATAAGCGTTATTATCACCCGTCTAACAGCTATATCTATCTATACGGAAATATGGATATGGAAGAAAGGCTGCGGTATCTGGATGAGGCTTATCTGTCCCACTTTGACTATCTGCCGATTGATTCTCGGGTGAAAGATCAGGCAGCCTTTTCTTCTCCCAGAGAAACCACCTTGCCCTATTCGATCCTGCAGGCGGACAGCCTTTCTCATCACACCTATCTTACCTATAATTGCAGTTTGGAGACTACGCTGGATGCCGAATTATATCTGGCGATGAATGTGCTGGACTATGCCTTGATTTCCTCTCCCGGGGCGGTCTTAAAGCAGGCACTTTTAAATGCCGGAATCGGCCAGGATATTTCTGCAAACTATGAGTCGGCGGTGAAACAGCCATACTATTCTATTACCGCTTCTTATGCAGAAAAAGAGCAGAAGGATGACTTTGTCCGCGTGATCCGGGAGGTATTACAGGAGCAGGTCCGTCAGGGAATTGATAAAAAGGCGCTACTGGCGGGGATTAATCAGGGAGAATTTCATTTCAGAGAGGCAAATTTTGGAAGAGTGCCGAAGGGATTGATTTACGGCCTTCAGATGCTGGAGTCCTGGCTCTACGATGAGACAAAGCCTTGGCTTCTGATCGATGCCGGAAAGCACTATCAGTCCTTGAGAGAGAAGCTGGATTCCGGGTATTTTGAAGCGCTCATTCAGAAATATCTCCTTGACAATCCGCATCGGACGGTTCTGATGATGGTGCCAGAGGGGGGGCTTTCTGCAAAAAAAGAGAAAGAACTTGCCGATTTCCTGCAGAACAAGAAAAAGAATCTGTCTTCTGAAGAGGTCGATCAGATCATAAAGGATTTGAAGGAACTGCGGAAGTGGCAGGAGACGCCGGATCAGGAAGAGGATCTCCTGAAGATTCCGATGTTACAAAGAGAGGATTTGAGGAAAGAAGCCGAGCCTTTTTTCAATCAGATGAAGAAGATGGGGGAGATGAACGTTCTGCAGCATGATGTCTTTACGACAGGCATTGCTTATCTGCGCCTAGTCTTTGATACGGAGCATGTGCCGCAGGAGCTTTTTCCCTATTTGATTATTCTGAAGGCAGCGCTGGGATTAGTCGACACGAAGGAACATTCTTATACGGAGTTAAACCGGGAAATTGACATTTATACGGGGGGGATTGGCGCAAGCACCGGTATTTATACCGATGCAAAGAATGAAAAGAAATATTTAACGACCTTTGAGGTGTCGCTTCGCGTCCTGTATGAAAATCTGGAAAAAGGAGTCTTGCTGGTACAGGAGATCCTCACCTCCTCTCTTTTTCAAGACCGCAAGAGAATGAGGGAAATCCTGGAGGAACTGAAGTCCAATATGAAGAGTGTTCTGACTTCTGCAGGACATCAGGCCGCCGCCTCAAGGGCGCTTTCCCACGTCTCGGAACAGGGCAGGATTTCCGACCTTCTCCATGGGATTGCAGGTTTTCGTCTGGTGGAAAGCCTGTGTGAAAACGATGAGGAAGGGCAGTACCGGGATCTCGCACGGAAGTTGGACGCTCTTTGCAGAATTCTTTTTAGAAAAGAAAATCTGCTGATTGACTATACTTCTCCGGAAGAGGCCTTTGCGCCGTTAGAGAAGGCACTTTCCGGTTTCGATGATCATTTATTTCAAGAAGCGGTGACGGAGGGGCATTTTACGCCCGGTGTTCTTTCCTGCTCAGAGGCATTCGAGACGGCGGGGAGTGTGCAGTATGTTTGCAGAGCCGGCAACTTCCGCCATGCAGGTCTCCCCTATACCGGAGTCCTTCGATTGCTCAAGGTCATGATGGGATACGATTATTTGTGGAACCAGATCCGGGTGAAGGGCGGCGCTTATGGCTGTATGACCAATTTCGGCAGAAGCGGAGACAGCTATTTTGTCACCTATCGGGATCCGCATTTGAAACAAAGCGTTGACGTCTTTGCAGGTGCTGCAGCTTATATTGCAGGCTTTGAGGCAGACGACAGGACAATGACCAAGTATGTGATCGGTGCGGTGGGAGAAAGCGATGTGCCCAAGACGCCGCCGGAGAAGGGAGTTTACGGTCTGACCATGTTCCTGACGGGCACGACCATGGAAATGCTGCAAAAAAGCAGGGACGAGCTTCTTCATGCAAGCGTGGAGGATGTACGGGCGCTCGCACCTTATGCAGAGGCTTTAATGAAAGAAGGAGCCTTCTGCGTGATCGGCGCACAGGAAAAGATTCGCTCGCATCAGGAAATGTTTGATGAAACGATGCCGCTTTTTTCTCAAAGCAGGGAAGAGGAAGAGCAGGGATAAAGATACATGCCTGCAATGTGGAGAAGCAGGGATAACGATACATGCCTGCGATGTGGAGAAGCAGGGATAAAGCTATACATATTCGATGCGGCGAAGCGGGGATAGAATACACACGCGCGAGGCGGCGAAGCAGGGAAAGGATGCATAAGAGGGTGAGGAAGGAAAACGAAGATGTGGAATGATGCGAAATTTAAATCCGGTATCATTACGCTGGTTGGGCGTCCGAACGTGGGCAAGTCTACCCTGATGAATCAGATGATCGGCCAAAAAATTGCCATTACTTCCGCAAAACCGCAGACGACCAGGAACAAAATCATGACGGTCTACTCGGACGATGATTGCCAGATGGTTTTCCAGGATACGCCCGGCCTGCATGAGGCACAGAATAAGCTGGGAGAATACATGGTGAAGATCGCAAAGAGTTCGTTGGAGGAGGTGGATGTCGTACTGATGTTGGCAGAAGTCAGCTCCTTCATCGGAAAGACGGAGAAATCGCTGATCGAACAACTGCGCCTTTTGCATAAGCCTGTGATTCTGGTTTTAAATAAGATGGACGGGAAGGATCCTGCTCAGATTCAAGAAGCGAAGAACTTATATGAGAACGAGATGCCTTTTTCGGAAATCGTGACCGTCTCTGCTCTGAAGCACCAGGGGATCGATCATCTGATGCAAACGATCAAACAGTATCTGCCATACGGACCTGCCCTTTATGAGGAAGACACGCTGACCGACCAATTGGAGAGAGATCTGGTGTCTGAAATCGTAAGAGAGAAGGCGCTTCGCTGTCTGAGAGACGAGGTGCCGCATGGAATTGCCGTTTATACAGACAGCATGAAAGAAAGAGAGAAGAAAAACTACGCCAAGATTAACCTCGCCTGCATTATGCAACAAATTAACGAGTGCCAAAGCGTGGAAAAAGAGCCCCATGTGGGGAGATGGCCACGCATAAACAGCAGGCTTATTGGCGAATTTTTCGAACGAAAGTTGGTTAACGACAAAGCTTTCAGGGTGGAAACAAACCGCTGTGTGCGCTGTGGCATCTGTGCTGAGGTATGCCCAACAACCGACATTGAAGGCGGAAAGGGCCAACGCCCCACATGGAAACACAACGGAAGCTGCCTCACTTGCTTTGCCTGCTATCATCATTGTCCGCAGCACGCCATAGAATTTGGCAACCAAACAAAGAAAAAAGGACAATACTGGTACACCAAAAATCAATGATAACTAATGCCATATTAAGAATTTAAAAGATTTAGATAATGAAAAAAACGGTACTTATTCTCATCGCTTTGCTGTGCCACCTGGCCAGTTTTGCATCAAAAGGTTGGCCCTACCCCATCACGGTTAGTCAGCCCGATG
>ERZ772910.1619-NODE-1619-length-11162-cov-14.005762_pt1 | contig 11162 bp, 9 predicted proteins | sample MGYA00511357_ERZ772910 | MGnify/ENA primary metagenome ERZ772910 (study PRJEB29015, sample SAMEA2738096) | human oral metagenome | biome: human oral; feature: human-associated habitat; material: saliva | place: China | collected 2193 ...
TAAACTCCTCTATCGTTATCGGCAATTGTTTAAAAGAAACTCCTCGTTCAGCTAGTCTTTGAGCAAATCTTGTGATTTTTGGAACACCCAATTGGATTTTTTCCATAAATTCGACATTTTGAAAGACAAGACTTGGTTTCCCACTCTTAACTAATTTCCCTTTTTCCATTACGTAAACTTGGTCAGCAAATTCTGCTACATCATCCATAAGGTGAGTCACCAAAACAATCGTGATACCATCTTGATGAAGCTTTTTAAACAAGGTCATCAACTCTTTTCGGCCAATTGGATCCAAGCCCGCGGTTGGCTCATCTAAAACCAAAATTTTAGGTTCCATTGCTAAAATCCCAGCAATAGCAACCCTTCTCATTTGTCCTCCTGAAAGTTCAAATGGACTACGTTCAAAAAGTGACTCGTCAATTCCCACTAAAGCTAGTTTTTCACGCGCGATAACTTCTGCCTCTTCTACAGAAACTCCAAAATTTTGAGGTCCAAATGCCACATCTTTTAAGACTGTTTCCTCAAAAATTTGATTTTCAGCAAACTGAAAAACCAAGCCTACTTGTTTGCGAATTTGACGAATTTGCTTATTGACTGATGTTGATGTAATCAATGTATCAAAGACACGAACACTTCCCTCTGTAGGAACTAGCAAACCATTCAAAAGTTGAAGGATTGTAGACTTTCCGCTTCCTGTATGCCCAATAATCGCAGTATAAGAGCCATCCTCTATTGTCAAACTGACATCAGACAAGGCAACTGAGGCAAACGGCGTTCCTTCTTGATACGTATAACTAACATTGTCTAGAATAATTCCCATAAAGCCTCCTCAAGTTCCTCTTCTGTAAGATAGAACTCTGGCAAATTCAAACCACTAGTACGTAATGATTCTTTCAATTGGTTGACAAAGGGTTGATCTAAGCCAATTTGATCTAAATCTGACCTAGAAAATAATTCTCTAGGAGTGCTTGTTGACTCGACTTTCCCTTTTTTCATTACTAAAACACGGTCACTCATAGCAACCTCATCTAAATCATGCGTAATAGAGATAACTGTCATCTGGTGGTCTTGGCGAATCTTCTGGACTATCTTAATCAACTCTAGTCGCCCTTCTGGATCCAACATACTTGTAGCCTCATCCAAGATTAAAATATCTGGTCGCAGAGCAACAACTCCTGCGATAGCCACTCTCTGTTTTTGGCCACCTGACAAGCGAGCTGGTTCTTTTTTAGTAAATTCAGCCATCCCAACTAATGACAGAGCTTCAGAAACTCGTTTCTTCATCTCTTCAAGTGGAATCCCTTGGTTTTCTAGCCCAAAAGCAACGTCATCTTCTACGGTTGCCCCCACGAATTGGTTATCAGGATTTTGAAATACCATACCAATCTTACGTCTTTTTTCCCAGACGTTTTCCGGAGTTAGGCAATCACCGTCTATCCAAATTTCTCCAGATTCCGCTTCTAGCAAACCGTCAACCAAGCGAACAGTTGTTGATTTCCCACTACCATTATGACCAACGATAGACAACCATTCTCCACGTTTAACGTGAAACGAAATGTTATGAACATCATAGTGTTCTTGATCTGCCTGGTATCGAAATGACAGATTCTTAATTTCAATAATCGATTCCATATCTAGCGAAAGGTTCCTTTAAACAAATATGCGCTTCCCTTGAAGTAATCATAGCCAGAATAAACTGTGAAGAACAAGGCAATATAAAGAGTTATCTGACCGAGTAAATTCCAATGGAATAACAAGAAGATAATCGCGAACATCTGACTAAATGTCTTGATTTTTCCTGGCATTGCTGCAGCTAAAACAGTACCTCCGGTTTCAACTAAAAGCAAGCGCAAACCAGTAACTGCAAGTTCACGACAAATGATAACAGCCACCACCCAAGCAGGAGCCATATTTAGACCTACTAGCATGATAAAGGCCGACATAACTAACAACTTATCTGCCATTGGATCTGCGAATTTTCCAAAATTGCTAACTACTTGCCATTTTCTAGCTAAATAGCCATCTAGATAGTCAGTGATACTGGCAATGGCAAAAATAATTGCTGCTATTTTATGTAACATAGGAGATTGTCCAAATGATAGAAGGAGAACAAAAATCGGAATAAATAAAATTCTACCAAGCGTCAGTATGTTAGGAATATTCTCTTTTTTCATGTTATCCTTCCTTAATTTGAACCTAATTTCAGTGTAATCCAGCCAGTTTGACCAGTTAATTTCGAAGTATCAATTTCCTGATTATCGATCTTGATTTTCACGCCTTTGACAACGCCTAATGTGATAGTTACTGGAGAGCCTTTAGAAACTGTTGTTTTGGCGATTTTATTATTTGGCTCAAGAGTAGTCCCTCCAGCCAAGTCAGTATCTGAAACACTAATCCAGCTTGTTGCATCCGTCACAGATAGTTGAAGTTCGGCAGTATCTTTAGCAGTTTTATATTCTACCGATATAACATCTCCCTGACCAGAAACCGTCACAGTTGATGCGTCGCTCGAACTTGATGGGCTAGTGGTTTGATTGCTAGTTGTTGTTTCACTACTTGTTGCACTTGTTGTCGTCACAACATTATAGTTGGCTGAAGTTGTTGCTGTCGGTTGTGTTTGAATGTAATTCCAAACATAATAAGAAACAAAAATTATAATAGATAAGGAGAAGAGAATAAAGTAAAACAGCGGAAGCAAAGAACGTTTCTTACGATTGGAACGTCTACGACCTGATAGTTCTATCTCATCAACATCAACTTCCTCATAGGTAATCATACTCCCTGAATCATATGCATCTAAAACAAGGTTTTCATCCAATTCAACCGCCCAAGCATACTTTCTCAAAAAAGAACGTGTATAAAAAGGGCTTGGCAATTGGTCGAAATCATCTGATTCTAAAGCCTCAAGCAAATTCAGTTGAATGTCTGTCTTGCGCTGCAATTCCTCTAAACTCAAACCTTGATTGATTCTTGCTAAACGTAACACTTCACCGATTGTTTTTTTCCTCATACTTATCATGCCTTCTTTCTAGTCTATTTTATTTTATATTTCAATGGCTATATTGGAAAAATTGTAAATTCAACTATTTCACTATTGTCGATAAAATGATGTCCTACCTCAAGAACATCATCCAAGGTCATTTCCTGTATAATCTTTGGCAAATCAAACAGGGTTGTTTCGTCAGAATGTGACTGATATTGGGTCGCAATAAATTCTAAAGAGTTCATATTATGGATAAATTCTCCATAAATTTCACTTTTGATTAAATCAAGATGTTCCTCTGATACATCTGAATCGGTAGCAAAGTTCTGAATTCCCTTCCGGAATTGATGCGAAATAGCAACAGGTTCCTTTGTGTCCATTGTCAGCATCAAAAAGTTAAAACGTCGATTGATCTCAACTTCTAAAGATAATGAAGAATCTAATTTCCCAGTTTCATACAAACTCTGAAATCTTTTAGAAGTCCAACCAAACATCATTGTAAATAAAGCTCTTAGTAAGACGCTATATCGATAACAATCCTGGTGACTCATATCAGAATTCGTTCGAACACCAATTGCTAATTTAGGTGATGCAACATCCATACGAATGCTCTCAACCTTCTTTACAGGGTGTAAAGCGATTGGTTCTCTTGGATTTTGAACTATACAACTTCCAACATCCTTTTGCGAAAAATAATTCTGTATCAACTCTAAATCAAAATTTCCAACGAGGAAAATATGGCTATTGGCAGGAGTGTAAAATTCATCAAAATTTTCTCGTAGATCCTCTAAACTAATATCTTCTATCGAATCTTCAGTCCCAACAATATCTGAAGCTAGTGGAGTTTCCGGATATAGATTTGCAAGTGTTTTAAAGAACAAGCAAGAATCAGGATCATCCTGATACATTTCGCGTTCTTGTTGAATGATATCCTTTTCTCGTTCAACAGATTCTTCAGTAACGTTAAAGCAAGTAACAAGCTCGTCAAGCAAGTCTAAACACTCAGCGACATTGTCAGAGGTTGAAAAAAGATAACTTGTATTTGTAAAGCTTGTAAAGGCGTTACTATCTGCACCTAATTTGGTAAATGCAGCCATGATATCTTCAGAATTTTCTCTTTCAAAAAGTTTATGTTCTAAAAAATGAGCAATCCCACTAGGATATTCTTCCTTTTTACCATTTCTAGCTGTAAACTTTGTATCAACCGAACCAACTTGGACAGTGGCTACCCCGTAAACTTCGTTAAAGTCATTTTTCGGAAGTAAAGTAACTGTCAAGCCGTTTTTTAATGTTGCTTGATAAAGAGTTTCCTTTACAGCAGGATAAAATTTCTCTTGAAAAGTAACTCTAGTCATTCTGCTCCTTCCATAAAATAAATAGCCTGCAATTTCAAACTAGATGCCGCCCTACAGATTTCATCCCTGTCAACTTGCTCTAGTTGCTCTATCAAAGTTTCTTGGTCTAAAACTGATTTACCAAAAAAGATGCTCAAGTATTCTCTATCTATAATCGAATCTTGATTATCCTGACTCAACAACATCGTCCTACGAATCATTTCCTTAGTTTGAGTAACTTCAGCATCTGTAAATCTACCATTTTTGATTGCTAACAATTGATCATTCATCAATTTTCTTGCCTTGTTGCGATTTTGACGATTTATTCCAGCAAATAATCTTAAAAATCCACTAAAGAGATCTAAGTGACTAGAAACAGTGTAGGCCAGTCCTTCTTTTTCCCTAACTTGAGTAAACAATTTAGAGTGTGGGAAAGCTCCAAGCAAACCATTCACGAGAAGCAAGGCCATCTTTTGAACATCTCCATAACCAATTGTACTATGATAACCCATTTCTAGAATAGACTGACCTAGATTTTTCCTGGCAATTCCTTCTCTAAGAACATTTGAATAACCTTGCTGATATTGAATATTTACAGTTTCTTTACGACCTGTCAAGTTAAATTTCTTCAAGTTTTCTAAGACTTCAATTTCATTAAAATCACCTAAAAAGAATAAATCAATCCTATCTTCTTTCAGCATTTTTTGAAAACTTGAATAGCAAGATTTAGATGTCTCTTCGGAAATTCTGGCAATTAAATCTTTAGGAACTAACTGCATTGATTCTTCTTGAAAAAACAACTGATCCAATTCTTTATGAGCAAAGAAGAAAGGATCCTCTAATTCTGATTCTAGTCTCGCCAACAATTGTTTTTTTTCAATTTCAAAGGCATTGGTCTCAAATTCATCTTCATTTGACAATGGATTAAATATGACTTGATACAATAATTCTAAAACCTGAGCAGTTAATACGTTTTTCTTACTTAAAAATTCATCTCGAACATAAGTCAAACTCACGTCTACTAAGTGACTTTGTCCCCTTCTATAAGCATGAGTTGACAAATCTGCTCCATACAATGCTGCCAGATGTTTTCTAAGAACCTGGGCAGTTGGATAGCCTTTATTAGCAGTTTCAAGCATACTGGCACTTAGCATGCGACCAGAGATTAAATCCAGAGATAATGGAGCTGTGAAACGCATGGTTATTTTATTTGTCTTAAACTTTTTAGATTGGATAAAATGCACTGCAATTCCTGGGAATAGCTCCATCTTTTACCTCCTTTTACATAGAGTTCTATTATACCATGAAAATGAAAATTTTTCTTGTTCTCTTTGACTTTTTTGAAATTAAAATCGTTTTCACTCAACGGGTTTCTTCTCCACTATTTTAAGCAAAATATGGTATAATACCAAAGATTGAGGTGAACTATGGAATACAAATTATTTGAAGAATTTATTACTCTCCAAGCTCTTTTGAAAGATCTTGGAATCATCCAAAGTGGAGGTGCTATTAAATCTTTTTTAGCGGACCATCTTGTATATTTTAATGGAGAATTAGAAAATCGTCGAGGCAAAAAAATTAGAGTCGGAGATTCTATTGAAATCCCTGATTTAAAAACTCAAATTATTCTAGTTCAACCAAATCCTGAAGAACTTGAGGAATTTAAACAAGATAAAATCGAGAAAGAGCGTGTAGCTAAACTTGTTAAAGAAATGAATAAAAAGGTTCAAAAAAAGCCAGACAAAAAGAACCAGCCACCAAAAGTAAAAAGTGCACCACGTTTCCCAGGTAGGTAAATATGTGGCTGAAAAACTTATGCATTAAACAATTTCGTAACTATCGTAATACAGAAATTGATTTTAACCCAAAATTAAACGTATTTGTTGGCCGGAATGCTCAAGGAAAAACAAATCTTCTTGAAAGTATTTATTTTTTAGCTCTAACAAGAAGTCACAGAACAAAGACCGACAAAAATTTAATTCAATTTGAAGAAGAGCAACTACAAGTCTCTGGAATCTTGCAGAAAAAAACGGCAACTATACCACTTGAAATAGACCTCACACAAAAAGGTCGAATTACAAAAGTAAACCATTTAAAGCAAGCTCGTCTTTCTGATTATATCGGACATATGAACGTTGTCTTATTTGCTCCAGAAGATTTACAACTTGTCAAAGGTGCTCCGGCCATTCGTCGTAAATTCATTGACATGGAGTTAGGTCAAATCAAACCAATTTACTTGTCAGACCTGTCAAGTTATAACCACATCCTTAAACAGAGAAATAGCTATCTAAAATCTACACAAAATATTGATGACACTTTTTTATCTGTCCTTGATGACCAACTTGTAGAGTACGGATGTCGTGTAATGATTCATAGGGATGACTTCATACAAAAAATGGAACTCTTTGGAAAGAGGAAACACTTTGATATCTCAGACCAGTTAGAAGAGTTGTCAATTTGTTATCAACCTTCTGTAAACTTCGTTGACAAAGAACTTTTAGCTGATTCTTTCCGTATAGCACTTCAAAAAAGTAGATCCAGAGATTTATTTAAGAAGAATACGGGAGTTGGACCTCATCGGGATGATATGACTTTCTTAATCAATGGAATAGACGCAAGTTTTGGTAGTCAAGGACAGCATCGTAGTCTAGTTCTTTCTATAAAACTTGCTGAAATCGAATTGATGGAGAGCATTACTAAAGAATCTCCAATTCTTTTACTTGATGATGTTATGAGTGAGCTTGACAATACCCGTCAACTTAAATTGTTAGAAACGATTTCTCATAACATCCAAACCTTTATTACAACTACTAGTTTAGACCATCTTCAAAACTTACCTGATACTCTCAGTGTATTTACAGTAAACAACGGTCAAATAGTTGTAAATTAAAGTTTATAGTTTTGTCAAAACAAAAAAATCTCCTGTTTGACAGGAGATTTTTTGTTTACATTGAGTAATTTGGTGCTTCATTAGTGATTTGCACATCATGTGGATGGCTTTCTTTTAGACCAGCACCAGACATTTCGATAAATTGAGCATTGTCATGCAATTCTTTAAGGTTAGCTGCACCACAATAACCCATACCAGAACGAATACCACCAATCATTTGGAAGACGATATCAGCTGCTGCTCCTTTATAAGCAACACGTCCTTCAATTCCTTCTGGAACGAGTTTGTTTGCTTCATTAACAGAACCTTGGAAGTAACGGTCGCTTGAACCTTTCTTCATTGCGGCGATTGAACCCATACCACGATAAGTCTTGAACTTACGTCCTTGGAAGATTTCAGTTTCCCCTGGAGCTTCATCTGTTCCTGCAAACATTGATCCAAGCATTACTGCATTTCCACCAGCAGCAAGAGCCTTAACAATATCTCCAGAATACTTGATTCCACCATCAGCAATGATTGTTTTGCCATATTCACGCGCCACTGCTGCAGCATCGTAAATAGCTGTAACTTGAGGAACTCCAACACCTGCGATTACTCGAGTTGTACAGATTGAACCTGGTCCAATACCAACTTTAACAACGTCAACACCCGCATCATAAAGGGCACGTGCACCTTCAGCCGTCGCAATATTCCCAGCAATCAGTGTACGATCTGGGAAGTGAGCACGAATCTCAGCGATTTTGCGAAGAACACCTGCTGAGTGACCGTGAGCAGTATCGATAACAATGGCATCCGCACCTGCTTCAAAAAGTGCTTCTGCACGTTCAAATGTATCTGAGGTAACCCCTACAGCACCCGCAACAAGGAGACGACCAAATTCATCTTTAGCTGCGTTTGGAAACTCAATTACTTTTTCAATATCTTTAATAGTAATCAAACCAGAAAGACGACCATCTTCGTCAACCAAAGGAAGTTTTTCAATACGGTGTTCTTGAAGAATACTTTCAGCTGTTTCAAGATCTGTCCCAACAGGAGCAGTAACGAGGTTTTCGCTGGTCATATGGTTTGAGATTGGTTGATTGTAATCTGAAATAAAACGAAGGTCTCGGTTTGTTAAAATACCAACCAATTTACGATTTTCAAGTGTTTCAACTACTGGAACACCACTGATACGGTAACGACCCATGAGTTCATCTGCTTCAGCAATGGTATGTTCTGGAGTCAAGAAGAATGGATCAATGATAACACCATTTTCAGAACGTTTTACCTTACGAACTTCATCTGCCTGTTGCTCAATAGACATATTTTTATGGATAACTCCAAGTCCACCTGCACGCGCAATAGCAATGGCCATTTGGCTTTCTGTTACAGTATCCATCGCAGCGGTAATAATTGGGATATTTAAAGTCAAATTATCTGCCAATTTTGTAGTTAAATCCGCATCATTAGGCAACACATGACTCTCTGCCGGAATAAGCAATACATCATCAAAGGTAAAACCTTTTTTCAAAAATTTAGTGTCCCAATTAGACATTGAAGTTCCCTCTTTTCTTTCTTTTTGAGCTTAACGCTTTTTGTATTGTATCTATCATACCATTCTATGAAAATTTGTCAATTAAATTTATAAGAGAACATATAAAAAAACTATCCCTCTTATTTTAAAGAAGAAATAGTTTTATAGTTCATATTTTATCTATTAATGAAAGTAATTAAGACCCATTGCAGCTTTTACTTCTGATAAGGTCTGACCAGCAACTTCACGAGCTTTTTCACTACCTTTTTGTAGCATATTATAGACTTCACCCATGTCTTTAGCATATTCTAGGCGACGTTCACGGATTGGACCAAGCTCTCTTTCCAAAATTTCAAGGAGGTAACGCTTAGTCTTAACGTCCCCAAGACCCCCACGTTGGTAGTGTTCTTTCATTCCAGCAATTTCTTGAGCATCCTCTGGACGTCCAAATACATCTAAATAATGGAAAACCATATTGCCTTCAATCTTACCTGGATCCTCGACACGAATGTGATTTGGATCTGTATACATACTCATCACTTTTTTTCGTAAAATATCAGCATCGTCTGCTAGGTAAATACCATTATTGAGTGATTTCGACATTTTCGCATTTCCATCAAGTCCTGGTAAACGTCCTGCACCTTCATGCTCAGGGTAAATTCCTTCTGGTTCTACTAAAACATCACAGTTATAGGCATGATTGAAAGAACGTACAATTTCACGTGTTTGTTCAATCATCGGTTTTTGATCATTCCCTACTGGAACTAAGTTTGCTTTAAAGGCTGTAATATCCGCTGCTTGTGAAATAGGATACACCAAGAATCCAGTTGGAATGCTTTCTCCAAAACCTTTCTGTGAAATTTCTGTTTTTACAGTTGGATTTCGTTCCAAACGAGCTAATGAAACTAGGTTCATGTAATACATAGATAGCTCTGCCAATTCTGGAATCTGACTTTGAATAAAAATTGTTGATTTATTAGGATCTAATCCCACTGCAAGATAGTCCAAGGCAACATTCCCAATTGATTCTACAATTGTTTGAGGATCTTTTGCATGGTCAGTTAAGGCTTGCTGATCAGCTAAAAAAACAAACATGTCATATTTATTTTCTTCTTGTAGTAAGACACGATTTTTCAAGCTACCAACGTAGTGCCCAATATGTAATTTCCCCGTTGGACGATCTCCTGTTAAAATAATGGGTTTACTCATAATATTCTCCTTTGATATGGTCCTTTCAATTATAGCATTTTTTTGATAAAAAGACAGATAATTTTTTCAATCAAACAATAGTTTTCTAGCCATATATCCGTAAAGAAACTGTCAACTTACTTTACAAAAAATTGACAAATAAAAATTTGAATATTTACTAATTTTCTAGTAGAATTAGAGTATTACATATAATAGGAGAAAAACATTGCTAACAGTATCTGATGTTTCACTACGTTTTAGTGATCGCAAACTTTTTGATGATGTCAACATTAAATTTACAGAAGGAAACACCTATGGTTTGATTGGTGCTAATGGTGCCGGAAAATCAACCTTTTTGAAAATTTTAGCTGGTGATATTGAACCAACAACTGGTCATGTCTCTCTAGGACCAGACGAACGTCTTTCAGTTCTTCGTCAAAATCACTTTGACTATGAGGACGAACGTGTTATTGATGTTGTCATCATGGGAAATGAAAAACTTTACAACATCATGAAAGAAAAAGACGCCATTTATATGAAGGAAGATTTTTCAGATGAAGATGGCGTTCGTGCTGCTGAACTTGAAGGAGAATTTGCTGAACTAGGTGGTTGGGAAGCTGAGAGTGAAGCTTCACAACTTTTACAAAATTTGAATATCCCAGAAGAACTTCATTATCAAAATATGAGTGAACTTTCAAATGGTGACAAAGTGAAAGTACTCCTTGCTAAAGCTCTATTTGGTAAACCGGATGTCCTTCTTTTGGATGAGCCTACCAACGGTCTTGATATTCAATCTATTACCTGGTTAGAAGATTTCTTGATTGATTTTGATAACACAGTTATTGTCGTATCTCATGACCGTCACTTTTTGAACAAAGTATGTACTCACATGGCCGACCTTGACTTTGGAAAAATCAAACTCTACGTTGGTAACTACGACTTCTGGAAGGAATCCTCTGAACTTGCAGCTAAATTACAAGCTGACCGTAATGCAAAAGCAGAAGAAAAGATCAAACAACTTCAAGAATTCGTTGCTCGATTCTCTGCCAATGCTTCTAAATCAAGACAAGCGACTTCACGTAAGAAAATGCTTGATAAGATTGAATTAGAGGAAATTGTACCTTCTAGTCGTAAATACCCATTTATCAACTTTAAAGCAGAACGAGAAATCGGTAATGATCTCTTAACAGTAGAAAACTTATCTGTCAAGATTGACGGTGAAACTATTCTTGACAACATCAGCTTCATCTTGCG
>ERZ772910.1621-NODE-1621-length-11154-cov-3.244076_pt1 | contig 11154 bp, 7 predicted proteins | sample MGYA00511357_ERZ772910 | MGnify/ENA primary metagenome ERZ772910 (study PRJEB29015, sample SAMEA2738096) | human oral metagenome | biome: human oral; feature: human-associated habitat; material: saliva | place: China | collected 2193 ...
AGGCGCACCAGCAGAAATGCGCATCTCTTTTTGGAAAACGCAGGCGCAGGAGTGGAAAGCGAAAGCAAAGCAGGAGAACGCGGAAAAGAATGAAGCACTTTTGCGTCTGGACGTAATGCGCAACAAGGCGGACGGCAAAAGTTATGATTTAGACAAAGCCACCGCGGAAATACAAGAATTGCGCAAGCAGTTGCAGGAGGCAAAGGAGGCAGCGCAAGCCAAGGAGGCACAACGCCAAGCCGCGCGCCCCCGATGGGAGGAGTACCAACCACAAAGCCACGCAGAAGCCACGCTAATTGCGCGCCTAAAGTGGAACAAAACACCAATGCCAACAACCGAGGAGGCGCAAACAATGTGCGCAATACTTGATGAAATCTTTTGGGACTTTGAAGAGAATGCGCGAGAGCTTGCAGACGCGACCGAAATAGCGACCAACATAACGCGCGCCCTATCAATCATAAAAGGCGAGGAAGTTTTGCGCGCAGCACTTGACGCGGTGAAAATCCCCGACTATCTAAGAAAGGAGGGAACGCGCGCCCTAGATTTGGCAAGACAAACCGCCCTAGAGATTTGCGAAGTAGTAGACGACCGCGAAAACCTTACAAATTTAAGTGCCTTTTTTGACGTGCTGAAAGCGATAAAAAAGGGGTAGAAAAAAGGAGGTAATGTTTTTTATTGTATTTTATGAGATATATATAGCGACGTTCAAAAGTAAAGGGAAAACGCCAAAAGTAAAGATGAATTGACACAGAGCGACAAAAACCGAAGATAACGACATAATGTTAATTTGTGGCTAAGTATTTGGTTTATAGGGGACTGTGTACTTTCTTAAAATATAAGGCAAGACATCGGGAATTTGCTTTATTGAAAATGTTCCAGTACTTTTGCGCCAAACAAGGGAAGCGCGCCCCCTTTTAATCCCTAAATAATACAATATGATAAATAATTTGCTTTCCATCCCCGAAGCAGCCCGAGAAATCGGTTTCAGCGCAAAGACAATGCGCAAAATGTGCAAGAATCAAGAGATTGCGCACTATGTAGCTGGCGGAAGATACCGCATAAAGGCTGAAGACCTTTGCAAGTATCTAGAGGCGCAACGCGTTGAACGATTTGAGGCTTAAAGCCAAGCGAGCAAAAGCAGTTCAAAACCCCTTAACAATAAAACATGACCCAAGCACAAAGAGTAAAGACCGCGCTACAAAGGGCGCGCCTTTCTTCGCTAGATTTGGCGCGAATGCTAAATTTGGCAGACCCACGCGCAGTAATTCGCGACCTACGCAAGTCAGGCGTAAACGTGTGCAGCGAGTGGAAAAAAGCAAACGGCAAAACTTTCAAAATTTATTGGATATGGGACACACCTACACAGAACAACAGCGCGGAGTGCTAGAAGTACTCAGAGGCGCAAGCAGCACCGCAGAGAATGCAGTGCACACCCCCTTATTGTGGGACAGAATTACGGCGGAGCTTACCTATTCCGAGGTATCACCCGAGTTTCTCGACAATCTATTCAAGTCAATGAAGGACGAGGAGGAGGAGCGCGCAGAATTGGAAAACGTAGATTTCGGAGGTTCAGTAAAAAAGGGGCTTGCCGTTTCTTTCTCATTTTGTGGGCTATTCGTAGAGGTAGGCAGTAAAAAGACCACGATAAACAACAGCTTGCACAAAGCGTGCCGAGGCGGTGAAAACTTATCCCCCTACTATGCGGAGGAGTTAGAAGCCCTTTTTGCAAAGTTAGAAGCCCTCACTTGCTTGCCGATAAGGCGCGCGCGCGTTCAATACCTAGAAATCGGCTTTAATAGCTTTGCACCACGTCCAACGAGTGCAGACGTAGAGGCAATGCGGAGCAATGCGCCTAACGGCTGCAAAGTCTTGATAATATACAACGACAACGAGGGAGAGACCGCGGAGTACATCCCGAGTGCGCCAGCACGTAAGGGGCGGCAGTTTGCAGTATATAACAAGACGACCGAAATACGCGACAAAATGAAAAAGGACATACAAAAAGAGGTTACAAGGATAGAAGCAAGGCGCACCGAAAGGCACTTAAAAGAATTGCAAGGGGGTAAGCCGTTTCTAACATTAGGCGACCTCACAGCCCCCGAAACGATTGCAAAGGGGTACGCACTACTAGCAGAGGAGGCGCGCGCGCTAGACCAAGGGAACGCAATAACACCAGCGCACCGAAGGGCGGCACTATTGGCAACCCTAGGAAGTAGAAGCCCAGATTTTAAGGGGCTTATTCTAGAGATGGGAGAGGCGGCAGCGCGTAGAGCGGTAGAGGCGCACAAGTACCCAAACCGCAACCAGAAGCGGAACAAGCTCAAACAATTTGAAAAACAGCTTGCAGGGCTGAGAGCCTATGCAGAGCCAAGGCAGCAAGCGCGAGAAGATGAAATCTTACGAGCAGGCTTTTTCTTGTTAGGATTTATGCCGCAAGCCTAGACACCAAAGGGGACGCACCAAAACAAGGCGCGCCCCCCTTTTTTTGTCGATTTTGTCCCTATTTTGTCTCTGTATGAAAATATTGCTTTTGTATAGCGTTGTATATTAGAGTGATATAATATTTTTCGGAGCTTTTTTGAGAAAGTCCGAGAGTTCTAAGTGATAGGTCGGAGAAACGATGTGAATTCTCCTACAGTAAGGCTATTTATTTGTCTGTGGCAGTCACGTCTTTCACGCAGCGCACGCTGTAGAGCACGGAGCGTGCCATGTTGTCTACGCGAGAAGTGCCGCGCCACACTTTGTCGTTGAAGTGAGAAGACATGCGCACGATGGCACCTGCTAGAGAGTCGTTGAGGGTTACAGGAGTAGAGGTCCAATAATACCACGATTTGCCGCGGTTAAGATAGAGTTGTCCGCGCGACTTCTGGTAGACATTGCCACCTGCCAAGGGAGCATTGAAACCAGATGCCCCACCTTCGCTCAGCACTTTACCAAGGCCAGTACCGCGCCAGGCATTGTTGCGCTGTGCTTCTTCGGCAGTGAGACCAAGCGCTTGCTCAAGTTGCTGCCAATCTTGGTCGGAGGGGAGACGCCATCCTTCGGGTACAGCTGCTTTTGCAGCAGCGTAGGAATAGAGGAAACCATTTTTTTTGACATAACCTCCGTTGGCTTTCTCAGCTTTTTCAAAGTTGGCACGGCCATATTTGGCGCGAGCAGCAGGTTGGAGGGCAAAGCTGGCAAGGCGTGTGGTGAGGGTGTCGTCGAAATCAGGGTTGAGATAAGCAATATTTTCGCGGAGCTGCGCTGCAGTCATGCGACCACGCTTGTAGTGCTTGAAGTAGGGGAGGATGAAATTGTCGATGGGGGTGCCATCCACTTTCCAGCCATCAAACTTTGGATCAAGGAAGAGGTCTTGAATCATTTGCCCCAGAATTTCGTCGTCGGGCACCATTTTCTTTTGATCCACGGGTTTTTCTTCCCAGGTGAAAGCACCATCTAGACTGTAACCATTGGGAGCGTAGCGCAGATTTTCAGCCAACCAGAGTTGGTTGCCCACACGGATGGTGTGGTAAACATTGCTGTCGCGAGGGTCGGTGAAGTCTGGACCAGCCGCAACTGCCGATGCGTGATACGAGAAATCAGGAGTTTCGGTGTCATGGCATCCGATGAGTGAGCCTGTGGCTAGTAGGAGGAGGGTATATAGTATGGACTTCATGTGAGAGCTTTGACGTTATCGGTGAAACATTTGCAGAGAAGTGTCGAAACACGTTAGAGGGGCTCTATTCTTCAATGCGGTTGTAGTTGAGGTTCAAGCCTAGCGTTTGGCTGATAAAGTTGTAGAGCAACTCATATTTCTGCATCACGAGGGGGAAATCTCCATAGCGTTGGCGGAAACCACCGTCGCCCAGATAGAGCAGCGCTTGAAGATATTGCTCGCGGTCTTCGCTGTCGTCGCTAGGTGCGTATGCTCCCGATTGCTTCCAACCCGTGAGGAAACCGAATTGTGCGATTTCAGCCATCATGGCACGGCGCAAGTTTTGGGCTTCTTCCTCATCTTGTGCCACGGCTGTTAGACCTCCACCACTGCGCAATAGCAAGGTGACGATATCTTCGTGGTTGTAGGGAGTGAAAGGTGGCTCATCGTAGAGTGCATTGACGGAGTAGATGAAGCTCTTCTTGCCCAAATCCACCACCGTAGGCATGGGGAAGATGTTGTTGAGCTTCTTCCATTCTTGTCCATACCAGCCGTTGGTCTTGCTCACCTCTGCGAAACGGCCGCAGAGAGCGGTTTGAGCTTTGACGCGGTCACTCACCATGCTTTGCACGATGGTGTTGATTTGGGTGGCTACCTTGGCAGAGTCGGTGAGCGAACGCACTTGCGCCAGCACGAGGGTGCGGAATCCCACGTGGAAAGTGGGCTGTTGTGTGCGGTGAGCTGAGGTTGCGGTGAGAGTATCTGCTACCATGATGCTGAAGGGGCGCATGGGCTTGGAAATCTGACCGAGATAACTGCGGATGAAGCGAAGCGCGCGCATCTGATCTTCGGGAGAAGTGAGATAGACGTAGGAGTATTTCACACCACGATTGTAGCCCGAGAAAGTCCAGTTGAGATCTACAGTCTCGTAAGTGGTACGGGGCTTACCGTCTACGCCAAGACCTTCATTGTGTTTAGCGATGGTGTCGTTGAAATATACCGGAACTCCGAAATCTTTGTAGAGCAAATAGCGCTCATGTTGCACAGAGTCGTTGGGTTGGTCGGTGATGACAAAGTCGTTACCATAGGTGAGCCCAGGGGTGATGGGATCTTCGCTGCTGCAGCCCACGAGAGCAAGGAGCGAACAGAGGAACAAAAATATATGTTTCATAGGGGGTGAGGCTTGAGATGTTGAGAAACGTGAGGCTTTGTAGCTTTGCCGCGGAGGAAACACAAACCGTTAGCGTGCCTCCTCGCAGTGTGGTGCGACAATGCTTAGGGAGCTGGAGTTGGAGTCTCGGTGTTGTCGCCTTCTTCGTCTTCGGGAAGTTCGGGCAATTCACGAGGTTTCTTCACTTCGACACGTTCGGGACGCACGTGATTGGGCATGGGCACCTTGTCAAATGAGATGACGCTCTCGGGAAGTGAGAAGGTGTAGGCGGCATCGCCTGAGGGGAGCACAAAAAAGTGCGTGGTGAGGAAGGAGTTTTGCTCCGTGTAGGCATTGAAAGCGTGCACGATAGTCTTGTGCAAAGGATATTTCTCCATTACACTATAGCGACGCAGGTCAAACCAGCGGTGACCCTCGAAGCAAAGTTCACGGCGGCGTTCGTTGCGAATCTCATTGACCAATTCTTCTCCAGTGAAGTCCATCAATTCTTCATCGATGCGCTGGCTTTGCAACTTGTGAAGCACGGTGTTAGCTTCGGCATCTTTGCCCTGCATGGCCAAGGCTTCTGCCAGATTCAGGTAGGCTTCTGCAGTGCGGAGGGTGAAACCATCGGAGATGTGGTTGGCTTCGGTGGTGCGCTCATACTTATTGGCCAATCCCAAGCTGTCGGAGAGGGAATTAGTGCTGAAGAAGGCATTGCGACGCGCATCGAACGACGAATACAATTCGTAGAGTTCACGTGAAACGCAGTAGTCCGCTGGTGCACCAGTGAGCGAAGTATTGCGATCTGAGGCAGCAAGGTGGTTAGCTCCTTGAGTGAAGAGGATTTCCACATTGTTGCGGGTCAAGAAAGGTTGACCACCCTGCAACGAAGCGATAGTAGCGAGCTTAGCACGTGGACTTTCCACCACGCGGCGAGCAGCTTTTTCGGCATCGCTCCATCGTTGCATATAGAGATACACGCGGCTCAAAAGGAGGTTCGCTGCTTCTGCCGATGCGCGGTGCAGACGGAAGCGGTCGGGCTGAGGAGCAGTGGTAAGTTCGCTAGCCGCTGTTTCTAAATCCTTTGCCACTTGTGCATAAACTTCGGCATTGGTGGCGCGAGAGAATTGCGTCTCTTGGTCTTTGTTGTGCTCCACATAAGAGGTGAGCTTCAAAGGAACGCAGAGATCTACCGCAGCCGAATCGAGTCGATAGGGACGTCCGTAGAGATTGGCCAAAGCAAAATAGAACTGTGAGCGTGCAAAGAGCGCCTCACCTTTGACGCGGTGGTAGAGGGCTGCGTCTTCCTCAGTGGCATGTGGCATATCGTCGATGAGGTCTACGATGTTGTTCACATGATTGATGCGTGTGTAGAGTGTTTTGAGCGTAGCATCATCGTTGAGCTTGTTGGTGCGACCATAATTATAGCGCACATCTTGTTGCCAAGTGAAGAAGCCATACATGGGAGCTACGGTGTGAGTCCACGCCGTGTTGCCCACGTTGCCCTGTTGTGACGTGCCAGTGGTGTTGATATCATCGTCGAGGATGTTGACAAATCCGTAAGTGCCGGCAGAAACACCCTTGTTCACGACATAGCTTTTGAGATAAACATCGCCCACCAGCAGTTCGTTGAGATCTTGCACGGTCTTTGCGACTACGCGATCTTGAGAATACTGATCGAGAAAGTCGTTGCAACTTGCAGTGCCTAGGAGCGAGAGGGCAAGTGCGAGGGTAGAAAACTTGTGATTCATGAGTAATCTATGCATTGGTTGAGGCTGTGACGTGGCTCACTGTGGGAAGTGGTGCGCCGACTGCCTCAAGGTGGGTGATGATTAGAACGAAACTCTCAAGCCAAAGGTGAACGATGGGCGGAGAGAGAGTGAGGTTTGCAGGGAGAAACCTGACTGTGTGGGATCTTGTCCTTCGAGGGCAGACGATTTGAGCGTGAAGACATTGGACATCGCAGCATCGAATGCGAGGTTAGAGAAGGGCAATCCTTTGAGTTGCTTGCGAGAGAACTGGTAGCGTAAGGCAAGGTTGCTCAAACGCAAGTAGCTACCAGACACCACACGTGCATTGGAGTTATCATACATCATCCAGTAGTTGTCGGCGAAAGCCTCAAAACCTTGGGTAGCTGCTGGAGTTGCAGCACTCCAGTGGTAGCGGTTGTCGCCAAATGCGGGATCGCTCGGACTAATCAATGAGGGAAGCTGGGTATGCTGCTCATCACCCGGCTTGCGCCAACGCTTGGTGAACTCCTTGCGGACGTTGTTTTCCGAAGAAACACCATCGAGCACGTCTTTATACAAGGCAAATTTGCGAATCTTATTGCCCAGTGCATAGTTGAAGCTGGCAGAGAGCGACCACTGCTTGTAGCGCAAGGTGCTGTAGAACGAACCGGCGAAGTTGGGTTCGCGGCTTCCGCTTTGAGAACCTACGCGTTGCATGATTTGATCGAGGGGTTGTCCTTCGAGCAAGTGCTGGCGGTCGCGGTAGTCATCGAAGAGGGGAAGACCATTTTGTGGGTCGAGTCCGATGAAGTTGTAGCTATAGAAAGTGCCAATGGGCTTACCGTCGATGATGGCAGTACCGTTGAGATACTTTTCAATCTTATATTTGTTGGCGGTCTTCGTGTTGATACTGTTGTAGACTACAGAGTAGTTGGCAGAAACCAACCACGACCAGTCGCGTGTCTTGATGGGATAGGCTGAAACATTGATGCTAAAACCGCTATTAGTGATGTCACTGCCGTTCATTGTGTAGTTTTCCACACCATTGAAGGGCGAAACCAACGTGTTGTCAAAGGCATCTTTAGTGTGCTTGTAGTAAGCATCGACGCCCACCGTGAGGCGATAGTCGAAGAGAGATGCATCTACACCCACGTTCCACTGGTCGGTCTGTTCCCAACGCAGGTAGGGATTGGGCAAAGCATCGACTTTTGCCACATTTTCTCCATAGTAGGTGTCGAGACTCTCTTGGCGTAATAGGAGATTTGGCGTTTGATTGTCTACCATATTACCCGTTTTACCAAAGGAGGTACGGAGGCGCAAATCGCTCACTGCATCATAGCGACGCAAGAAGAGAGACTTAAGATTGAGCATGCCTGAGGCAGACCACACAGGGAGGAACTTTTCGTTGCTGCGTGAGCCAAACTTATTGGAAGCATCAAAGCGTGTGTTGGCACTCAATGAGAAGAGGCTACCATAAGAGTAGGAAAAAATGGCGTAGCCACTCAGACGGTGCGTCTTGTCGGCACGGAGCGTGGGGTGATTGTGTGCCACCCATGAAGCATATTTGGGGAAACGATTCATTTCCTCTGCCGTCATGTTCACATATTTCAAACCACGACTCTTGAAGAAACCGCGTGTGTTCTCGCTGAATCCGTCAGTGTTCGACACATTCATTTCATAACCCAACGAAGTGCTGAGGAGATGCTGCTTCTTCTCTCCGAGCGCGTGGCGGAAATTGGCTTGTGCACGGAGCGTAAAGTTTTCGTTTACGTTCGTTCCTGTGTTGTACACGCCGCCGTAAGGCATATCCGAGAGGCCATAGTCGCCAGGGATGGGAGCTTGTCCGTATTCCGCATTGCGCAACTGGGCAGCATAGTTCGATTTCTCGCCAAACCAGGTAGAGTTGTCGGAGTGTGTGCGCTGATATGAGGTGGTGAGCGTGAGGTCGAGCATAGATTTGAAACGATAAGTCAAATCGAGTGCTGCCATGATACCATTCGAGCTGTAGAGCTTCTCAGCATTCTCAATTTCGTTCAGAATGTTGTAAGCATATTTATATTGCTCGTTTTTGTCGGTGCCCACGTTGTAGGCATGACGTTGGTAGAAGAAGTAAGAGCCGTCGTTGTTGTAGGCAGGAAGTGCGCGTGTAGTGCCATAGGCATAGCCCAAGAGGTCGATTTCACCAGGGAGTTGCGTCTTCTTCTGCACGTTGGCATTGAGGCGGATATTCGCTTGAATCACCTTCGCAATGCGTGTTTGCATGTTGAGCGAAGCCGTGTAGCGGTCGTTGTTGTGGTGAAGTTGCACACCTTCTTCGCGATTGTAGCCCAAAGATGCGTAGTATCTTGCAGTTTCGCTACCACCCGAAAGTGCCACGGTGTGGTTATGGTTGAAGGTGTCGTGGGTGAGCAACTTAAACCAGTCGGTATTCACGGTTTCTGCGCGCTGCACTTCAGCCAAGAAACCATTGTAGTCCGTTTGTCCGGTGACAAAACGGTGGTATGCACCTTCATAGCCCACCATGGTCATGTGGTTGGGGAAGGTGTAGTGGAGGTTCATCAATTCTTGTCCAAACTGCACGCGTTCTTGTGAGTTCATCAAGTAGATGTCGCGGTCAGAATAGCGAGGACGTGCCGTGTATTTCAACTGGCTGTTGTAGGTGATGCGAGGAGGACCGGGTTCACCCTTCTTGGTGGTCACCACGATTACGCCATTCGCTGCGCGTGTGCCATAGAGTGCTGTGGCAGCCGCGTCCTTAAGTACGTCGACACGCTCAATGTCTTGGGGGTTGATGCCCGAAATCGCGTTACCGATGTAGTTGATGTAGTCAGGGTCGTTGAGTTGGTCGTTGGTCACATCGACAGGATCGGAGAGGGGAATGCCATCGAGCACCCACAATGGTTCACGATTGCCGATGAGCGTGGAAGTACCACGGATGCGCATACGAGCTGTTGCGCCCACTTCACCAGAGTTTTGCATGAACACCATGTCGGGCACGCGACCTTCGAGCGCTTGCTCCAAGCTCGTCATGCCAGGCATGAGGATTTCTTCCATCTTCAACGAAGTGATGGCACTCGTCTTCTCACGAGTCGAGATGGTGCCATAGCCCGTCACCACGGCTTCACCAAGACTTTGGCTGTGGTCTTCGAGCATAAAGTCGTAGTGCGCCACATTGCTGCGTCCACTCTTCGTTTGTCGCTTCATGCCAAGGTAGGAAGCCGAGATAGAAAGTCCAGCCGTGCTGGTGCCTGCAGGCAGTTTCACACGATAAGCACCTTTGCTGTCGGTCTGTGCCGTCAAAACTTTGCGACCCAGTGTGACGCGGACGTTGGCACCAACAAGGGGGTCACCATTTTTGTCAAATACCATACCAGACACCACGTTGTCTTGTGCGGTGTTTTGGGTAGTGGCTGTGGTTTGTGCTGCAAGAGGCGTGGCGGCCGTCAAGGCTCCTGCCGCGATGATCGCGGCCATAAAACTACGAAGGGGGGGATATGTCCTCATAGGCATGGAGAGATGGGATGATGAAATGTGCGGTCAAAGTCTGCATACATATAATTTAATTATCTACTTATATGCAGGGTTACAAATGCAAATATACTAGTTGTTGGTGATTATAACAAGAATTTGTTTATTTTTCTGCGTAAATATCGCGCACAAGTAATCATTTTGATAATTTGTAGGGCACAAAATTGCAAATTTCTCTGATTTTGGCGCGATAGTTAGCTTTGGTATATGTGTTGAATAGTGAAGATTGATAGGAAATTTGCGAATTCCGTTAGCAAAAATGGGTGGCTTTGATTTGTTTTGTCAAGAAATTCTCGAGAAAAACGTGTTTTCTGTTTCTTGTGATGTGCCGAAAAGATGGCTAGGAAAAAAGAAAAGATGCACAAATTATAGGAAAATGCTAATCTGGGATGACGGGTGATTTTCTTTTATAGTGCATGAAAAATGGAGGTGGTAGGAGAAAAACTGGAAGCGACAAGTCTGAACTGTAGGGGAAGGGGATAGTTTTGAGAGAGTTGTGTAAGCGTTTGCTGCAGAGTGATAGAATGCAGAGCGGTGCTTGGAACTGCACGCATGAGATAGGGCATGGAGGGGTGCTCGCTGGGAGAGATAGTGGAAAAACTCCACGCTGTGGGAGTAGACTTGGGGCTTCTCTTTACTTAAAAAAAGAGAGAAATGAGGAGTGTGGCTTGTTGGGTGAAGTCGTTTTCTGAGGAACCGCGAGTAACTTGTGCAGGAGGGGAATATTTGTGCAGTAAAAAAGTAGAAAACACTCGCAATTTTTCGAGGAGAATTTAGTTTTAAGGGAAAGGTTAGGTGATTTTTTCTCGAAAAAAGAGTGCGCAATGAGAAAAAATGCAGAAAAAATTTGGAGAAGTCGAAATAAAATCTCAAATTCGCCCTTGAAAACAATTGAAAACAGCAAGTGCAGTTTGCAAAATAGCGGTTCTGAGCATCCTTTTTGAGTACTTTTACTTTGGATTTTCTCACATTTCATTCACCGCTTTCGGCATAAACCCAACAATACCATGGAAGTGCCGCAAGGAACCTGCTTCCTAAGACCAAGACGAAAACAACAAATTGACCGTACTCGCACAATAAGCGAGATACATACGCCAATCTTCTAT
>ERZ772910.1626-NODE-1626-length-11132-cov-6.063826_pt1 | contig 11132 bp, 9 predicted proteins | sample MGYA00511357_ERZ772910 | MGnify/ENA primary metagenome ERZ772910 (study PRJEB29015, sample SAMEA2738096) | human oral metagenome | biome: human oral; feature: human-associated habitat; material: saliva | place: China | collected 2193 ...
TCAATCCAAATATCCACGTACGTAGATATTAGAGCCACGTACGTAGTCCAAACTTTTCTGCCACTCGTCCACAACTTTTATCCCTACGCAGAGCAACAACCCAATAGAGATCACTTCACAAAGCTGTATAGCTTTCCTCGCCATCCTATATAGCTCTACCCCACACATCCATTACCTATATATGGGATCGGTAGACAAAGGGGCGACAGGAACAATTACCCCCGCGTGAGCGTTATGAAGGAACATTCGCTACGAAGCCATTTTATCCATACATATATTACGTGTGCTCCTATGAGTAAAATCAAGCGCCGCCTTATGACACTCCTCATTACCCTCGGCATCATCGTCGCCGTCCTCTTCGGCGTCGGCTACCTCATCCTCCACAGCCCTTCCTTCGGAGCGCTCCCCTCGGGTGGGCGACTGGAGCGTATCCTGCACTCGCCGAACTATCGTGATGGCCGCTTCCAAAATCGCTACCCCATGCCCCAAGCTATGCAGACCAGCTCGATGGGCGACCGCATCAAGATCCTCTGGAAGTTCCTCTTCGACCGTCCCGATAATATCCGCCCTGTCGACAGCATCCCCGTGGTGCGCCACAACCTGAAGAAGCTCGACCGCTCAGAGGACCTCATCGTATGGTTCGGCCACTCGGGCTATCTCCTGCAGATGGACGGCGTGCGCTACCTCATCGACCCCGTCTTCGTCGAGGGGGCACCCTTCGGCATCTCCAACGCCTTCTTCAAGGGCACGCAGGTCTTCGACGTCGCTGACCTCCCCGAGATCGACTACCTCGTCATCAGTCACGACCACTGGGATCACCTTGACTACCACGTAGCTAAGGAACTGCAGAGCCGTGTGCGCAAGGTCTACACGGGGCTCGGCGTCGGGGCGCACCTCGAGCGCTGGGGCTACCGTCCCGACCAGATCGTAGAGCTGGACTGGGGCGAAAGCACCCCGACGGCAGAGGGTGGGCGCATACACTGCCTGCCCACGCAGCACTTCTCCGGCAGGGGTCTCACGTCCGGCCAATCGCTGTGGGCCTCCTTCGTCCTGCAGGGCCCGAAGCACTCGGTCTACGTCGGTGGTGATGGCGGCTTCGGCCCACACTATGCCGAGATCGGGAAGCAGTTCCCCCAGCTGGATCTGGCCATCCTCGAGAACGGGCAGTACAACAAGGAGAACTGGAGCGGCATCCACATGCTCCCTGAGCACCTCGGCGAGACGATGCAAGCCCTCGGCGCCAAGCGCTTCCTGACGGTGCACCATGCGAAGTTCGCCCTGGCGATGCACCCCTGGAAGGAGCCCCTGCAGAACGCAAAGCGCCTGCGCGACGAGAAGGGCTTCCCCATCCTGATGCCTCGCCTCGGCGACGTCGTCCACTACACCGACAGCACCTTCACCACCGACGACTGGTGGGAGAAGCTCGACTAATCCCCCCAAAACAGAAAGGCCTCGGGGCACCCCTCTCCACCGAAGTGGAGGGAGGTGCCCCGAGGCTTTTTCGTGGAGAGTAGTCGAAGGACTACGCCACGATTAGAAGGTGTACTTCACACCGACCTGAGCTCTCCAGCGAGAGTTGATGTCGGAGTAATCCCAAGGCGTGCTGCGGTGGTGCGTGAAGCTGTAGACCGGACTACCCGAAGCAGCGTTGGAGATCGCGATGGGGGTAATATTGTTGTACTGGATGTATGGGCTCATACCCCAGCCACGATTCAGCAGGTTGCCGAGGTTGATGATATCGGCATTGAGCTGGAGCGTGTGACGACGACCACCGATATTGAGGAAGAAGTCCTGAGCAAAGTGAAGGTCGAACTTGTGGACGAACTCAGACATGAAGGCATTGCGAGGAGCGATGCGGCCACGCTGCTGAGCGAGGTCACCGCTGCTGGCGATGAACTGCTCGAAGCTGTCTGCCATCTCCTTGTTGGCCTGAGCCTGGCGGAGAGCACGGTCAGCAGGAGATTCGCCGGGCTTGTTAGCGATCGAAGCGGTGAAGTAGCCGTTAGCGACTTCGTCCTTCGTGGGGATGTAAGCGAGGTCATTGCGCAGACCAGGGATCGTACGAGCGTCGCCGTTAGCGTCACCGTAGTAGAGGATCGAGTAGCGGTCGCCCGACTGCCCGTTGTAGATGATACCGATGGTCGTAGCGAAGTGCTTAGCATACTCTACGCGGTAGTTGACCTGACCGATGATGCGGTGACGCATATCGAAGTTGGAGTAAGACAGCTCCTCGCCGTTGATATCGCTCGAGTAGTTGTAGCCCCAGTTCGAAGCAGCCTGCGAGCTCGTACCATCGTTACCAGCCTTAGATTCACCGAAGGTATAGGCGATCGAAGCATCGAGGCCGTGGCCGAAGTCCTTCGCCAGCGTAGCGGTGAGGTTGTAGCTATAGCCGAGGTTGTTGCTCGAGAGGAGGATCAGATTCGTGTACTGCTGAGCGAGCGCAGCGTCGATCTTGTAGACAGGACGGACCTGACCATTGCCATGGTCGAGCGTACCATCGGGACGGAGGAGGAGGTTGCGGTAGCGTACGCTATTGAGGTTGCGCGTGTACATCCCTTCGAGCGAAGCACGGAAGCCACCGGGGAGCTTAGCATCGAAAGCGAGGTTCGAGCGCCATACCTGAGGATAGCGGAAGTTCGTACCGACCATATCGATCTCAGTCGTCTTACCAGGCTGCGTGAACTGATGGTTGACATCAGCGTTGAAGCGCAGGGTGGGGACGTTCGTACCGAGGACAGCCGTACGGAGGTATTCCATACCGCTATTGGAGAAGCTATTGGCGATCCATACGAAGGGCACACGACCGGTGAAGATACCCGTACCCCCACGGATGACGTAGCGACTGTCAGCGTCGACGTCATAGCGGAAGCCTACACGTGGCGAGAAGAGTGGACGGATAGGAGGCAGGTAGTTGTTCGTGACACCGTATTCCTTAGCGACAGCAGAGCTATTGAAGTCGGGGTTAGCCGTAGGACGGTCGAGGAAGAAGGGCATATCGACACGCAGACCGTAAGTCAGGCGGAGGTGATCGGTAGCCTTCCACTCATCCTGAGCGTAGAAGCCCAGCTGACCAGCGCGGAAGCGGGGAGCCCAGCGAGCGTCGCCCGTACGAGAGACGTCAGCAGCAGAGTAGCCGTAAGACTTAGGAGCTACCTCATTAGCCGTACCGATAGCGAGGAAGTCATCGAGCGTGGAGTACTCATAGTTCCCGTAGTAGTTCGTGAGGTAGAGGTTACGCATGCGGAAGAGCTCGTTGTGCGTACCGAAGGTCAGCGTGTGGTTGCCGAGCGCGAGCGTCAGGTTATCCGTCAGAGAGAAGATATCCTGATCGAGTTCGTTAGCAGGTGTATCCTTGTCGACGCCAGCGAAGACCTGGTAGCGAGCCTTACCAGCCGTACCATTGATGAGGACGAAGGGGAAGGCACCACCGAGGTAGGTGCGCTTGTCGCGGATACCGCTGTAGCTGACGCGAGCTTCGTTGGAGAGCTTGTCCGTGAGCTTAGAGTTCAGCTCAGCGACGATGGTATTGGTGACGCTGTGCTTGTGGTAACCGTTGTTGTAGAAGCGCAGGCGCGTAGGAGAGTTCGAGAAGTTGTAGGGCTTATCGTTGATGTGGCTGTAGCGCAGCGTGAGGCGATGAGCGGAGTTGATGTTCCAGTCAAGGCGGAGGAGCCCCTTGAAGGTTTCGCTGGGGATATCCTGCGTAGCGTAGCTGCCACCATTGTAGCCGAGGCTCGTGAGCTTGTCAGCGATCTTCTTTGCATCTTCCTCAGGGACGACAGAGCCGTTACCTGGGGTGAAGGTCGAGGGACGGATACCCTTGACATATTCGCCGTTAGCGAAGAAGAAGAGCTTGTCGCGGAGGATAGGACCACCGAGGGTGAAGCCGACGGTGTTCTCATACTGCTTGTCGAGAGCCTTGCGGGTCTTGACGTCCTTACCAGCAGTCGTGCCGAAGAAGTCCTGGTTGTAGTAGTAGTCGTAGACCGAGCCGTGGAAGGTGTTGGTACCCGACTTCGTGATAGCGTTCATACCGCCACCCGTGAAGCCCGACTGACGGACGTCGAAGGGAGCGATGACGACCTGCAGAGCGTCGATAGCTTCGAGGGAGATAGCATTCTTACCCGAGGTACCGAGACCGAAGACGTCGTTATTGACAGCACCGTCGATCTGGAAGCTATTGAAGCGGCTGTTAGCCCCTGCAAAGGAGCCATTACCGTTAGCCTGAGGCGTGAGCTTAGCGATGTCCATGATGCTACGCGATACGGTAGGGACACGCTCGATGTTCTTACGAGAGAAGGCTGATCCAGCGCCAGTCTTCTGAGAGTTGAACTTATTACCCTTAGCCCCCGTGACGACGACCGTGGTGAGCTGCTTGGTATCGTCCTTCATCTCGATGTTGAAGGTCTCCGTCTCACCGAGAGCGAGGTTGACGTTCTCGATCTTCGCAGACTGATAGCCGATATAGGAGATAGTGAGGGTGTAGGGACCACCTGGGCGCATACCTACGATGCTGAAGTTCCCCTTGGCGTTAGTGATAGCGCCGTAGGTCGTACCGGTAGGCAGGTGCTTGGCGACAACGCTGGCGCCGATAAGAGTCTCCTTGGTAGTAGGGTCGGTGATCGTACCGTTGATCGCCGAGGTCGTCACCTGGGCCCATACGGCTGGGGTGGCGAAGGCAAAGAGAGCCAGTACCAAGAGACGAAGTAAATACTTCTTCATACGCTTTGTTTGTACAGGTGGCTGTGACGGCCGTCACAGCCAGAGGACTAAGTGTGAGTGATGGATAAAGGTGGATAAGACGACAAAGAAGCGGACGCCCACCGCATCACCCCACATAAGTGAGGTAATGGGTAGGCGTCCGCTATTTCTTTATCGGAGACATCTCTTACGAGGATGCAGCGGTCGACTATTCTGCAGCAGCTTCTTCCTGAGCAGGAGCCTCTTCGGCTTCAGCGGGAGCTTCAGCAGCAGCCTTAGCTTCAGCTTCGGCGAGCTTCTTAGCAGCTACAGCAGCAGCCTTGGCCTTGTTGGCAGCCTGTTCGGCTTCCAGAGCAGCCTTAGCGGCGTTAGCCTTGTCCTTAGCCAGGGTCTCACGGATAGAGCCAAGGGCACCATCCTTCTTAGACTTCCATGCTTCGAACTTAGCGTCAGCGGCCTGCTGGTCGAATGCGCCCTTAGCGACACCACCGAGGAGGTGCTTCTTCAGGAGAACGCCTTCGTGAGAGAGGATGCTACGAGCCGTGTCGGTAGGCTGTGCACCAGTCGTGAGCCAATACAGAGCGCGCTCGAAGTCCAAATCTACTGTGGCAGGATTGGTGTTGGGGTTGTACGTACCAATCTTCTCAATAAACTTGCCATCTCGTGGCGCTCTACTGTCAGCGACGACGATCTTATAGAAGGCATAAGCCTTGCGACCGTGGCGCTGTAAACGGATTTTCGTTGCCATTTAAATCGGTAAAATTGTTAGAACCTTCTGCTTCGTTGCATTAGATCGGGTGCAAAGATACGGAATAAAACCATACCACCTATCTTCCGCTCTAATAAAGAAATAGGCACGCCCCTCAGCAAGTGAGGGGTGTGCCTATTATATAGGTGTACGGGGCCTTAGTTGGCAGGCGCAGCTGCGGGAGCAGGAGCTTCCGTGGCAGGAGCGGGAGCTGCTGCAGGAGCACCCTGCTGAGGAGCAGCACCACCACCGAGGGCGGGCAGAGCCGTAGGAGCAGTATCCTTAGCAGCATTCTGCTCGAGGACCTGCTGCGTCTTAGAATCAGCATCCGTTCCCGTGCCGAGGAAGTGCGACGAGGCGATGCAGAGCACGGCTACGATACCGAAGAGCCACCAAGTAGCCTTCTCCAGTACGTCGGTAGTCTTACGGACCCCCATGATGTTATTCGTCGAAGCGAAGGGTGAAGCCAGGCCACCGCCCTTAGACTTCTGTACGATCACCAGTAGCACCAGAGCGATGGATGCTATCAGGATCAGTACCGTGAGTAGGTAGAACATGTCTTATACTAATTTGTGGTTTTATTATTCTCTATCAGGCGCTCCAGGAAGCGTATCTGGTCTGCAAAGAAACGATTTTTCTCTGGATAATTCAAACTGAGAGAGCGGATAATCCTCAGTGCCTTATCGTAATGCTGCTGCTGAATATAGATCTTAGAGAGGGTCTCTGAGAGGAGTTCTTCAGCAGCAGGCTCCTCTGCCGAAGAGGCTACGGAGGGGGCTACGGGAGCGGTGCGTGGCTCGAGAAGCTCGGAGAGTCCCTCCGCGGGAAGTGGCTCTGCCGTCTCGCCAGCGAAGTAGTCTTGACTCTCCCCCACTCCTTCATAGTGGAGCACCTCGGGGAGATCTTCGCCTGAGGAGCGTGCGCCATCGAGGAAGTGATCGATGAGGTCAAAGGCATCGGCTTCGGCAGGCACATCGGGCGTCGCTGCGACGAAGGCGGGGCGATTCCCCTCGACAAGGCGGAAGAGTTGCTCCCGGTCGGGCAGGAGCACCGAGAGGCGACGCAGCTCCGAAGCATAGCGCACGTCTCCCGTCAGCGAGAGATTATATAGGTAGAGGAAGGCGAAGGGTGCGCAGTAGGGATAGGACTCATAGAGCGCACGGATCGGCTCGAGCGTCTCAGCGGTGAGGCGCTTGGGATCAGCCAAGTAGCTATAGAGTTCGTCGCGTGTCATCTACCAGTTCTCTACCGTAGCATTATAGATCTGCTTCAAGAGGTCTTCCATGATCTCACGCAGCAGGTCGTCCTGTACAGCGACGAAGGGCTGGCTACGTGGGAAATCGCGGTAAGCCTTGAAGCTACGCTCGAAGCTCTCCTTCTCATTGACATGGTTGACATACTTCACCTGCACCGTCACGGTGAAGACCGTGCGCTCGGCGAAGTTATCCTGACTGACGGCCATGGGCGTCAGGTCGTAGCCCGTGATCGTGCAGTAAAGCTCGAGGTCACCCGCCTGCGGGACGAGGGAGAGACGCGTACGGCTCTCGTAGTAGTCCTTGATCTTCTCGGTGAAGCTGGAGGCGAGGATGGGGTTGACGATGGGCGCCTTATTGATGACCTCACCGATGGTGATGGTCTTGAGCTGGGTGTAGTCAAGCGCACCACCATTGGGGCTGTAGCGGATGCTGCAGCCTGCGATGACGAGGACAAGCACCCCGACTAGAGCCAGAGCACGGCGGTGGAGCTTATTCTTCCAGTCCATATTCCTTGATTTTGCGGTAGAGGGTACGCTCAGAGATCTTGAGATCCTGGGCAGCACGACGACGACGGCCATCGTGGCGAATGAGTGCGGCCTGTATCAGGCTACGCTCTGCCTCCTCGAGCGAGAGGGGCTGCTCCTCGAAGTCTGAGACCTCGGCATGATGGCCCGTAGCGTGCGGGGTAGCAGGGATCTCGACGACATCCTCCACGGGAGCATAGCCCGAGGGACTCGAGAGGACATTGCGGTAGTCATCACGGCCAGCGAGCGTCGTGGGGTGCGCATTGGACGTATGCACCTCGGTAGGTGTGTAGTCGCCGTGAGCCTTAGGCTGAGCAACTGGCACCTCACCACGCATGATCCCGGCGATAAGATTCTTCATCTCCGCCATATCCTTCTTCATATCGAAGAGCACCTGATAGAGGATCTCACGCTCGTTGGCGAAGGACGTAGCGTCCTCACCGAGCACAGCCTGCTGGCGAAGAGCAGGATGATAGTCTACGCCCAGATCCCGTGGCAGGTAGCGCGAGACGGTCTCTGCCGTCACGGTGCGCTCCTCCTCGAGGACGCTGATGCGGTCGGTGAAGTTGCGCAGCTCACGGATATTCCCTGGCCAGCGATAGCCCTCGAGGAGCTTAGCAGCCTCGGGCGTCAGACGCAGGGGAGGCATGTGGTAGCGCTCGGCGCTCATCGAAGCAAAGAGACGGAAGAGCAGGGGGATATCCTGCACACGGCTACGCAAGGGAGGCACCTCGATGGGTACGGTATTGAGACGGAAGAGGAGGTCTTCGCGGAAGCGACCACGCTCGACAGCCTCCTGCAGGTTCACATTCGTCGCAGCGACGATGCGCACATCGGTCTTCTGAGCTTGGCTTGCCCCGACGGGAATGAATTCCCCCGTCTCGAGGACACGCAGGAGACGGGCCTGCGTCGAGAGGGGAAGCTCCCCTACTTCGTCGAGGAAGATCGTACCGCCCGAGGCTTCTTGGAAGTACCCCTTGCGGTCGGTGATAGCGCCCGTGAACGAGCCCTTCAGGTGACCGAAGAGCTCGGAGTCGATGGTCCCCTCAGGGATAGCCCCACAGTTTACAGCGATATAAGGGCCGTGCTTGCGGATACTATTCTGATGGATGATCTTCGGGAAGCTCTCCTTCCCGACACCACTCTCACCGATCACCAGCACCGACATATCGGTGGGCGCCACCTGCACGGCCGTGCGGATAGCGTGGTCGAGTAGAGGGCTTGTGCCGATGATACCGAAGCGGTGCTTGATCTGCTGAATATCTACGTTCATCTTCCGTCTGTCATTTTGTCGCACAAAGATACATAAGTTCGAGGACTATCAGGACTCCCAAGGCGGGCGCATAACGAGGCCTCCGCATCACACTCCGATATACCTCTCCGAAGAGATCAGGCAAGCCCTTCGCCTTATCGCGAGTATTCCTCTTATCCAGCGAAGGAAAAAGTGCCATTCTCGTGAAGAAAAAAGCACCTTCCCGTAGTGGTATTCTTCTATCTATGCACGTAGTCTTAAAGACCAGGCACGTAAATCCAAATATCCACGTACGTAGATATTAGAGCCACGTACGTAGTCCAAACTTATTTGCCACTCGTTCTCAACTTTTTATCCCTACGCGGAGCAACAACCTAATAGAGGTCACTTCACAAAGCTATAATAGGTCAACCCGCGGACCAATATAGGTTCATATCCCTACCCCCTATGAGTGCTCACCACACCCTCTCCACAAGAGCATACTCACAAGCAAAGCAAAAAGCCACCCTTCCCACGAAAAGGCAGACAGCTTCACACACCACTATTCCCACCTCCCCCCCCTCCTGTGACACGCAAGACCAAGACCACTCAACTTACAACAAGAATAAATCCACTACCTTTGCGTTGTAGATGATTACCACATAAAACATCTTGCATAAATATCTCAACTCATGAAAATTAGAATTAGAAGAAGCTTAACGGTAGCCCTATTACTTCTCCTTAGTGTAGTATCAATGGCAGCGGAAGAAATTACGCTCTTTAGTAGTTCAGGAGCCCCAACTGCGTACATTGACACCGAAGATGAAGACTTAACCATCTATATGTGGAACGGGCTTCCTGTTGCTTATCTCACAACGGCAGAAGACAATGGCTATCACATTTACGGCTTTAATGGCAGTCATTTAGGCTGGCTTGAAAATGGAATTATCAGAAGCCACTCTGGATATGCTGTTGGCTTCAGAAAAGGGGCAATTGACATGTATACAAGCTATGAGCCATATAAAGGCTACAAGCAATATAAACCTCTCAAAAGCGTCAAGCAGCTCCCACCATTCAAACCACTCTACATAGATAGCTTCTCTACAGAAAGCCTTACGCTATTTTTAATTAGGGGAGCCTATTCATACTAGCCCTCTCCACAAAAGCATACTCACAAGCAAAGCAAAAAGCCATCCTTCCGGCGAAAAGGCGGACAGCTTCACACGTTTACCCCTCACCACACGCCCTTTCTCTACATTATTATAATAAGTGCGAGCAAAGCGCCACACAACCCGCTGACAGCCTGCTATTCAAGGGCCTCGCTACCCCCCCTTGCTGAGAACGAAAAAGCTGTAACTTTGCCCTAAAGTTTTTTAATACACCTTATTAGTAACGACATCATACTATGGCTACTTCAGGCAAGGACTTTCGCCTTGAAAGTGACCTGATCGGCGAACGCCAGATCAGCAACGAGCACCTCTACGGTGTGCAGACCCTTCGTGGGATAGAAAACTTCAACATCAGCAACTTCCACCTCTGCGACTACCCCCTCTTCATCCACGGGCTCGCATGGACCAAGGAAGCTGCCGCTGTCGCTAACCACCGCCTTGGCCTTCTCACCGACCAGCAGAAGGATGCTATCGTCCAGGCTTGCCACGAGCTCCTCGAAGGCAAGCACCACCAGCACTTCCCCGTAGACATGATCCAGGGGGGCGCAGGTACGACGACGAACATGAATGCCAACGAGGTCATCTGCAACCGCGCACTTGAGATCATGGGCCACGAGAAGGGTGAGTTCAAGTACCTCTCTCCTAACGACCACGTGAACGGCTCGCAGTCGACCAACGACGCGTACCCCACGGCTATCCACCTCGGTCTCTACGCTTCGCACCTCAAGCTCCGCCCCCACTTCATCCAGCTCATCGAAGCTCTCGAGAAGAAGTCTAAGGAGTTTGCCCACGTCGTCAAGATGGGCCGTACACAGCTCCAGGACGCTGTACCTATGACTCTGGGGCAGACCTTCGGTGGCTTTGCATCCATCCTACGCCACGAGATCGCCAACCTCGACTACGCCGCGCACCAATTCCTAGCGATCAACATGGGCGCTACCGCCATAGGTACGGGGATCTCCTCAGAGCCCGAATATGCAGACTACTGCACTGAAGCGATGGCGAAGATCACCGGCTGGGATATCACACGCACCGAAGACTTCGTAGGCGCTACCAGCGACACCAGCGAGATGGTCGGCTATAGCTCTGCCCTGCGTCGCATCGCTATCAATTGTCAGAGTCCAGACGTATTCTGCCCCGCCGTAGCCTTTTTCAACCTCGACGGTCCACTCTGAGTAGTATTCACATCCCTGATCCACACAGAGTTCGTAGCCGTCTTCACCCAAGCGCCAATAGTCCGCGGCTGACATATACAGGTAGGCATAATCGTTCTTATCGGCTTCGACCGTACCGTCGGTTTTAAGCTCATAGGTCCGCTGATAGGCGATCGGCGGCTCCTTCATCAAGAGTTTGGTTCCGACCATCTTGTTTAAGGACACTGCCTGTTGTCCGATTTCTGCGCGTTCAGAGGCAGAAGATGCCGCTTCCATCCGGGAAATCAAAGTATTTTTCTGCCCTTCAGGAATATTCTTCATCGCGCGAATATCATCACTACTCACA
>ERZ772910.1627-NODE-1627-length-11116-cov-3.718742_pt1 | contig 11116 bp, 8 predicted proteins | sample MGYA00511357_ERZ772910 | MGnify/ENA primary metagenome ERZ772910 (study PRJEB29015, sample SAMEA2738096) | human oral metagenome | biome: human oral; feature: human-associated habitat; material: saliva | place: China | collected 2193 ...
ACTCAGGAATAAGAAATAGTTCGTATAGAGACTTTGACCTTAGTCAAGGGTATAGTGAAATACAATTTTCTTCTAAAAAGACAGAGTATAATTTTAATGAATCTATGAGATTTTTTGAGGAATTTATTGAGAATTTTGATAGTCCAAAATACGTGGCTAATGTTAATAAAGCTATAGCTGTGTCTAAGTATAATGTGGATGCTAGAGTCTGGAAAATTGTTAGTAAAGATTGTACAGAATATGAAATAGAATTAGCATTATTACGTCTGAAAGATGAGGTCTATACTTTTGAAGAAGGTTTTGCGGATGGTAAACTATTTCCGATTAACTACCTTCATCTAATAGTTTGCCACCACCTTGCGGAATTTTATTTAGGTAATAAGCTATACAATAAAGTTTGGGATGCATATCAGCCGTTTTATATGGCTTTAGATATGGCTGATGAAGTTTTAGTGCCGATGTATCATAATTTTATCGTGGCTAGTCTAATATTAAATGATTTTGGAATGCTTAACTATTACTACAAACTTTTGAGTAACCGTGGTAAAAATGATGATGTAGTTCTATTATCAAAAGTTTTCTATCACTTGATGCAAGGTGAAGAGAAAGAGGCTGTTGCGTTTTACAATAAATTGATAAAAAATAATAAATATATTTCGGATGTGTTAGATAGAATTGTTAATCCTAAACTAATAGAGTTCAGTACAGATGATGATTGTAAGTATGTAGAAGCGCTTAATACGGTTATAAAATTTGATTATTTCATAAGTAAAGAATACTATTTCGATTTCCTTATGCATGTGAGAGAAAGTGAATATGTAATTGGAGACGAGCTGGATAAGTATGCGAATCGTAAGGAAATAACTGTTGCTGATATGAAACGAGATAGATCGTTTATGGCAATTAGAGATACGGAATTAAAAATTATGCACGAGAACTTTTTATTAACTAAAGAGGATTTCTTGAAAATTACGAAGTCAGAATTTCTTAAAATAAAAGGTTTAGGTAAGGGGACTATCAGAAACCTACATTTAAATGGTGTAATGTTCGCTGATGATAGTGAGTTTGATATCCAGATGGAACTTATGGAGGATGACTTATGGTAAAACATGATAAAGAATTTGAAATATTGCTTAAAGAGTTTTTGAAAACAGAAGGAAAGCATTTTTCTAGTAAGGAAGAGGCAACCGAAGTATTTGAGCGTATTTACAATTTGGTCGACGCAGGTTATGAGATAGATGCTTCTCTTAGCGATCTTGTTGATGCGATAGATGAAGGGGATATGAGTGTTGTTGATAAAATTAGTGCCTTACGTGAACTTCATGAGGGAAATAGGGATGCCTTAGATAGGGCTGTAGAGTTAGAAGAGGATATCATGTATTCAGATAATGATGAAGATGCTGAACAGATGATAATAGCCGATGTCCTGGCTGAATATTATAGTGAAGCTGGGATGAATGAAGAAGCTGCGAAACTGTATGAACTTATGTTGATGGCGAATCCATCGGATTTTCATGAGGTTATAGATCTCCTGACACTTATGTATGTTCGTCTTGATAGAGAAAATTTATTGATGGATCATATCGATTGCTTTGACTATGAAGATTCAGAAGCTACATTATTATTGTTAGCTATCTTCAGCATAAATCAAGAAAAATTTGATGAAGCACATTACTATATGACTAAACTTAAAAAACTTAATAAGTATGTGGGTGATATATTTAAAGGTGGATTTAATAAAGTTTTAGATTATATAGTAGGAACTTCCGGTAATGTGAAAGGTGCTAATAAGGAAAAATCTTTTGAAATGCAATTCTCAGCGGGCATTGCTAAAGAATATCTGACTAATAAATATCATTATGAATTATTAGAAAAATTCTATCGAGAAGATATAGAGAAAAAACAAAGCCTGATTGTTGAAGGACGTAAGACTGTATCTAAAGAAGCTATGAGAGAAGATCCTATTTTCAAAGGTATGGACAAACAATTGAACAAGCTTATTGATGTAGAATTGTATAATAAAGAAATTATCGAGTGTTATACAGAAAAAGAACTGAAAAAACTAGATGGTATCGGAGTAGGTATTATCAAAAAACTGAAAGATAATGGTGTGAGGTTTAAAGAAGACTAGATGTTTTTGTAGGAAGAAATATAACTTGTTCTTCGTGATATGTATATACAAATAATAAACAACAACTCGTTCGTAGAGATATTTTGTATACAAAAACAAAAAATCTGGGAAGTGAATCAAGAGTGATTCGTAGTTTCCCAGATTTTTTTATTCAAATATTTTAGCTAAAAAGTTATCACTAAGCGTATATATTTTTGGATTCTTCTTAATCACTGTAATCTTATCTTCATTTTCTTCTAAATATTTATTTAATGTTCTTTTAGAAATTCCTAAAACATTAGACACTTCGTCATGACTTAGTAAAGCATCTTTAGCACTAAATAAATAACTTTGTAGAAGTAGGAATAGTATATTTTTAAGTTTATCATCAGCGATATTATCGTTGATATAATTTCTAGCTATGAACATTTTTTCAATATTTTCTGTTAAGAAAGATAATATATGTTCTTGACCTGAAACTAAAAGTTCTAAGTTTTCTTTAACAAAAAGAGTCATATCACCTTTGTTTAAGGGATGTGATGTTTTCTCAAAACTCTTATAGTATTTATTCTTATTTCTATTAATGCTGTATGAAAGAGTGATTGCCGTATATATATCTACTACACCCGTAAGAGATTTGGCGAGTAAGTATCTACCTACACGACCATTTCCATCATAAAATTGATGGATGTATTCAAAATAGTAGTGCCCAATAAAAATTTTATATAGTTTTGGTAAGTTGTCATAATTCATAAATCTAATTAAATCAGCCAGTCCGTTGTTAATATCATCTTCAGTTGCTGAACCATGGTGAATGATATCATTTCCAGCATAGACACTTACTCTACCTTTTCTAAAAACTTCTCCATCCAAAATATCTTCTTTTGAAACCTCATCCCCAACGAGAACATCATAAATCTTTCTGAAATCTTTAGGTTCAAGTATTTGAACATTTTTGTCAAGGTAAGAATATAATGTTGCCATACCGGCAAAACGTCTAAGGTTAGGAGAATCACTATTTTTCTTAGAAAGTGCTTCGCTAATCTCTTTTTTAGAACTATGAATACTTTCTATTTCATTAGTACTTTGTAGTTCGTTGATGAGTAACAAATTAAAGAACTTTTCTTGTGCAGCTTCTGGAAGTATACTTTGTTTTGCAATAATCTCAGCACTATTTGTATAAATTTTTTCTAGAATTAAGATCAATTCTGTAGAGTTGTATATAAATAATGGATACTCTTCTGGTTTTCTTTCTCCCTTAATAAAGGGATTAATCTTAAGTGAAGTAACAGAAGTAGAAGGAGAGTTGATTCTATTGTTATATTCGTTTTCTATATCAAAATTCATATGAAATAATTTTTCTAGTGAATAATACTTATTCATATAAATCACCTACTTTAATTTATTTTTAATAATTATAGCATATTCAAAATAGAAAAAATAGTCAAAATTTCCAATTTGAGAAGAAAAAGATAGTTCAAAATGGAAAAAATAGTCAAAATTTCCAATTTGGGAAGAAAAAGATAGTTCAAAATGGAAAAAATGGTCAAAATTTCCAATTTGGGAAGAAAAAGATAGTTCAAAATGGAAAAAACGGTCAAAATTTCCAATTTGGGGAGAAAAATAAAATTCAAAATGGAAAAAATAATCAAAATTTCCATTTTAGAATTAGGTTGTAATATTCCCTTCACACCTACAATAAGTCATAAAAAATCTCTAAAATGGCAGGAACTCATTGGAAAATCTTGATTTCAGGGAACTCGATTTTGTCAAATCCCCCAAAAAATTGCATAAGAGAGGTAAAAAAATCTAAGCAGCAAGATGCTGCCTAGATTTCTAGTATGATTTTTTTCCGTGTCTCGAACTTGGCAGATGTGCACCGAACTTGGCAGATGTGCACCGAACTTGGCAGACGTGTCCGAGCTTGACAAAAATCAGTCTTTTAAATATCTATTTAGTTTTATTGTTTTGAATACCCAACAGCTCTTGCTATTTTTGGTTTTGCAGGATTTTTGTCAATATTGTTTTCTTCTAATAATTTCTCGAATGCGATTAGTCCTGTTTCGTAGTCTTTTGTCTCGAATTCTAATTCATAATCAATGATATCATTGATAAATGTTGTCTCATCAAGTACTAATAAGCCTTCTTCTAAAGTAACTTCATGTCTTAATGTCTCGATTTTTTGAATCAGCATTGGTGTTTTAATCTTCACGTTCATCCGTTCTAGTTCAGTGATAATTTCGTTCGGTAAAATCTGTAGTACCGTCGGCTCTTTTGGATATTTTTCATCAAGAGGTACGTTTATCTCAATATTTTGAGTTTCACCTTTTACCTTCAGAGTCATTTCTATTTTTTTATTTGTATAACGAATTCTTAGTGCTGCTCCGATTTTCTTGAAACTTTCATCTGCATCATCATAGTAGAAATTTTTGTTTATTATTTCTTCAGAATTCTTTAAGTCATATTTTTCAAATAGAGCTTTATATTGATCTTTTGTTAGTAAGTTTTTAAATTCTATTTCTATCTCTCGCATGAAATTTCCTTTCTTTTTTCAATCGCAATAATAAATGGGGCGTTGTTTTTCTGATTAATGAATTGATAAACTAATACTTCAGCTTCTTTTTGATCGAGATTTTGAAGTTCATCTAACAATGCTTCTTTTTCTACCTTACCATTCTCATGACCCCAATAGACAACAATAACAATTCTCCCGCCAATTTCTAGGTGTAATAAGAACTTTTTAATCGTCGCAAGTGTCGTCTCAGCTAGTGTAGTAATCTCATGATCTGCATTTGGTAGGTATCCCAGATTAAAGACAACTGCACGGATTTTTTCATCTATATATTTATCAAATTCAAAGTGTGAATCAAGAACAATCTTGCACTTATCCGTCAGCTCAGCTTCTTCGATTAGCCTCGTAGTGTTTTCTATTGCCAATTCTTGGATATCAAATGCATAAACCTTTTTAGCTGAAGTCTTCGCTAGAAACAATGTATCATTTCCATTTCCAGCTGTAGCATCAACAACGACTGAATTTTTATCAATAACTTCCTTTAATAATTTTTTGCTAAAAGCTAGTACCTTATCCATCTTATTGTCCTTATTATAAAATTATTTTTGTCTGTCTTCTTTCATTTCAGAAAGAATGTCACTAAGTTCGTAATAGTTATCGCTAGCTATTGTAAAGTCAAGTGACGTGTTAATAATCTCAGCTAGTAATCTTGAATTATCACTTGTATAGTCTTCTTCTCGGTTTAAATTTGCTTTAAGACCTGCGACAAGTTTTTCTAATTTCTCTACTAAATCAGCTTCTGTAGTTTCATCATCTTCATCGAATTCTTTAGTGTAATCTTTGATATTAAAGCTAAGTCCATCTTTTAGCGGTGTGATATATAAAGCACGTAGGTTATTTACATCTTCACCGACTGCAGCTGAAAGTTCATGTAGAGGAGCGGTATAAATTTTCTCATCTTTGGCACCAGCTTGCTCAATAACTGTAACTTCATGATCATAAGGATAGAACGACATAAGTTCGTCAGAGACATTAGCCGCAGTTAAATCATCATAACATTGGGTAATAAGTAGGTGTTGTAGTGGATTAACCTGTCTTAATGTCTCAAGTGCAGTGGCATCAACAAGAGAGAATCCTTCAACAGGATCGAACTTCGCCGCGTTAAAACATGAATCTAAAAAGCTCTCTCCACCAACGATTTTCACATCTTTACCACTGTTTATAAGCAGTTGAGTAGTCAGCTCAGCGACCATAGGATGCCCAGGAACAAGATACATTACATCGTTAGCCTCAGCAACTTCAAGAATATAATTTGCAATACCGTTATATGTATTTTCGAAATTTTCATTTTCTGTATAAAATCTGTCACAAGTCTCAAACGCGATATTATTCTCCTCCAAGAAAGAAATTGCAGGATGTTCCTTAGTACGCGCGATAACCTTAGCATTAGTGTTATCTAGTAAAAGTTGTTTAATATTTTCTTTAATGTTTGAACTATCATTAGGTCCAAGTCCAATAATATAAATCATAGGGTTCTCCTTATTTATCTATTTTAATAAATTATTTTATTCAAAAGTAGTGCGTAAGTCTGTACGAATCACTGTTTAGAATTCTTAATAATATTTTTTGACTTAAAAGCAATATAAAAACCTAGTACGAATAATTTTTTAAAAATTAATAACTTCATCTAGTACAAATCACTTTTTTCATTTTTTATATGTTTTCTTTAATCCGAAAGTGCTTCGATTATCTCAAGTGACTCACTTTCTTCAACATTGTTATTATAACATAAATTAAGTTTTGAGTTCATAAAAATATTTATTTGAATATTATTAATTCATTATTCAAATATTCAGTATTGTATGATTGAAATTTGAGTGAATTTTAAAAAATAATGATATATTTTACATTAATAAACAAGTTTGTTCACTACAGTAAAGAGAAGAAATATTTCTTTGGAAATTTAAGTTTTCCTGGTGAAAATTTATGAGATATGGTGTTTTTAGAGTTAAATTATTATGAAATATAGGTGAAATATATTGTAAAACTGTAAGATAATGCAAATTTTCAAAAAGTAGTTAAGTTAGAATAAAACATTAAATTTTTGATTATACAAGGCAGAGGGGGAAGTGAAAAAAATTGAAAAATATAAGTTAAGAAATATTAAGTGAAAGAGTGAAAAGCTTGATATATTAGGATTTACATATAATTTATAAAGTGATATAATAATATAAATATAAAATATATAAGGAGGAATTAAATATGTCAATTAAAGCATTAAAAGTAGCAAAAGCAGCACTTAAAACACCAGGAGTATTCGCAGGAGGAGTAGCATTTGGAACTTTAGGTCTTAAACTTTTAGCAAGTAAAGATGCGAAGAAAGGATACTCAGTTGTTTTATCAAAATTATATAAAGCAAAAGATGGAGTAGAAGGAACAGTATCAAACATCAAGCAACATGCTGATGATGTAGTAGCAGATGCTAAAGACTTATACGAAAAAGAAAAAAGAGAAAGTAATCTTCAAGAATTAGAGGAAAAATAAGATGGATTTTAAAATACTACATCTTTCGAATGCAAGAGCGAGGGTTAGAGCTGATTTTCGCTTGACACCAGATGTAAAAGTATATTTTAAAGAACAGGCATCAAAAATTGAAAACATACAAAAAGTGGACTTTTATCAAGATGAGTACACTTTTGTTATTATGTTTAAAGATGGTTGCAACAGCTGTTTACAAGAATTCTTTAAACTAGTAGATAAAGAAAGAGTTAAGGACTGTTATGAAAATCCAGTTGTGGTAGCTGAAGAAAGTCCTTATTCAATAATTGTAGATGCCATTTTTTGGCGTGCAATGTCTAAATTATTCGTGCCACTTCCACTTAGAGCTATTCACACATGGTGGAAAGCATCAGGGTATTTAAAAGATACGCTAAAATTATTAGGACGTAAGCAAGTTACTATGGAAACACTGGATTCAGCGGCAATCTTAGTCTCATTAGCGACGGGAGCTCGTGAAACGGCAAGTTCTATTATGTTCATCCTGGAATTAGGAGAAGCTCTAAACAACTGGTCTGAGAAAAAATCTGTAAAAGTATTAGAACAAAGCCTAACTTCTATGGATAGAGAAATCTGGCTTGTTGAAGAAGAAGGTAATAGAAAAATAACTTGTGCAGAGGTGAAAAAAGGCGATATAATTCTAGTTTCAGAAGGAAATGAAATTTTATTTGATGGTATTGTGATGAGTGGGGGAGCTAGTGTTGATGAAAGTTCATTAACAGGAGAAAGTTTCCCGGTTGTGAAGAATATTGGAGATGAGGTTTATTCTAACACGATAGTTGTTAACGGTGAGATTAAACTGAAAGTTGAAAATCCACAAGTTAATGGTCGTATCCAACATTTAATTCAACTTATGAAAGATTCTGAAAGTAGAGAGGATGCATATCATTACAAATATATCAAATTAGCCGACAGTATAGTAAAATATAACTTCTTAGCGATGGGACTAACGTATTTATTTACAAGGTCATTCGCGAAGGCGATGTCGTTTTTACTAGTAGATTACTCATGTGCATTGAAATTATCAACGCCTGTAGCATATCTAACTACTATAAAAAACCTAATTGATCAAAAAATTGTGGTAAAAAATTCAGTAACCCTTGATAAATATGAGGATATAGATACATTTGTTTTTGATAAAACAGGAACAATCACAGTATCTAAACCATATATTCAAGAAGTACTACCATTTTATGAATATTCTTATGAAGAAGTTCTTAGAATTGGAGCGTGTTTAGAGGAGCACATCTATCATCCGATTGCCAGTGCTGTAGTAAGTAAGGCGGAAGAAGATGGAATCGAGCATGAAGAGATGCATACAGAGTTATATCACATTGCCTCAAAAGGTATAATATCTCATATCGACGGAGAGAAAGTAGTTATCGGAAGTAGACAATTGCTAAAAGACGAAGGTGTAGTTGTTACTGACGAGCAAGAACAAATCATAGCCGAAAAACAAGAACAATATAACCTATTATTCTTAGGATATAAAGGAAAATTAATCTCAATTTTCTGTGTGGATATCCCATTAAGAGATGAAGCTGGTGCAGTGTTAATCGAGCTTAGAAATAAAGGTAAAAAGGTAGTTCTTTTAACAGGGGATAATGAACTTAGAACGAAGAAAATTTTAAAAGATGTAACTTTTGATGAAGTACATACAAATATGACACCAGTTACGAAATTTGAATACATTAAGAGTGAAAAAGAACAAGGAAGACGCGTACTAATGATAGGTGACGGTCTAAATGACTCAGCAGCATTATCAGAAAGTGACGTAAGTATTGTTATGAGTGAGAGTGCTGATCTTTCAAAACAAATCAGCGATGTTGTCTTAAAATCAGATTCACTAAATTCATTATTACTATTATCAGATGTTTCTAAAACACTACGAGCTCAAATGAGTAACAACGTTAAGAGTACGGTATCGATTAATAGTTCACTGATATTCTTGGGATTAATAAATGTATTACCATCGAATTTATTAGCATTATTACATAATCTAACTACATTTAGTATCGTACTTAAGAATTTTAATATTAAGTAGAGAAGATCAAAAGGTATCAAGGTAATTATGTGGGGAAGAAGGTATCTCTTCTTTTGAATATGCAAACTAAATTACTCTTATTAATCGCTGCGGTATGTAAACTAAATAATAAAACTCGAGTCTGGGAGAATCTAGATTCGAGTTTTGTTGTATAGATAACTTAAATCTTGAAAAATACGTATTACTTATTTGAGCTTCTCTTTATGATAATATTTGAAAATGTATACAATATATAGTAGTATGTAAATATAATGAAATAAAGGAGAGCGTTTTAATGAATAAAAAAAGAAGATTATTAAGTATTGTGGCGGTTGCTTCATTAGTAGCAGGTATAGGAGAACTAGCAAGTCCACAGGCACAGGCAGTTACATTCCATAGTTGTAAAGAGGCGTGGAACCAAGGATACGGAGATATTCGAGTAGGGGAAGACGGTTATTCAAGACATCTAGATAGAGATGGTGATGGAATAGCATGTGAAATCAGTAAATCAAATGGACAATATAAACCACGTGCTCAACACACTCAACATGCTCAAAATGGTTGGGTAAAGAGTGGTGATGCTTGGTACTACTATAAAAATGGATCAGCAGTAAGAAATGCATGGGCAGGAAATTACTGGCTAGGATCAGATGGAAGAATGATGACAAACAGCTGGGTAGATAACAATCGTTACTACGTAGGAAGTGACGGAGCATGGATAAAAGGCTACGAAAATAAATCAGGATGGCAAAAAGAAAGTGGATCTTGGTACTACTATAAAAATGGATCAGCAGTAAGAAATGCATGGGCAGGAAACTACTGGCTAGGATCAGACGGAAGAATGGTAACAAACAGCTGGGTAGATAACAATCGTTACTATGTAGGAAGTGACGGAGCATGGATAAAAGACTATGGAAATAAATCAGGATGGAAGAAAGAAGGCGGATCTTGGTACTACTATAAAAATGGATTAGCAGTAAGAAACGCGTGGGCAGGGAATTACTGGCTAGGATCAGATGGAAGAATGGTTACTAATAGATATGTGGATGGTGGCCGTTATTATGTAGGAAATGATGGAGCTTGGGTTCCGTCACTTCCGCCTATAAGCGATTTGCAAGACGAATAGGAAGAAATTATAAAAAGAATTAATATAATAATAAGAGCTTTAGTTCACTGGTTAGGTGAGCTAAAGCTTTTTGTAGTAGCAAGTTGAAAAACTTATATTAGTTGAAGTTGAAATAAATGCTTAATTATAGTATTATACTAGTGTTATTGAATTTTGAATATTATGTTTTAAGGGAAGGGGGCAGATAAATAGTGAAGAAAACTACCTCGTTAATAATTTCAATTGGTATACCATTATTTATTGTAGTGCTATATAGATATTTATATGGTTATATTTATCATGCTGTTGATGATGTTACAATTAATTATTCTATTTTAAATAAAGAATATGCGTTACTTCCCTATATGGGAATAATATTAACTAAAATATTAGTAATATTACAAAGTTTATTTTCAAATGTTAATATTTTCTTCGTTTTTTTAGTATTAGCGTATAGTATAAGTTTTTCATGTTTGCTTTATCTGATGAGAGATAGAAAATATAAAATAGTTCTATGGATAATAGTTTTAGTAATAGAGTTTGCGTTATTAAAATATTTTACATATTCTGTGGTTGCTTATTTGTTATCTATCTCTGGAATATTTTTACTTTATAAAGAAAAAACCATAGTTTTTCCTATTATACTTATATTTACCGGTATCTCTCTTAGAGTTCAAATAATACCCAGTCTTTTAGTAATATGTTTAGCGATAATTATATTTGAACTAATTAGGAATAAAAAGGTAAAACAAACAGGTATTTTAATTAGTACAATTTTTATTGTAAGTTTAACTAATTGGTTATTCATAC
>ERZ772910.1628-NODE-1628-length-11115-cov-3.327125_pt1 | contig 11115 bp, 9 predicted proteins | sample MGYA00511357_ERZ772910 | MGnify/ENA primary metagenome ERZ772910 (study PRJEB29015, sample SAMEA2738096) | human oral metagenome | biome: human oral; feature: human-associated habitat; material: saliva | place: China | collected 2193 ...
ACGGGTAATCCGCAGTCGGAGATACAAATTGTATCTGTGTGACCTAAATCAGCAAGTACCTTAGCAATATAGCTATTTAAAATGCCGTGTCGTTGCATAATAAACTCCTTAATATATTTATGATAAGAATGTGTCGACCTCATCCTTCGTAGGCATTCCGGACTGAGCACCTAGTTTTTGGATGGATAAGGCAGCAGCTGCATTGCCATAGTGCAACGCATCGGCTAAGCTTTTACCATTGACGATAGCTGTTGCAAAGGCACCGTTGAAGGTATCGCCTGCGCCTGTTGTATCCACTGGTTCTACCTTGAATCCAGGAACAATGTGAATTTCGCCATCGTTTGCGTAGCCTACACCTTGGCTGCCGAGAGTAACGATGATCTTGTTTTCATTAGCTAACAATGTTTCCTCTGTAGATTGGTTAGGGTAGAGGGCAGATAACTCATGCTCATTTGGCGTAATATAGGTTGCTAATTCTAACCATTCAGGATTGAGGTCCGCCGCTGGAGCCGGATTTAAGAGGACCTTTACATTAGCCTGGTGACACCGACGAACGATATATTCGATAGTTGGAATAGGAATCTCGTTTTGTACCATTACAAGATCTGCTTGTTCGATAGCAGACCAAGCATTATCTACAACAGATTCGTCTACCTTAGCATTGGCACCAGCGATGACGATAATGCTGTTATCGCCTTCAGCTAGTGTAATATGGGCTGTTCCTGTTGTAGTATTTGGAACCGTAACGATGTAGTCTGTATTGATATGATTTTCTTTTAGGTTATCCATAATCATTTGGCCGTATGCATCTTGACCGATACAACCAACCATAGTCACCTCTGCACCGAGACGAGCAGCTGCTACCGCTTGGTTTGCACCTTTGCCGCCGTGAGCGATGTGCAATTCGTTGCCCATGATTGTTTCGCCAGCAGCCGGACGCTTATCCGCGAGGACTACAATATCCATGTTGCAACTACCTATAACAACAATGCGATTCATGATATCTCCTTACCTGTTTATTAGTGTATCTTAATTCTGTTATTAGTATAGCGTAAATAACGTTGTTTATCTATATAAATAAGGATAAATTATGGGAATAAAAAATCGGTATATATTTTCTAAACATGAAAATGTATACCGAAGATATTTGGTAGTTTTATAAACCATTAAGGATATTAATGTAATCTTGTCGTTGATCTACTATAGAGAGTAAGTAAATAGTTTTAGTTTCTTCTACAACTGTATAGAATATAATGATTTTATTTAAAATTAGCATACGAAAATCATTGTCTTTAAGATTTCTGATTTTAGGGGTAGTACCCATATATGGATGTAATTGAAGATTTAAAATAGCTGTTTGAATATTTTCTTTAACTTGTAGTGCCGTCTCTTTAGAGAATTGCATAGCCACATAGAGTATCTGCTGATGTAACTCTTTATTGAATTTTTCTGTATGAATACTGGTGTAAGTTTTTATGGTCATTATCTTACTCCATTTGTTCTAACATTTTATCGATGCTATTAAAGGCTTCTTCTACAGTAGTGGTTCGACCATGAATAATATCATTTTGTCCTTCAATTAGTGATGATAGTAATTCGATTTTTGCTTTTAACATATTATATGTGTTATATCCTAAGCTGACAGTATCACCACGACCATTTACGGTAATTATGGCTGCCTCATCTTTTAGTTGTAAGGTCTTAGATATTTCAGGATACTTATTTCGTAAATCAGATGATGGACGAATTGTTTCGCGTAAGATGCCCATATTTATCTCCTTATAATTTACAAGATTTCTATTTCTAATTTATATACTATAATTATATCATTTAAACGATATAATTGTAGTAGATTTTTTATATTGAAGTATCAATGTTAGCACTTCGATAAAAAATAAAAGACTATCTTTCTATTCAAGATAAGAAAGATAGTCTTTGAATCCTACAAAAACGATGGTTTATCGTAGTGTGTACCTGGTTCACCAACACCAATGCTAGCACGGCTGAATGGTGTTTCGTCCTCAGTGTGTAGGATATCATAGACGGCTTTTACCACAGCTTCTCGTGTAACTTGTGCATCATTGAAAGGAGCACCTTCAGGGATGAATTCGTAATTTGTGTTTTCCATATCGTTATAGAGCCAAGGAAGACGCAAAATAGTGTAGTTCAAGTTGGATTCACGCAATACATTGCGTGCTTGGCGTTCGCCTTGTACGTAGCTGATTGGTAGTCTGTCGAAGGTCCATTTTTCTAATTCTTTTGGGAACTCACCGGCAAGGCCTACGATAGATAAGCCGATAATACGGCGTACATTTTGGCGAGAAAGGGCTTTCACAATGGCAGCCATATCGCTACCAGTTTCCATTGCACTGAGGAATACGACCTCTGAATTTTTTACTGCTTCCTCTAATTTTTTAGGGTTCTGAAAGGAGCCTTCAATAACGGTTATGCGATTATGTTCCAAAATTTCTGGATGAATACGGGAGCTCAATTGACGACCATATAAAGTAATGTGCATATCTGTATATGTTAATAACGTCGCCGTTAAGCGTTGTGCGATTTGGCCTGCAGCGCCTAAGATTGTAATGTATTTATACATATAGACCTCCTATGTCCGAGCGTAAGTAATACATTGCATCATATCACAACTATATGACGAGAAAGTGAGAATGGTCGCTGTTTTAGTAAGTATCTCTGTCAATTTAGCACCTAAAATAGTATATTTGTGAAGTTTGTATAATAAATATTTATAAAACTCTCAAAAATTCATCATATTTACAAAATGTTATGCTTTAATCATAAGAAATTGGGAATTTATTGAATTTTGTATGTAAATGAAAGTTCCCAAATTATTTGGGATACAATCATTACTACATGAATGGAGGGCGTTGAAATGAAATTTTTAGACCAATTAGGTGATGCTGTAAAAGACGTAAAAGAATTAGCAAAATCTAAAGCTAGTGTTGTAAAAGATCTTACTGCTGATGCGGCACAAGATATTAAAGTGCTTGTGAAAGAAAAAGCAGAAGATGTTAAGGCTAAATCTGCTGATGCAGCACAAGACATCAAAGTGCTTGTAAAAGAGAAAGCAGAAGATGTTAAAGCTAAATCTGCTGATGCGGCGCAAGATATTAAAGTGCTAGTAAAAGAAAAAGCTGGAGATGTTAAGGCCAAATCTGCTGATGCAGCACATGAAGTAAATGAATTAGTAAAGGCTAAGTCTGCTGTTGTAGCAAAAGATCTTGAAGTTACCCTCAAGGAGAAGGCAGAAGAGTTAAAACAAAAGGCTAAAGAAGTAAAAGATATAACTGCTGATGCGGCTAAAGATATTACAGAAACTGTTAAAGAAAAATCTGCAGGGGCAGCCAAAGAAATTAGAGAAAAAGTTGCTGAAACAACTAGCGAAGATAAAACTTCAGGAAAATAAAAATGAGAATGACTTAATATTTCTTAGTTGGGTATTAAGCCATTCTCATTTTATTTTTAGAATAAACGATGAAGTTAATGTTTTATAAATGATATAATTGTATATATAAATTTCTGGACTTTATGTGGTGTGTAATCTAAAGAAGGGAGTGACTATATGTCGGATGGTCCGTTTTTAACACCAAGAGAACAGGTAGAGCATAGTATATCTAAGGGCATTACCTTTAATAATATTACTGAAGTGGAATCAGAACAATATTTAGTAGAGAATAATAACTACTTTAAACTTAGAGCCTTTAGGAAGAACTTTTTAAAATCTACAAAATCTGGAAAATATGTAAATCTAGATTTTAGCTATTTAATAGATTTAGCGTGTATTGATAATAGACTGAGAAAAATTATGCTAGAGATGGCTATTGGGATTGAGCATTTTTCAAAAGTTCATTTATTATCTGTCTTACAGCAGAATAATATTGATCCATATGATGTAGTCGAGGATTATATGAATCAGCTAGAGGACTCTAATTTAGAACAATTACGGCATGATTTATGGAAAAACAGTGGTAGCTTATATTGTGGTAATTTATACGCTAAATATATTGAAAATCAAAATAAACGTTGTCCTGTATGGGCTTTTCTAGAAATGATTTCCTTTGGACAGTATTTATACTTCTACAAATATTGTGCAGACTTATTGCAAAATACTGAGATTACAGAACGATTATACTTAATGTATACCGTTAAAAGTTTGCGGAATGCATGTGCTCATAATAATTGTATTATCAATGATATAAACTCTACACATAATAAAAGTATTAATGCTGATTTATCAAGAGAGTGTGCCAAATTTATAAAATCGCCATCAAGCAGACGTAGACATTTAGGACATATTTCCACCTATCAAATTTTAACTACAATGTATGCTCATCAAAGAATATGTATTAGTACTGGTGTTCACCAACATCTATGCGGTGAATTAGATAAACTTAAGAAACGCTTTTTCCGAGATAATGATTATAGGTTACATGATAATATAAAAGCTACATTTAATGTGCTCATTAGAGCTATTGACACATGGTTCCACATAAGGTAATATTTAAGTACATAGAAAAACCATTTTTGGTTTCAAGCGGCAGCATCGTTAATTCGGTGTTGCTTTATTTTTTTTATATTGGCGCCCATAGGGGTGCTTTTTTTATATCTAAAACAGTACTTGTTTGTAATGGTATAATATTGATATAAAAAACGTAAAAATACATGTTTCGAAGTCATATATTGGTATCAAAACTTTACATGTATTGTTGATAATGCAAGGGTTGAAACGATGATTAACATACGAAAACTAGAAAACGAATTATGGGAAGCTGCAGATGCATTACGTGCAGGGTCTAAACTAACGTCAAATCAATATTGTATGCCTGTTTTAGGTCTTATCTTCTTGCGCTATGCGTATAGTCGGTTTAAGCTAGTTGAGGCTGAAATTTTAAGAGATAGACCTATGCGTAATGGACGTGTTATGCCTGTAGAAGCTAGTGATTTTAAGGCTAAGAGTGCCCTTTATTTACCAGTAGAAGCACAATATGACTATCTTCTTAATTTGCCAGAGAATATCAAAGGTGCAGCTTTAACTAGTAAAGATGGTCAAGTTATGACTAGCCTTGGTGAAGTAGTCAATAATGCCATGGCTTTAATCGAAGATCAAAGTGCACAACTGACAGGGATATTGCCTAAGAACTATACAGACTTTTCAGATGAGCTGTTAGCTGAAATCCTTCGTATCTTTAATAACTCTGCCCTTGATGAAGTAGGTGGAGATATCATTGGTCGAATCTATGAGTATTTCTTAAATAAATTCGCTAAGAACATTGCTTCTGATGATGGTGTATTCTTTACACCTAAATCTCTAGTTAAGATGATTGTTAATGTTCTTGAGCCAACTCATGGTACCCTATTTGATCCTGCCTGCGGATCTGGTGGTATGTTTATTCAATCTGGTGACTTTGTTAATTCTCATGGCATGAATGCAAATAGTGCGATGACATTTTATGGTCAAGAAAAGGTTGAGTATAATGCGCAACTTTGCTTGATGAATATGGCGGTTCATGGTTTAACTGGTGTTATTAAATCCGGTGATGAAGGCAATAGCTTTTACAGTGATGCTCATCAATTAGATGGTCGCTGTGACTATATTATGGCTAATCCTCCATTTAACGTAGATAAGGTTAAATCTGAATCTGCACAGGCTGCGGGACGTTTACCATTTGGTATGCCTAGTATTAATAAAAATAAGGAGATTGGTAATGCCAATTATCTTTGGATTTCTTATTTTTATAGCTATCTAAATGATACAGGCCGTGCTGGTTTCGTTATGGCATCCTCTGCCACTGATAGTCAAGGTAAGGATAAGGATATTCGTGAAAGCCTAGTTAAAACTGGTGCTGTCGATGTAATGGTGAGTGTTGGCAATAATTTCTTCTATACAAAATCCTTGCCATGTTCCTTATGGTTCTTTGATAAAGCAAAACCAGAGACCATTAAAGATAAGGTACTATTCATTGATGCTCGTAATTACTATACAGTTGTTGATCGTACATTAAACGAATGGACAGAATGGCAATTAAAAAACCTAAATGCTATCGTTTGGCTCTATCGTGGAGAAGTTGAAAAGTATATAGAACTGCTTAATGAATATCGCCAAGTATTAGGTGAAGATAAAATCTTTGCTGAGCACGTAGCGGTTCTTTCTGAACAAGTGAAAATTATTGAGTCCGAAGGTAAACAAGCTGTTGCTGATGCGGGTCGCGGTAAAGGTAAAAAAGTTCAGCAAGAATACGATGAAAAGGTAGAAGCGGTTAAAGAAACATTAACTATTGCCCAAGAAGCTCAATGGTTATATGAAAAATTTGGCGATGGTGAATATGTAGATATACCAAGTCTATGTAAGGTTGCGTATATCACAAATGAAGCTAAAGGTGACAATGAGGGTGTAAGCATCGAAGATAAAGGGTGGTCCCTCACACCAGGTGCTTATGTTGGTGTAGCCCCTGTAGAAGATGATGGTGTTAACTTTGAAGAACGAATGGTTGAAATACACAAAGAGTTACTTGCACTACAACAAGAATCTAATATTCTCATGGAAACTATCTCTAAAAATATGAAGGAGATGGGATTATGAGCTGGTATAAAGATACGTTAGGTGCAGTTTCAGAGAAGATACAAACGGGCCCATTTGGATCTCAATTGCATCAATCTGATTACAGGAATGAAGGAGTTCCTGTAATAATGCCTAAAGATATGATTGAAGGAAGAATAAGTACATTGTCTATTGCTCGAATCTCTGAAGAACATGTCGAACGATTAAATCAACATAAAGTTAAAAGTGGTGATATTATATATTCTCGTAGAGGTGATGTAGGTAAATGTGCACTTATAACGAATAAAGAAGAAGATTGGTTATGTGGCACTGGCTGTTTGAAGGTTACTTTGAATCCTAATAAAATTATTCCTAAATTCGCTTTTTATCAGCTACAAAGAAAAGAGAGTATAGGATGGTTAATCAATCATGCTGTAGGCTCTACAATGCTAAATTTAAATACATCAATACTAACTAAACTTCCAATAGAAATAACTGATTTAGATAAGCAACAATCTTTAGTAAATGTACTGGCTAGCTATGATGACCTTATTGAAAATAATCAAAAGCAAATCAAGCTCCTTGAAGAGGCTGCACAGCGTTTATATAAGGAATGGTTTATAGATTTACGATTTCCTGGGCATGAAAATGTGGAAATTGTAGATGAGGTTCCAGAAGGTTGGAATATTAGACCATTTAATGAAGTGTTTTCCTATGTTAGAGGAAAGTCATATAAATCTAGTGAGCTTTCAGAGTCTGAGGGTGTGTTATTAGTGAATTTAAAAAATATAAATGCTTTTGGTGGCTATAAGCGTAATGCAGAAAAAAGGTATATTGGAACTTATAAAGCTAATCAAAGATTAGATGCTGGTGATATTGTTATGGGCGTTACAGATATGACCCAAGAAAGGCGTTTAGTAGGTCATGTAGCTATTGTTCCTGATTTGGGAGAAAATATGACTTTCTCTATGGATTTAATAAAATTAATTCCAAAATCTGTAACAGGTAGTTATTTGTATAGTGCAATGAGATTCGGTAGATATAGTGAGCAGATATCTCCATTTGCTAATGGCGTTAATGTCTTACATTTGAAGCCTGAGGCTATCATGAATATGATTATGGTGGTACCAAGTAAAGATGTTTTGGAACGATATGAAAATATATTTGAATCATACCGAAAAAAAATAGAGCTATTGGAAAAGCTAAGTAACTATTTAACCGAAGCCCGAGATCGTTTACTTCCTAAGCTTATGAGTGGGGAAATAGAGGTGTAAAGGAGGTGTTACTATGAGTCATGATTATTCTGAAGAGAAACTAGTTCAGGATAGTGCCTGTGATGTGCTACATAATAAATTGGGGTGGAAAGTTGCGTATGCATATAATACTGAGCAACTCGGAGTAGATGGCACATTTGGTAGGACTAGTTATAAAGAAGTCTTATTGACCAGAGAGATTCGCAAGGCCCTTAAACGGCTAAATTCGTGGATTAATGAGCAACAAATCATAGAGGCAATTACCAAATTAGCTCGTAGAATATCAACAGCATCTTTAATACAAATCAACGAAGAGAAATACAATTATCTTCGTGATGGTATTCCTGTGACGGCTAAGCGTCCTGATGGGAGAACAGAGATTAAAAAGGCTGCTATTATAGATTTCAATAATGTACATAATAATGAATTCTTAGCAGTAAAGGAACTCATTGTTCATGGTGATTTGTATCGTCGGCGGGCAGATATTGTTGGCTTTGTGAATGGTATACCTTTGTTGTTTATTGAATTAAAACGGCCGGATATCGATGTTCGAAATGCGTATGAGGATAATTACAAAGATTATTTAGATGCCATTCCACAATTGTTCTATTACAACGCCTTTGTGATGCTTTCAAATGGTTTAGAGGCGAAGGTTGGTACTGTTGGTAGTAAATATGAATTCTTTCATGAGTGGAAGCGTTTAGCAGAGGATGAAAAGGGAAGTGTAGCTTTTGAAACTATGCTTCTTGGTATCTGCAAGAAGGAAAATTTTATTGATTTATTAGAGAATTTTATCCTTTATGATCATTCTGATGGTCGTACTGCTAAAATATTAGCTCGGAATCACCAATACTTAGGTGTAAATGTAGCGGTAAATGCCTATGCTAATAGAAAATTAACGGATGGTAAACTTGGGGTGTTTTGGCATACCCAAGGTTCTGGTAAAAGCTACTCCATGGCATTTTTAGCACAGAAGATACGTCGTAAGATGGCTGGTTCACCAACCTTTGTAGTTCTTACAGACAGAGAAGAATTAAATACACAAATTAGTGATACCTTTGAAAATTGTGGCATTCTTGGTAAGGATAGTAAGGCGAAACAATGTATTGCTACCAGTGGTGAGGATTTAATTGCTAAATTAAAGGGGAACCCTAGCTTTATCTTTACATTGATTCATAAGTTTAATAAATCTGACGTAGAGCCGATTTATCCTGACCATGACATCATCATTATGTCTGATGAGGCCCATCGTAGTCAGTATGGGCTGTATGCAGATAATATGATGAAATTATTACCAACAGCGGCTCGTATTGGGTTTACAGGAACGCCATTACTTTCGCATGATAATATTACAGCACGTACCTTCGGTGGCTATATATCGGTCTATGATTTTAAACGAGCTGTAGAAGATGGCGCTACGGTACCATTGTATTATGAAAACCGTGGGGCTAAGCTCGATGATTTACAAAATCCAGAGATAACAGATGAGATTCTTGATGCTATCGAAGCAGCAGATTTGGATAGTGCACAACAAGAGAAGTTAGAAAAGGAATTTGAAAAATCTATTCATATTCTTACTTCTGAGCCTAGATTACGCTCTATTGCAAAGGACTTTGTACAACACTATTCTGATGTGTGGACTAGTGGCAAAGCTATGTTTGTTTGCTTGAATAAGGTTACCTGTGTTCGTATGTACGACTATGTACAGGAATATTGGAAAGAAGAAATTAATCGTCTTAGAAAACAAATTAAAGCATCGACACAACAAGAAGCACAAGAATTAGAACGCAAACTAAAATGGATGGAAGAAACGGATATGGCTGTTGTTATCAGTCAGGACCAAAATGAAATCCAAACATTTAAAGCATGGGGATTAGATATTGAAACGCATCGACGAAAAATGGTAAAACGAGACCTTGATAAAGAGTTTAAAGATGCAGAGAATCCATTACGTGTTGTGTTTGTATGTGCTATGTGGCTTACAGGTTTTGATGTTAAATGTTTGTCCTGTTTATATTTGGATAAACCATTAAAAGCGCATACCTTAATGCAAACGATTGCTCGTGCTAATCGTGTTAATGAAGGCAAGAGTAATGGTTTAATTATCGATTATATTGGCATCGTAAAAGCTCTTAAAAAGGCGTTAGCTGAATATACAACGAATGTTGGTAATCATGATGGTGTAGATCCAACAATCGATAAAGAGCAGCTTATTGCTCGTATATTAGAACTAATTGGTACGGTAACATTCTTTTTTAAACAAAAAGATATTTATTTATCTGATTTTGTTGAGGTCGATGGTTTTAATCGATTAGCGAAGCTACATGAAGCTGCTAACGCTGTTTGTGATAGTGCTGAATCAAAGCAAACTTTCACGGCTTATGCATCAGAATTGCATAAGTTGATGAAATATATTGACCGTGATGATATTTCAGTGGATACACGAAACATCTATGAAACTATTGCGGCTATACATCGAGAGCTTAATAAAAAGAGACGTGATGTAGACACCACTGATTTGATGGTGACCATTAATGCTATTATTAGCGACCATATAGAGGTACAAGACTCTTTGCAACATGTAGGAGAGGGTATTCGTTTTGATATTAGTGCTATTAATTTTGATGTATTGCGTGCAGAGTTTGCCAGAGTTAGAAATAAGAACTTGTTATTCAATGATTTAGAAGATTTTATTGAACAGCGTTTGAATAAAATGTTAGCAGTTAATCCTAACCGTAGAGATTACTATGAGCGTTATAGACAAATCATTGAGGAGTATAACTCTGAAAAAGATCGTACTAATATAGAAAAAACATTTGAAGCATTAATACAGTTAGTAAAAGAGTTAACGGAAGAAGAATCCCGTTATATCCGTGAAGGGTTTACCACTGATGATGAATTGGCTATCTTTGATTTGTTAACAAAAGGCAATCCTAATAAAGCAGATATTAAGAAAGTAAAAGCGACTGCTACAGAGATGTATACCAAAATAACAGAAGCAATTTCTAGGATGGATCACTGGACAGATAAGGATGAAACAACAGCAGAGATACAAAATCTAATTCGTGATATCCTTTGGCGAGAACTTCCAGAAAGCTATGCTGAACAACAAATAGAAGTTTGTCGTGGAGATATTTTTGAGTATGTATATACTAGATTTGGGTATATGGCATAGGATTTTCTAGTTCTAATATATTTTGATAGTATATTAAAATATTGTTAATAGGCTACTTACGTAGCCTATTTCTTTTGTATAAATGGAGAATAAGACTTATGTATTTAAGAAATCTTTCTAGGAGGATA
>ERZ772910.1640-NODE-1640-length-11085-cov-24.405712_pt1 | contig 11085 bp, 9 predicted proteins | sample MGYA00511357_ERZ772910 | MGnify/ENA primary metagenome ERZ772910 (study PRJEB29015, sample SAMEA2738096) | human oral metagenome | biome: human oral; feature: human-associated habitat; material: saliva | place: China | collected 2193 ...
ACGGATACCCCGGTGGAGCAGGCGGCGGAGGTTGCCGTACGCCTCGAACTGGAGAAAAAGGGTGAAGAAGTAACCTCTGGAGGTTTGGTTTCACGTGAAACATCGGCAGTAAAGGCACTAAACGCACTCCGCGGGGCTGGCATCGAGCCCCCGGCAGAAACCACCGAACGCCCCACCCTGGAGGCGGCACTCACCTCCCACACCGACGGACGCACCTGGGTCACCTTCTTCGAGCGGGTCACCCTTGAGCCGCGCCCCAACTCCTGCGGCAAGGGTCCCGCAGATGCTTTCAGCCGCGAGCTGCTCGCGCTGCGTCAGCTCTAGGTAGCGTCAGCTCTAGGCAGGCAGAGTCAGCTCTAGCACCCGCGCATGTGTAGACAGCACAAAGCCCCAGCGGGCACCTTCTCGGGTACCCGCCGGGGCTTCACTGCATCCAAAATTCGCCGTATCCAGAGTTCGGCGTAGCCGGAACCTCAGGCTTATCCGGCGAACGGGTTCGGCGCGCCGATGTACTGCAGCTCGGTGTACTCCTCCAGACCCTCGGGGCCGCCCTCGCGACCCATGCCGGACTGCTTCACACCACCGAAGGGGGCTGCCGCATTCGAGATGACGCCGGAGTTGTAGCCGATCAGGCCGAACTCCAGGCCTGCCGCCATGCGCGTAAAGCGCGGGTGGTTGCTCGTGTACACGTACGCCGCCAGGCCGTACTCGGTGTCGTTGGCGAGCTTCAGGGCGGTGCGTTCACCCTCCTCACCGTAGCCGCCGAACGTGGCAATCGGGGCGACGGGGCCGAAAATTTCTTCACGCCACACACGCATCGAATCGGTCACGCCGGTCAGCACGGTGGGGGTCACGAAGTTGCCCTTGTTCAGGTTCTTGGGCATGCCGCCGGTATCGCTCGGAACATTTTCTGCAAGCTCGGGAATGTACCCGCCGCAGGCGAGGAGCGCACCCTTACCCAGGGCATCTTCCACCATAAAAAGCATGGATTCAACCGCTGAAGGTTGAATTAGCGGTCCACAGTCGGTTCCATCAACGGTTCCGTCACCCACAACGGTCGCCTCCATGCGCTCCACGAAGGCGCGGGTGAACTCTTCGGCAATGTCCTCGTGCACAATGAATCGGTTAGCGGCGGTGCACGCCTCGCCCATGTTCCTCATCTTCGCCGCGTAGGCGCCCTCCACGGCGGCGGGAATGTCCGCGTCCTCAAAGACGATGAACGGTGCGTTACCGCCCAGCTCCATGGAGGTGCGCAGAACGTTCTGCGAGGCCTGCGCGAGCAGGGTGCGGCCCACGGCGGTGGAGCCGGTGAACGAGACCTTCCGCAGGCGCTCATCAGCCATCAGCGCGGAGACAACCTCACCGGTACGGGAGGTGGTCACCACGTTCAGCACGCCGTCCGGCAGGCCCGCCTCACGCATCAGGGACGCGAAGTACAGGGAGCTGAGCGGGGTCAGGGAGGCGGGCTTGAGCACCGCGGTACAGCCCGCGGCGAGCGCCGGGGCGACCTTGCGTGCCGCCATGGCGAGCGGGAAGTTCCAGGGGGTAATCAGCAGGCAGGGGCCGACGGGGCGGCGTACGGTGGTGATCTGCAGCCCGGATTCGGGGGCGATGCCGGTGCGGCCGAAGTTGCGGGCGGCTTCTTCGGCGTACCAGCGCAGGTAGTTCGCGGCGTAGGCAACCTCACCGCGGGACTGGTCGAGGGGCTTGCCCATTTCGAGGGTCATGAGCCGGGCGATGACTTCGGTGCGCTGCGTCATGAGCGTGTAGGCGCGGTTGAGGATGTCGGCGCGTTCGCGGACGCTGGTTGCCGCCCAGGAGGCGCGGGCGTCGCAGGCGGCGTCGAGTGCTTCGATGCCCTGTTCGACGCTGGCGTCGGCGACGTGCGCGAGGATTTGGCCGCAGGAGGGGTTGTGCACGGGGAAGGAGCCGTTGTCGCCGGTGACCCAGCTGCCGCCGAGGAGCAGGTCGGTGGGCACATAGAAGAAGGGGTAGGAGGGCCGCTCGTAGGGGTCGATGGGTTCGATCTGCGGCATGTTGAAGCTGTGCATGTGCGGTTCGGTGCGGCCTCGCAGCTGGGCGGACTTCGCGGCAGGCTTTGCGGCGGGCTTCTCTGCGGAGCTTTCGGGTGAGGTGGTCATGGCGTGCCTTTCGGGTTGGGGCGGCCGGTGCGGTCGACTCTGACGCTTTTAATTCTAGTCCCGAGTTGGTTCTCATTCCCGGGCACGCCGAAGGGGGTCGCATCCGCGTTGGATACGACCCCCTTCAGGTAGATTCTCACTCGGCGCGCGAGAGTCCTAGCTGAGGATTATGGAAAGCGTTGCCCGGAAGGGATGCTCGGTGTTGCATCCGCTCTGCCCGGTATCCGTAATCTCACCGCTTAGCGGGCGGTGAGGCGGGCACCCAGGTGGACTATGCCCACCGATTTTCTCAAATCCAGGACTGACGTGCCTCGATTCGAGTCAGCTCCAGAGGACCGCCATCGTTGGTGCCGTGGAAGCGGCCGAAGTGTACGTACGGGCCGCGGTAGGCGCTGTGGTTGATGGGGCTGGAGTACTGGCCGTTGACCGTGTAGTAGAAGCTGTTCTTGTTCACCACGATCTTGCAGTTCAGTGCCTGGCCGGGGGTGACCTTCTGGCGCAGCTTCATGGTGTGCAGTACGCGCGGGCTGGTCTGCTTGGGTTCGAAGCAGAGGATCTGCGCTACGGAGCTGCCGCGGTAGTTGGGGCGGATGGCGAGCACGTAGGTGCCGTCTTCCTGGTTTGCGGCAAACTTCTTACCGATGCCGAAGGGGCCGTCGTGTTCGCGACCGAAAGCAACATAGCCGTAGTGGCCCGCCTGCTGCGGCAGTGCGCCGGTCCACTTCATGGAGAAGTCGAGGGTGTACTTGTCGCGGGTGGTGTAGTTCGCCAGGGGGCCGAGCAGTACGGATTCGTCGTAGCGCTGGTTGTGCACGATGGCTGCGCCGGTCAGGTCGGGCATATCCGCTGCGACGGAGGGGTCGGCGGGCAACATGCCATGGGGGCGCTTGCCGGTCTTGATCTTGACGCTGGAGTCGAAGGGGTCACCGATTACCCAGTAGGGGTCGGGGCACATGAAGCCCTTCACGCCCAGTGCCTTGTACTTTTCGTAGGCGGAGCGGCGGTGGATTTCCCAGACGATGACTGCCTTGCCGAGGCCGGTGAGGGTGCGTACGTTCTCTTCGCTCATGGAGCCGTGGGCTGCGCCGGTCGGCTTCTCGTAGTAGGGTACGCCGATGGCGTCCACGTTTTCGTGGCGTGCCATTGCGGAGATCTTGTCGATGGGGTCGCCGCCGTCGAAGTAGCACCAGGTGGCGCAGCCTGCGGAGTTGGCAAGCTTCAGGTAGCGGGAGGTGGGCTTGAAGCCGCCGCTGCCGTCGCGGTACATCTTGATGACGGTGCGGCGCTGCAGGCCGCGTTCGGTGATGAACTTGACGAGGCCTGCCTGTGCGGGGCCGTCCTTCGCTTCGAGGAAGAGCACGACCTTCTTGCCGCCGACGGAGGCGTATTCGCCGCCTGCGGGTACGGCGTTAATTGCGGCGATGGCCTCTTCGAGGGTGGGGATGTTGTACAGGTCGGTCTTTTCGCCCAGGTTCTTGCGCATGTTGACCTTGTACTGGCGCAGTTCGGCGAGGGTGTGGCCGCGCACGTCCATGGACGCACCGGTGGTGCGCTTGATGTTGGTATCGTGCATGCAGACGAACTGGCCGTCGCTGGTGGTGCGTACGGAAATTTCGACGGCGAGGGCGCCACGGCGTACGGATTCTGCGTAGGCGTAGGCGGTGTGCTCGGGGCTGATGTTGCCGGCGCCGCGGTGGGCGATGAAGAATTCATCGGTCTTGTAGAGCAGCTGATGTGCGGGGGAACCGCTGTGTACTGCCGCGAGCTGTGCGCGGGTGTTGGCTGCGGCGTGGGCTTCGCCTGCCTGGAGCATGAGGGCGGCGGGTGCCAGTGCGGAGGCGCCGATGAAGCCGCGGCGGCTCAGATTCTTAGAGGTCTTCGGGAATGCAGTCACCGTAGTGGTCCTTTTTTCGTTTATGAGTTGAGCGTAATGTGTGTGGTTGGTCATTGAAGTTTTGGTTTATAGCTGAGGGTCCGGATTCTCTCAACTCAAACTACAACTCTAAGTAGCATAACGATTTTTTATCGGTAATTCACTGCGTTCACAGACAAATAGAGTATTATACGCGCCTCATTCTTGCCCGCCGTGTAATGCGGGTGAATGTGTTCCTCCTTTTCCGCCGCTTTTAATAGCGGCATTTCATACGGCGTTAAAAAATTTCTCGCGTAACGAAAAAGGCCGCGCCTGTAGACCGATTGAGCCTGCAGGACGCGACCTTTTGCGTTAAGTATTTTCGCGGGTTTTCACCGCAGTTGAAGCTGAGCTATTTTCGCTGGTTCAGCTTACTTCTTGGATGCCTGAGCGACGCGGTCACCGGCTGCGACGGGGCGGCGGGACTCAGAGTCCTTGGAGATGTTGAACTTTGCGGTGTTGGTGATCATCACCATGGTTTCCTTGGAGGGGATGCGACCCTCGATAGCTGCCCAGTCCACCTCGATGATGGGGGCGCCCGCCTCAACCTTGTCGCCTACGTTAGCGATCTTGGTGAAGCCGTCACCGCCGAGCTCAACGGTGTCGATACCGATGTGAACCAGTACCTCGCCGCCGTTTTCGGTGCGAAGCATGAATGCGTGCAGGGTGTCCTGAATCAGTGCAATGGTGCCTGCAACGGGTGCGACGATGGTGCCTGCGGTGGGGTTCACTGCGTAGCCGTCGCCCATAACGCCCTGAGAGAAAACGGGGTCGGAGACTTCGCTCAGCGGCAGGTACTCGCCGGTAACAGGCGCGACGTAGACGTCTGCGGACGATGCTTCCTGTGCGGCAGCTTCCTTCTTCTTCTTGCCGAAACCGAACATATATGCTCCTTCTGGTCGTGTGGCGCTATGAATAGCGTGTATTTGTAGCGCTGATGCGTCCGCGTCGGATGCGGGCGTCGTTGCCTTATTGGTTTCACACCGGGCGGCACCTGCCTGAATTGCAGGGTTCGCACACTCCGGTGCATATGCACTCAGAATACAACACCTGAACCCGCAGCTCACGAGCTGAGGGTCATTCGACTCGAATTCTGCAAATATTCCGCAAATCTGGAACTTCAACTCACACTTCTGCACTCTTGAGGTCGCGAGTACACTTAGTGAAGGAGTGGCACCCTCCCCCGAGCCGGTGCCCATAAGAGAGAAAAGGCTGAACTGATGACTGAAGCGGCTGAGACCGTTCTTGAAGTATTTATTCCGGGCCCCGGCGAGAACCCGGAGGATCCGCAGGATATGGAGCGTTCCATCTTCCTGGGTGCCGCGCAGGAGGCGCTGGATTCGGGCGTGGACATTGAGGTGTACTCCACCGACTCCTACCCCTCCGCGTTTGAAGAGTGCGCACCGGTCGCCGAGCAGATTGAAATGAACGGCCGCGAGGTTCTGCCGCTCATGCTCGTCAACGGTGAGGTGAAGGTGTCCTTCGCGTACCCGACCGCCGAGCAGATTAAGCGTTTTGCACGCGCCCACCTGGTCGCCCAGCCGAAGGCTAACGCGGCAGCGGCGGCGTGCGGCCCCTCCGGTTCCCCGGCGGCGTCTATGGTGCCGAACCTGAGCCCCCTGGCGGAGCCCGCCGGTTTCGCGGCGACCCTGGCGGGTAAGGCACCCCAGCCGGTCGGCGGCCCCGAGATTGGTAACCGCGTGAACCTCATGGGTGGCGACACCGGCGACGGTATTCCCACCTCCGGTTCGGTGGCTGTGAAGTCTGGCGGCTGTGGATGCGGTGGTTGCGGCTGCGGCGGCAAGTAAACCCGCCCATCCCCCGCTAAGATTCGCTGCAAACGCTAGGTTTGCCCGGTTCTAGATACATAAAAGAGCGGTGCCCGCCTCCTCGTGATGAGGAAGCGGGCACCGCTTTCGCTTAACGAAGCTTAGGTTCACACCCGGCAACGACTACGGGAGCCGCGGCGGGCGAACAGTACCTTACTTGATGGAGGTACCGACGGAACCGAGCTGCTGGCAAGCCTCGACCACGCGTGCGGCCATGCCTGCCTCTGCAGCTGCACCCCAAACGCGGGGGTCGTAGGTCTTCTTGTTGCCGACCTCGCCGTCAACCTTCAGCACACCGTCGTAGTTGCTGAACATGTGGCCAGCAACGGGGCGGGTGAATGCGTACTGGGTGTCGGTGTCGATGTTCATCTTGATAACACCGTAGGACACTGCGTCTGCAATCTCCTGCTCGGTGGAGCCGGAGCCACCGTGGAAGACCAGGTAGAAGGGCTTGTCGCCCTTGCCGTACTTAGCGCCGACCTCGGTCTGGATTTCCTTGAGCAGCTCGGGGCGCAGGTGAACGTTACCGGGCTTGTACACGCCGTGAACGTTACCGAAGGTCAGAGCAGCCATGTAGGTGCCCTTCTCGCCCAGGCCGATTGCCTCAACGGTCTTGATTGCGTCTGCAACGGTGGTGTACAGGGAGTCGTCGATAGCGCCTTCAACGCCGTCTTCCTCGCCACCAACGGCACCAATCTCAACCTCGAGAACGAGCTTTGCCTTGGAGGTACGCTCGATCAGCTCAGCAGCAATCTTCAGGTTCTCGTCCAGGTCGATTGCGGAGCCGTCCCACATGTGGGAGTTGAAGATGGGGTCTTCACCGCGAGCAACAGCCTTCTCGGACTCTGCCAGCAGGGGCAGGACGAAGCCTTCCAGCTTGTCCTTGGGGCAGTGGTCGGTGTGCAGTGCAATGTTCACGTCGTACTGCTTAGCAACTTCGCGTGCGTATGCTGCGAAGGCGAGGGAGCCAACGACCATGTCCTTCTTGGAAGCGCCAGACCAGTATGCTGCACCACCGGTGGATGCCTGGATGATGCCGTCCGAGCCAGCCTCTGCGAAGCCGCGAATTGCAGCGTTCAGGGTCTGGGAGGAGGTCACGTTCACTGCGGGGTACGCGAAGCCCTTTTCCTTCGCGGTCTGCAGCATTTCTGCGTAAACTTCGGGGGTTGCAATAGCCATATGCTGACTCCTTGGATAGATGCGACCGGTTACCGATGTTGGGCCGGTTCACCATATTTTGTTGGCGCGCGAGACGCCTCCTACTCGCACTATTTTACCAAGATACGACTTATTTATCGTTAATTTTTTGTGGGTTTTTTTGGGTTTACTGCAATAAAAGTTCTGCCAAATACCGCGGTAAAGTAGAGGTGTTAATGACTAAATGTCTTCTGTGCGTGCAGGTCAGCGTACACGTCATCCGGAATGCGGCGAAAGGATCCTCCCATGAGCAAGGCGAGCGCTAAAAATAATCCGAAACAGCTCGACGCGAAGCGTGAGAAGCGTGCCCGCCAGGCGCAGCGTCGTGCTGAGCGTGAGCATCCGAATGCGGCGGCTATTGCCCCGGTGCGCGCCCAGTTGGATGAGGTTCTGGAGCGTAAGAGTCGGCATGTTTTGGGGCATGGCGATATGGCGAAATCCCTTGAGTTGATGGAGAAAATGCGTGATGAGGGCGCGAGTGACCACGAGATTGATGTGGCGCTTGCGGAGGCGAAGCTCCCCTCGGTCGTGCAGGTGGGGCGTAAGTCGTTGATGCGTTGGCCGAGCTGGTGGTGGTTGAATCGTCGTGAGCGCGCGTTGCGGGCGAAGATTGATCGCCTGATGGAGGGCTAAGCCTCCGTTTTGAATATGTTGCTGGAGCACCCCGTTGTGGGTGCTCTTGTGCTGTGCGGTGGTGGGGGAATTGATTTTTTAGACTCAAAGTTCAAATAATCTATTTCACAAAACAATTAAAACCACACAATACAACATGAACCAAATATTTTCATAAGATATGCATTATATGTATATAAATTGTTACGTGATGCGGGTTATATTTAGTCAAATTACCGTGCTATAGTCGTTACAACCCACAGACGTGTTCCCAACCACATTTCATGTAACACGTGCTTCAGACGTAACTATCCAAGGAGGTATAGCATGAGCACCTCACCGAACAAGAATCCGCAGACTTCTGCAGCGGATCAGTACACCAAGCCCCCCACAGACGACCCGTTCGCACACGAACAGGAAGGCTTCCACAAGGGACTTGGCGCACGTCAGCTCCAGATGATCGCCATCGGTTCCGCAATTGGTACCGGCCTGTTCCTGGGCACCGGTAGCCGCCTGCAGGACGCGGGCCCCATGCTCGCCGTCATCTACGCCGTCATCGGCTTCTTCGGCTACCTGATTCTTCGAGCCCTCGGCGAGCTGATCCTTCACCGCCCCTCCTCGGGCTCCTTCGTCTCCTACACCCGCGAATTCTACGGCGAAAAGGCCGCATTCGTATCCGGATGGCTGTACTGGCTGAACTGGGCAATGACCGCCGTTGCAGACGCCACCGCTATCGCTATCTACATCAGCTGGTTCGGTCGATACAACCAGTTCTTCGCAGATATTCCCCAGTGGCTCAGCGCATTCATCGTCGTTATCGTCACCGTGGCTCTGAACCTCATCTCCGTGAAGCTCTTCGGTGAGCTGGAATTCTGGTTCGCGCTCATTAAGATTCTTGCTCTGCTGGCCTTCATGGCAGTTGGTATCTGGTACCTGGTCTTCGGTGAGCCCATCAACGGCGTCCGCCCCGGCCTTGAACTCATCGCTACCCATGACGGCTTCTTCCCCAACGGCATTCTCCCCGCTCTGATTGTGGTTCAGGGCGTTGTGTTCGCCTACGCCGGTATTGAGCTGGTCGGCACCACCAGTGGTGAAACCAAGAACGTTGAGAAGGTTATCCCCCGCGCTATCAACACCGTGATTTGGCGTATTGCGATCTTCTACGTTGGTTCCGTGGTTCTGCTCTGCCTGCTCATGCCCTACACCGCATACAAGGATGCAGAGTCGCCGTTCGTGACCTTCTTCGACGCTATCGGCATTGACGGTACCGCACCGATTATGCAGCTGGTCGTTATTACCGCGGCTGCTTCCTCGCTGAACGCTGGCCTGTACTCCACCGGCCGTATCCTCCACTCGATGGGTGTTGCCGGTTCGGCACCGAAGTTCACCACCAAGGTGTCCCGCTCCGGTGTTCCGGTGGCAGGTATTCTGCTCACCGGTGTGATTGGCCTCTTCGGTGTTGTGCTGAACTTCTTCGTTCCCGAGCAGGCGTTCGAGGTCGTGCTGAACATCGCATCCGTGGGCACCATGGCTAGCTGGGCGGCTATCGCAATGTCGCACCAGAAGTACCTGAAGCTGGTCGGTGAGGGCAAGTACAAGCGCCCCAACTACCGTGCACCCGGCGGTCGTTTCAGCGACTGGGCTGTGATGGCCTTCCTGGCTGTTGTGCTGGTGCTGATGGCACTGGATTACCCGGTCGGCACCTACACCCTGGCATCGCTGTTGCTGGTTATCCCGCTGCTGATTATCGGCTGGTACACGGTTCGTGACCGCGTCAACGAGATTGCTCGCGTCCGTGAAGGCTACACCGGTTCCGTGCCCGTGATTGCTGCCCGCCCCGTGGTGAAGAAGCTCGTTTCGGAGCCTCGTACCCACATTGACCTGGGTGACCTTGAGGACGAGGGCAAGCCGAAGGGCAACTAACCCGACGGCAACCTCCGATCCCGTGATATCCCAGTGAAATCCCGGTGAAGGCGAATGAGGGGGTTCTAGACCCTAGCCCTAGACTCTAGGAGTTCTAGACTCTAGAGCCCCCTCCCTGCACGTCTTTTCGTGTTCGCTTCCGTATTACATCCGTGTAATACATAAAGCAAAGTACATATCTACAGCATTTCTAATACGGTGTGTCCTGCAATATATTTTGAGATAATAGATATCCGCAGTGACCACCAGATGCACAAAGAAGTTTTGTGCAGATATTCAAAGGAGAAAATCATGACTGAACGTCCTAGCGCACACGCGGTGGAATTTGTTGACGTCGCCTCGATGGCGAAGTGGATTCAGAAGGACGGCGTAGGCAACATCATTGCCGGCATGGTCGACTTCCTCGAAGAAGACTTCAAGAAGTGGCAGAGCTTCGACAAGATCCCGCGCGTCGCCTCCCACACCCCCTTCGGTGTGATTGAGCTGATGCCCACCTCCGACAACATCACCTACTCCTTCAAGTACGTGAACGGCCACCCGTCGAACCCGGCACGCGGCTTCCAGACCGTGACCGCGTTCGGTCTGCTCGCTGACGTGGACAACGGCTACCCCGTGTTCCTGGCTGAGATGACCCTGCTGACCGCGCTGCGTACCGCCGGCGTGTCCGCCATGGTTGCTAAGCACCTGGCACGCAAGGACTCCAAGAAGATGGCGATGATCGGTACCGGCTCGCAGTCTGAGTTCCAGGCGCTGGGTATGCGCGCTGTGCTCGGCATTGAGGACCTGTCCGTCTACGACGTTGATCCGCACGCGATGGAGAAGTTCCGCCGTAACCTGGAGCCGCTGGGCTTCCGCATCCACCTGGCTAAGGACGTGGACGAGGCTGTTGAGGGTGCCGACATTATTACCACCTGCACCGCCGATAAGCAGCAGGCGAAGGTTCTGCTGGACCGCCAGGTGAAGCCCGGCGTGCACCTGAACGCTATTGGTGGCGACTGCCCCGGCAAGACTGAGCTGGAAAGCGAAATTCTGGACCGCTCCACCGTGTTTGTTGAGTTCCCGCCGCAGACCCGCATTGAGGGCGAGATTCAGCAGAAGGACCCGGACTTCCCCGTGGTGGAGTTCTGGAAGGTTCTGACCGGTGAGGAGCCCGGCCGCGTGTCGGATGAGCAGATTACCCTGTTCGATTCGGTGGGCTTCGCGATTGCTGACTTCTCGGGTCTGCGTTATGCCCGTGCGGCTACGCAGGACACCGACCTGCAGCAGTTCATTGACCTGGTTGCTAGCCCGGATGATCCGAAGGATCTGTACTCGCTGGTGAACGTTAACGTTCCGGTGGGCTAAAGGGCTTAGCAGCCTGACGCTGAGTGGCCTTGAGCTGGTGAGCCTGTAGGTGCGCTGGCGTAGGCTGCGAGGTTGAGAGTGAATAAAGTGAGGGCCGGGGAGTGGTGACACTCCCCGGCTCCTTCTT
>ERZ772910.1641-NODE-1641-length-11084-cov-18.132106_pt1 | contig 11084 bp, 9 predicted proteins | sample MGYA00511357_ERZ772910 | MGnify/ENA primary metagenome ERZ772910 (study PRJEB29015, sample SAMEA2738096) | human oral metagenome | biome: human oral; feature: human-associated habitat; material: saliva | place: China | collected 2193 ...
TTCGCGCTCATCAGCGACCACCGCCCATCACGGAAGCGACGGCGGCACGCTGGCGCGAAACCCTGCTAGCGCAGAAGGTTCTGCGGAGTCTTCATCTCAGGGGCTTTACTTAGTGGTCAGCGCGGGCTTAATCTCCTTCACGATTGCGTCAAGCATCTTCAGATTGAAGTCCACGCCCAGCTGGTTCGGGATAGTCAACAGCACGGTATCTGCCGCCTGGACCGCCTCATCACGGGCGAGCTCTTCGGCAATATCCGCCGGGTCACCAATGTAACTGCGACCAAAGCGAGAGAAGCTGTTATCGATAATGCCAGTGTAATCCTGCGAATCCCCCGAAGCGCGGCGACCGAAGTAGCGCGCCGAGGTTTCATCAATAATGGGCAACACCGAGCGGGACACCGAAACACGCGGAACACCCGAATTGCCCGCCTTCACCCACTCGGAGCGGAAGAGGCGAATCTGCTGAGCCTGCTGCTGATCGAAGGGAATGCCCTTATCTTCCAGCATCAGGGTTGAAGACATGAGGTTCAGGCCCTTCTGCGCGGTCCACACGGCGGTGCTATCGGTACCCGCACCCCACCAGATACGGTCGCGCAGACCCGGCGACTGCGGCTGAACAGGGGCATACTTGCCCGCCACGCGAGCGCTGGGCGCCATGCCCTCACCATCAATTGCCTTGAGGAAAATGTCGAGGTGGCGGCGCGCCATGTCGCTCTCGTTTTCGCCTTCTGCCGGGTAGTAGCCGAAGCTCTCAAAGCCGCGAATCACGGATTCGGGTGAGCCGCGGGAGACACCGAGCTGCAGTCGGCCCGCCGCGATAAGGTCTGCCATGGCGGCAAGTTCTGCCATGTAGAGCGGGTTTTCGTAGCGCATGTCAATCACGCCGGTGCCCAGCTCGATGCGTTCGGTCTTGGCGGCGATCGCGGAGAGCAGCGGGTAGGGGGTTGCCTGCTGCTGGTCGAAGTGGTGCACGCGGAAGAACGCGCCGTCCAGTCCAATGTCTTCGGCACCTACGGCAAGGTCGATTGCCTGGTGCAGGGATTCTGCCGCGCTGGGGACGCGGGAGCCGGGGACCTCAGCCCAGTGGCCGAAGGAGAGGAAGCCGAGCTTCTTCTCGTCGCCGCGCATGGGTTCGAGGTGGCTGATGCGGATGGATTCGTCGCGCTGCGGGTCGACCTGCGGGGTGCCGGGGTTGTTGGGGGTGTTCATGGTTTTTTCCTTTGTGGGGGCGCTCGGGCTCGTGTAGTGCCGGGCTGATGATTTAAATCTAAACCCAAATACTTTACATGTCAAGTATTTTATTTTGGACTACGACGCGTAGAGCACCGCCCCCCCCTTCGCCGCATGTGCCACCCGTACCTATCGCCCGCCCCAAACCCGCAAAAGGGCACAGAAAAGCCCGGCGGCACGAACACATCGCACCACCGGGCTCTTCTATTCAACAGCTAAAACTGCAGCCATAACAGCAGAAACAAACTGCCTTAGGAACGCTTCACCAGCGGAACCCACAGCTCCATACGGTAATCAGCCGCCTGCATATCGCCGCGACCGTACACCTCAAGACCACCCACCGGGCGGTACTGCGGATTCTTCGCGAAGAACGCCTCCTCAAAGCTCGCAAAGCCAGCCGGAATGGACTCCGAAATCGGGCCGGTCACCTCAACCACCGCATAGGTGCTCGCAGGCAACTCCAGCACACCCAGACCAAGCTTCGCCGCGCTCGCCGGCTCCGACACCAGGAAGCCCGCCGTGTAGCGGACCTGACCCTTCGGATTCGGCTGAGTGCACACGCCCAGGTACTGGGTCACGTTCAGAACATCCAGCATCGCCGGGGACGCCTTCTGATTCAGCTCATCCCACAGCGAGGAGAAGTCGCCATCCAGGGGGAACACCTGCGAAACGCCGGCAACGACCATTGCCGGGTGCTCCTCAATGCGAGGTTCAGAAATCTGAACCGCGCCGCCCTTAGCGGCTGCCATTAGGCGTTCACCTCAGCTGCTTCGCGGTCCACCGAGCACTCGGGCACACAGCGGCGCTTTGCGTCATCAGCTGCGCACTCGGGGCAGAGCAGAACCAGCTCGCGGCAGTTCTCGTTGGAGCAGTTCTCGAACTTGTTCGAGGGGGCACCGCACTGTTCGCACTTGCCGATGGTGACGGTGTCCGGGGTGAACTCCATGTGCATGCGCTTGTCGAAGACGTAGAGCGAGCCTTCCCAAAGTTCCTTATCGCCGTACTTCTCGCCGTAACGCACGATGCCGCCGTCGATCTGATAGATCTCCTTGAAGCCGCGGTTCTTCATGAGCGCAGAGAGAATCTCGCAGCGAATACCGCCGGTGCAGTAGGTGACGACCGGCTTGTCCTTGATGTGGTCGTACTTGCCGGACTCGATCTCGCGGATGAAGTCATGGGTGGTGCGCACGTCGGGAACGATAGCGTTCTTGAACTTGCCGATCTTCGCCTCGAACGCGTTACGGCCGTCGAAGAAGACCACTTCGTCGCCGCGCTCTTCAACAAGCTTGTTGACCTCTTCAGGCTTCAGGTGCACGCCGCCGCCAACGACGCCGTTCTCGTCCACCTGTAGCTCGTCGGGAGCACCGAAAGCCACAATCTCGTCGCGTGCCTTCACGGACAGGCGGGGGAAGTCCTCCGCGCCGCCCTCGGACCACTTGAACTCCATGTTCTTGAAGCCGGGGTACTTGCGGGTTTCCTTGGTGTACGCCTTGACCGCGTTGATTTCGCCGCCGAGGGTGCCGTTAATGCCGTGCTTGGAAATGAGGATGCGCCCGCGCAGGCCGAGCTTCTCGCAGAGGGCACGCTGCCAGAGCATGACCGCCTGCGGGTCGGCGATGGGGGCGAACTGGTAATACAGAATAATCTTATTTTGAGCCACGAAACTATTTTATCGTCATATACGCCTAAAGCATGCAGATTTTTTGATATGTGCGCGCCGACTACGGGGTTGGCGGTGCAAAAGCGGTACAGGAACGATGCTGGGGCGGGGTTATGCTCGGGGTCAGGTTTAGGGTTGAACTCGGGGTCGGGGCAGGATTCGAGCGGGCTCGGAGCCTGTGTTCAGGACAGCAAGTGACCGGCGACAGGTCGGGGTGTAGCCCGCCGCTCTACAATGGAACCCATGCCGCACAGCAGCCCTTCGCAGAACACCAACCAGCACCCTGAACAGCGCTCCGAGCAGCAGCCTACACAGCAACCCGAGCAGGGGCAGTCTGCGGCGCGCCCAAAAACGCTACGTTACCGCGAGCTGCCCGCGAGCGCGCAGCAGGTGCTGGCGCCCCTACTGCCGGAGGCGGAACGCACCGGAACCCTGCCCGAGCAGGTAACCCATATTCACACCATTGCCGCGAGGGAGGCGAGCTACGCGCCGTGGCCGCAGTGGTTGCATCCGCGTGTGGTGGATGCCTTCGAATCGCTCGGTATTGCCGAGCCCTACGCCCACCAGGTGCAGGCGGCAGACGCCGCCCATGCGGGCCTTGATGCGGCGCTAGCGGCGAGCGCGGCGCGCTACGGCTGGCAGGCGGGGCGTATCGAAGCTGAGCGCGTTGATGCGTCGGTAGCAGCGCGCGCCGAAGACGCGAAGAGTACCGGCAGCGGCGGGCACGTAATTGTGGCGACGGGTACCGCCTCGGGCAAGACCCTGAGCTACCTGATGCCCACTCTGGACGCTATTTATCGTGCCTCCTGTGGCGAGCCGGTAAGCTCAACTTCCGCGTATTCTGGGGCAGAAAACCTCAATAATAGAGCGAACGTTCTCTACATTTCGCCGGCGAAGGCGCTCTCCGCCGACCAGCTCACCGCCCTCACCTCCTACAATCTGCCAGGGCTCCACGCGGCAAGCTACGACGGCGACACCCCCGTCGGCGAACGCCGCTGGATCCGCGAACACTCCAACTTCATCCTCACCACCCCGGACATGCTCAACTACTCAATTCTGAGCAACCACCGGCAGTGGGCGTCCTTCCTGCGCGGGCTGCGCTACGTGGTGCTCGACGAAGCACACAGCTACCGCGGCGTTTTCGGCGCGCACATCGCCAACCTGCTGCGCCGCCTACGCCGCGTCTGCGCGCTCTACCGCACCGTGCCCGTGTTCTACGGCGCCTCCGCAACCAGTTCCAACCCGGTCGAGTCTTTCTCCAAGCTCATTGGCGTGCCGCAGCAGGCGGTCACCGCCATTACCGAGTCCACCTCCGCGCGCGGTGAAACCACCGTCGCGCTCTGGGAGCCCGAATTCATGCCGCCCAAGGCACACGATCAGCTCGCCAAGGGCGCCCGCAGCACCCAGCAGCAGGCGGTCCAATCGAAGGCAGAGCAGGAGGCGCCGCGCCGCGTCTCCCCCGTGGAGCAGGGCGCGCAAATGCTCACCGACCTGGTGCTTTCCCGCACCCGCTCCCTGGTTTTTGCTGGTTCGCGCCGCAGCGTAGAAATCCTCTCGCAGAAGACCCAACGCTACCTCGACGAGGTGGAGGCGGGCCTCGCCCACCGCGTCGCCGCATACCGCGCCGGGTACACCCCCGAAGAGCGCCGCGAACTCGAACGCAAACTCCGCAACGGCGAACTGCTCGGCCTGGCGAGCACCTCCGCGCTGGAGCTGGGCATCGACATCTCCGGACTGGACGCCGTACTCGTGGCGGGCTGGCCGGGTACCCGCGCCTCCTTCATGCAGCGCGTGGGCCGCGCAGGTCGAAGCGGTCAGGACGCGCTCGCCGTGCTCATTGCCGACGACAACCCGCTCGACACCTACCTGGTGCACCACCCGGAGGCGATTTTCGGGCAGGAGGTTGAGGCAACCGTATTCGACCCGACGAACCCGTACGTGCTCTCCCCGCAGCTGTGCGCAGCCGCGCAGGAGGCACCCATCCGCACCGAAGAACTAAGCCTCTTCGGACCGCACACCGCCGCCCTGCTGGATCGGCTGGTGCAGCAGAGGTATCTACGTCGCCGCCCGGACGGCTGGTATTGGACGCACGCCGAATCAGCCGCCGAGCTGGTCGATATCCGCGGCACCGGCGGCGGACCCTACCAGCTCATCGACGCCGAAGACGGCACCCTCGTTGGCACCATGGACGCCGCGCACGCCATGAGCCAGGGGCACCCGGGCGCAATCTACATTCACCAGAACGCGCAGTACGTGGTCGAATCCCTCAGCGAGGGCGAGCGCGTGATTCTGCTCAGCCGCGTCTACCCGGACTACTACACGCGCGCCATTGAGAGTACCGAGGTGCGTATTCTGGCGGAGCGTGCGCGGGTTAGTTACGGTGCGCACAACATCGCTAGGGAGGCGGTTCCCGGCGAGTCTACCCCCGGGGAGCCTGTTCCCGAAACCGACGCGCAGCAGCTCGCCCCGCTCACCATGCACCGCGGGCAGGTTCAGGTCACCGACCAGGTCACCGGCTACCGGCGGTTCTCCGTCTACGGCGGCGAATACCTGGGCGAAGAGGCACAACCCATGCCGCCGGAAGTGCTCATGACCGAGGCGGTCTGGTTCACCTTCGAGCCCAGCTACCTGTTCGGCGCGGGCGTGACCGAAGAGGACGGCCCCGGCACCCTGCACGCCGCCGAGCACGCCGCCATCGGGCTACTACCGCTCATCGCCACCAGCGACCGCTGGGACTTGGGCGGACTCTCCACGCTGCTTCACGTGGACACCGGCAGGCCCACCATTTTCGTCTACGATGCCGCACCCGGCGGCGCGGGCATTAGCGAGCGCGGCTTCAACGCGGTTGCGCAGTGGCTGAGCGCCACCCTCGAAGCCATCGAAAGCTGCGGATGCGAAAACGGCTGTCCCTCCTGCGTGCACTCACCCAAATGCGGCAACCGCAACGAGCCGCTCAGCAAGCACGGCGCGCGGGCGCTACTGCAGGCGATGCTGCAGAGCATGGCGGAGGCGTAGGGCGATCTGGAGGCGTGGGACGTGCTGGGATGACAACTCCCGATGAGCGTAAATAGCCTAGTCGGCTGGGCTTTCTGGCTCAGGCGGGTTTTCTGGCTCAACTGGATTCTCTGATTCTGCGGAGCTTTCTGGTGCGGGAGGCTCGGGCGCTGAGTCCTGCGCAGCTTCCAGCTCTTCCTCCAGCTCGGCTACCTCATCGGGGCTCAGCTCCTCCGCGCTCCCCGCCGCATCTTCTTCTTCGGCGCGCTCTTCTTCGGGGTGCTCAGCCCCGGCGCGGGCACGTACCCTCGCCGGGCCCAGCATCCCCATGGGCCCTGCGACCGGGACGGCGACCGTCACCTCCACCGTTTCGGGGCGATCCGGAAAAGTACAGGATTCCAGGTGCGCGCCGTGGCGTTCGGCAAGATCCGCCGCCACCGCACACGGGTCCCCCTCAGTGAGCCCGCGGTAGGCGTCCGCCGCCGCGAGCGCACTTAAATCGGCGGCTGCGGACGCCCTTCGGTTCGCGGACACCACCCCGATGAGCCCGGCAATCACCACGGTCACCACCAGTAGCGCGGCAATAATGGTGAGGGCGAGGACGGTGCCGCTACCCGCTTCGGGGTATTGATTCTCGGAGGCTGTTTTCGGGGTGGGACCCATAGCGGCTCTACTCACCTTCATGACCCGCACCGTTTTCAGCATCGTTTTCAGCGCCGGCTTCAACGCGGGCGTGGGCATCCGCCCGTAGCACCCAGCCGGTTGCCGAACCAATCACACCGGGGGCGGGGCGGCTCACCCGTACGTGCACCTGCCGGGCGCGCCCCGCCTCTGCCGCGGCTACATCATCAGGAGAAACGGAAATCTGCACGCTCTGCGCCGGGTCGATGCGGCTGACGGCGGAGCGAATCTGTGCCTCGGAATCTCCGCGGGCGGCGGCTCGTGCGGCCGTTCGTGCGGACTCCTCCACTTTGAGCTGTGCAACGCCCGTGGAGGCGGCGCCCAGGCAGAGGGCGAGCACCACCGTCACGGCGGGTAGGGCGACCGCAAATTCGGCGGTAATCACGCCCTCTTCTGCCGGGCTCTTGTGCGGGGTCAAGGGTGTAGGTTCTGCCCCGGCTTCCCCTGCGGAGCAAGTGCGCCACAAAGTACCCAAATTCACATGAGCGTTCATTCTTTATTCCTCCTTTCTACCCTGATTTTCCGCAGAACCTAGCATCTAGAGCAAAACCCTGCGGCGGTTTTCAATACCTCTAGACCAAGACCTCTAGAACAGTCCCGTATTGCCCGCAATGGACAGGGCGTTACGCACAATATCCAGGAGCATGGAACGCACCTCATCGGACTTGAGAATCAGCACCAGCAGACCCGCAAAACCGACCGCCGCGAGCATCACAATGCCGTACTCCGCGGTGGAGGCACCCTCCTCCGGGTCACCCGCCGGGGCGTACTCTTCGAGTACCTTATCGTCGCTCTCAGCTGGTACATATTCGGTGCAGCCGGGCGCGTGCTCACCCAGGCTGCGGCAGGTGGCGCCGCATTCGTCCAGGGTGCAGCCCTCGGCGAGCGCACGGGCAATGGTCAGCGCCTGCTCGGGGCTCAGGCTGTTCGTGTTCATATCAATCTCCATTTCGTTAGGGTCAATCCTGGGGCCGGTGTGGTTCAGCTCAGCATCACTCAAAAGCTCGGCATCGTTGAAGAGCTCGGGGCATTCTTCGCGTAGCTGCTTCATGGTGGTTGCAATGGCAACGGACAGCGGCACGGGGCCCAGAATGGTCTGCGCTTCTGCGCCGGGTGCAGCGGGCTGAATTTCACGCGGAGCACCGGCCGGGGCGTTTACCGGAGCGCCGACGGGGTGCAGGTCGTGGCGGATTGCTTCGCAGAGGGTGTTCGTCATTGGTTTTCCTTTCGTTGTGCCCTAAACATGCGGGGCGGGGTGGGTGCTCATCCGCGTTCGCTGCAGATGGGCGAGGGTCTAAACTTTTCGGCATTTCAGCTGGTCAACAGCGCTTATGCGCACGATTCTTTAGCCGGTCAGCGTGGGTAGTAGCGAAATGATGATGGGCACAATACCCAAGCAGATAAAGGCGGGCAGCGAGCACAGCCCGAGGGGTACCACGAGCGCTACGGAGAGCTTTCCGGCGGCGCGTTCTGCCGCGCGGCGCTCGCTGAGGCGGTGCGCATCGGCAAGGGAGAGCAGCAGCGCAGTGCTGGGTGCGCCACCCGTGTAGGCGGGAGCGAGCGCATCCCGAAGCTCACCGAAGGTTCCCGCCGCGGAGCCCGACCAGGCGCTCCCCCAGCTACTGCCCATCTGTAGGCGCTGGCAGACCGTATGCAGGGGTCGGCTGTTGAGCGCCTCAGCGAGGGTACCCAAGGCGGCGAGCGGTGCAAGCCCGGCTCTCAACTGCGCGGCGAGTAGTTCCAGTACGAGGGCGGTATCAACGGACGCGGCTCCTGCTGGCGCGGCAGGCTTTTTCGTCTCAGCTTCGGCATTCGCCGCCCCGGTGCTCGGCCTAACGCTCTCCACCTCCGCCCGATGCACGAGCGCGGCGGTCCAGCGGCGCCCGGCGAAGGCGAGCCCCAGCCCGAACAAACCGGTAAGCGCCCCGAGGATGGAGCCGGTCAGCACGCCCACGGGGTCACTTCCCATGAGCACACCCAACCCCAGGCCGAGTAGCGGCAGCCAGGAGAGAATCCTGCCAGTGGCACGCGGCGCGGCAAGGGCGCTCTGCCGCCCCAGGAGCGCGTCGATGCGTTCTTCGGCGTGTTCTGCGGCGCGTTCCAGGCTCGTGGCGAGCGGCGCACCGGCGCTCTCGCTCATACGCAGGCTCAGCTGCAGGTCGTACAGGCGGTCGCGGCTGTGCGGGCGCATCCGGCTGCTGTTTTCGAGTAGCTGGGCGCAGGCGAGGTGTGCGGGTGCGCCCCAGGAGGCAAGTGCGGCAAGCGCCTGCGTGAAACGACGGATATCTTCGGCGCACCGCTTGTGCCCGTAGTCTTCGGAGAGGGGCGAGAGGCCTCGTGCCCCTCGGGGGCGGGCGCTTTTCCGAGAGCTATTCTTCGCGCGCGTTTTCCCTGTACCCGGCACCAGCTCGCCCTGCCAGAACTCCCCGAACTGCCTAGAGCCCGAGTCGGTGTGCACCGCCTCCTGCAGGGGAATGCCGGCGCGCAGGTTCAGGGCGAGGGTGCGTAGCATGAGCGGCCACATGCGCATTTCCTCGGCGCTGGCTGCTCCGGCGAGGTGCTCAGCCCAGCGCTCACGAAGACTTCCGTTACTCTTCTCGTTCTGCTTCATGCTTCCTCCTTTCACGTTTCCATTCCTCCCATCACCGGGGGCTAGTAACCAACTTCGGAGCCCGTAGAAATGCGCCTGACCTGCAGGTACTCTTCACTCCCCTGTGTGGCGGGGTGCAGGCTGTAGATACCTTCGATGCGGCGGCGTCCGTCCCGGTGTTCCAGGTGGATAATGCGTTCAAAAGCCGTCGCCGTATGTAGAGCGACCGTTCTACTATCCAGCCCGGCGAGCGCACCCAGGGCGCACAGGCGCAGGGGCACCGCCTGCGCACTATTGGCGTGCAGAGTCGTTCCGGCACCGCGGTGACCGGTATTCATGGCGGTCAGCAGGTGCACGACCTCCGCACCGCGGCACTCGCCGACCACGAGCCGATCCGGGCCCATACGCAGCGCCTGCACAATCAGCTCACCCAACCCGATTTCACCGGCGCCTTCGGAGTTGGCGGCACGGGTTTTGAGGGCAATAACCTGTTCATGCTGCGGCGCGAGTTCCGGGGTGTCTTCGAGCAGAATGAGGCGCTCCTGCGGCGTGCACAGCCCCAGCAGTGCGTTGAGTAGGGTGGTTTTGCCGGTGCCGGTGCCCCCACTAATGAGGAACCCGCGGCGTTCGGCAATCATGCGGCGCAGGTAGGCGGCGGTCGCCTCATCGCACAGCCCGGCGGCCTGTAGCTGCGCCAGGGTGGGGCGCTCGCGGGCGGGTAGGCGCACGGAGAGCCGGGTGCGTTCGCTCAGCGGCGGGATAATCGCGTGGATGCGCCTGCCGAGCTCGTCGCTAATGTCTGCCGCCGGATGCGCGGCGTCCAGCTGCCCGCCGTGCCTGCGAATGAGCCGCTCGGCGAGGTCACGCACGCGCCGCTCATTGCCGAGGCTCAGCGCCACGGGGCGGGTGGTTCCGTCGATGCCCGCCCAGATATCGCAGGGTGAGTTCACGTAGATATCGGTGATGGTTCCGGCGCGTTGTCCCTCGTCGAGGAGCAGGTCGAGGGCGCCGAGGCCGTAGAGTTCCGCGGCGAGGTAGCGCAGTGCGGTCTGCCGGTTGACGGGCACGTATTCCACGCTGGGGTAGCTCCAGGAGGCGGGCGCGGCTTGCACCGTTGTGGCGCGGAATTTTCGGGGCTTCACCACGCCCGCCCCTGATGCGCTCGCGTTCCCCCAAGCATTCCCCTGGCATCCGCCGTCGATGGCGCAGATTGCCTCGTCCACGGCGTTTTCGAGAATCTCGCGGAGGGGCTGGGATTCCTGGAGTAGCCCACCGCCTGCGGCACTCGCAGTGTTTGCCCTGCCCGCGGCAGCTGCACCCTCTGCGGGCGGACGCTCCCCCACCTTCTCAACCCCGGCTCCGAATCCGCCACCGAATCCGGCGCTAAAACCACCCAAAGCGATAGCGCTCATCTGCGGCGATCGCAGAATGAGTTCTCGGGCGTGTAGGGCGACGGCGCGGGCGCGATAGTCCTCGGGGATGAGCAGGGCGGGTAGCGAGTGCGCGCGGGTATCGGTCGCATACGTGCTTGGGCTCGGCGCGGTTGGACTCTGCGCAGTGCGGGTCGGGTAACCATTGGGGTTGGCGGCGTTGCTGGCGGGATTATTGGAGGGGCTCATGGCTCTAGGAGAGCATTGCGCCCGCCTAAATTTTTAGGAGAATGAGCGTTCTGTGGATAACTCCTCGCGCACCCCGAAATATCCACGATGCACGCACCTCAAACGAACAAAACGCACGCATCCGGCGCTTTTATGACAAACCGCGACGCGTTCAGCCCTCTCACTCCCGCCGTACTTTTCGCACATATCCCGAGCCCATCCCTTCCTCAGACCGCCCACCCGCGACCACAAACCACGCGCCTTCGCACCCGGTCATCGATAATGGAAGAATGTACGTTCTGCTCAGTCCTGCCACCGGCGCGGGTATTAC
>ERZ772910.1642-NODE-1642-length-11082-cov-6.278952_pt1 | contig 11082 bp, 8 predicted proteins | sample MGYA00511357_ERZ772910 | MGnify/ENA primary metagenome ERZ772910 (study PRJEB29015, sample SAMEA2738096) | human oral metagenome | biome: human oral; feature: human-associated habitat; material: saliva | place: China | collected 2193 ...
CTTCGGAAATAGGATTTAAGATTGGAATAGCTGTATAACGACTATCACCTTCTGGCAACATCATATTAGCTAAACCATCTTTATGCATGAAACTAAAAGTAATAATTTCATCTAAGCGATTAAGAAATTCTGGAGCAAACTGCTTACTCAAGCTTTTTTGTATGATAGCACGTGCCCGTTCCTTATCTTGCTCACCATGTGAGAGACCATTGATAGTCGAAGCCTTAAAGCCGATACCCTGACCAAACTCCTTTAATTGGCGTGTACCTGCATTGGATGTCATAATGATTACTGTGTTACGAAAATCGATCAGTCGTCCGTTCCCATCTGTTAAACGACCTTCGTCAAGAACTTGTAAGAGCATATTATAAACATTCCCATGGGCTTTCTCTATCTCATCCAGTAAGACAATAGAATAAGGATGACGGCGTACTTGTTCCGTAAGCTGGCCACCTTCCTCATAGCCAACATATCCTGGAGGTGCACCAACAAGGCGAGAAGTGTTGAAACTCTCTGTGTATTCGCTCATGTCTACTCGAATCAAAGCGTCCGAAGAGCCAAACATCATCTCTGCCAGTCGCTTGGCAAGATAAGTCTTACCCACACCCGTAGGACCTAAGAACATAAACGCACCGATAGGGTGGTTAGGGTCTTTCAAACCTACACGGTTACGCTGAATAGCCTTTACCATCTTGTCGATAGCTGCGTCCTGTGCGATAACAACCTGCTTGAGTTCAGCATCCATATTCTTTAATCGGATGCCTTCTGCCTCCTGCATACGCTGTACTGGTACGCCTGTCATCATAGAAACAACGTCAGCAATGGCTTCTTCATTGATTTCAACCTTATCTTCGGTATCACCTTTCTGCCATTTCTCCTGCTCCTCTTTGAGTGTCTTTTCTAATTCAGTCTGCTTATCACGAAAACTTGCAGCCAACTCAAAGTTCTGATTCTTTACTGCAGCTTGCTTCTTCTCTCGCGCTATTTCAATGTCTTTCTGAATATCGAGAATCGCCTGTGGCACCTTTACATGTTGCAGGTGGATACGTGAACCTGCTTCGTCAATAATGTCTATCGCCTTATCAGGGAAGAATCTATCAGTGATATATCTGTCAGCATACTTCACGCAAGCCTTCAGCGCATCCTCTGTATAGCTTACATGATGATGTGCTTCGTAGCGATCTTTGATATTCTCAAGAATCTGTAATGTCTCTTCAATTGTTGTTGGCTCAACCTGTACCTTTTGGAAACGACGTTCTAAGGCACCGTCTTTCTCGATAGACTTGCGATATTCGTCAAGTGTTGTTGCACCGATACACTGTATAGTACCTCTTGCCAAGGCTGGTTTGAGGATATTAGCAGCATCCATTGAGCCAGGTGAAGAACCTGCTCCGATGAGTGTGTGAATCTCGTCAATAAAGACGATAATGTCTGGATTCTGTTCGATTTCCTTAATCAATGCACGGATGCGCTCCTCAAATTGACCACGATACTTTGTTCCAGCCACGACAGCTGTCAAGTCAAGTGTGATGACACGTTTGTTAAAGAGAATTGGAGAGGTGAGATGCTTCACAATAAGTTGTGCTAAACCCTCAACAATAGCACTCTTACCAACACCTGGTTCACCAATGAGAATAGGATTATTCTTCTTTCTTCTACCAAGAATCTCACTGACACGCATAATCTCTTTCTCTCTGCCTACAACTGGGTCGAGTTTACCCTCTGCTGCTGCTTGTGTGAGATCTGTTCCGAAGCTGTCGAGTACAGGTGTCTTTGATTTTGTACGTGGAGCCTGTGTTGTCTTGGCATTATTGCTGCCTTCAGACGATGAAGATGACATCATATCATCATCCATTTCTTCCTCGTCAGCCATTCCTATACCATTCTTTGGTTGGTTTGCGCGTTGTTGTAACATCGATATTGCGTTGTTATAATTAAACCCATTTTCTTCCATTACCTTCTTAGCACCATTATTAGAAGAATCGTGCAATATTGCAAGGAAGAGATGAAGGATATCCACTGTCTGTGCATGTTGTATACGTGCCTCAAGTACAGCTAATTTCAATATGTTATTTGCCTGCTCGTTCAAAAGCATATCAGGCACATAAGAAGTTGGGGCAATTGTTTCCTCCTGAAGTCTTCTTTCTATTTCTTTCTTTATGTTGTCTATATCAACCTTCCATTGGTTGAATAGTTCCCATACTGGTCCTGACTTCTCTCTCAGAATGGCGAGCATGATATGCTCAGGAGCAACCGACGCACTTGTCAGTCGTTCTGCTTCCTCTCTGCTGAATGAAAGTATTTCAGAAACCTTTGGGGAGAATTGATTCATCATATCCTAACCTTTCTTTTCTTTACTTGTATCTGTGGACAATATGTCCTGTATTAGTAGGGTTTTATAAACAAAAGGTGTGCCAAAAACAAAGAATCGGACATACATGGGTGTTGTAAGTCCGATTCTACATTTTATATTCTATTACAGTGCCTCGTCGTCAGGCTTCTGAAGTCTTACCTTGGGCAGTCGTCCCAGGTGCTTTTTCTTGCGAAGCCAAGCCGCTTTGCGCTGCTCATATTCCTCACGATGACGTTCCAAGAAGTTATCTGCCATTGAACTTACCGTATATTATCGAAATCTGAATGTTCTTTCCAGTCGATGTGTTTCCCAATAACTTTGTGCTTGAGAGGCCCATGTCGTGGGAAACCTTAGTAATGATCGTTTTCTGAGTGCTACCTGAACCTTGTGTTACAGTCTGTAATTCAACTGGTACGATTACAACCTTACCCCATGCAGGCATTGATGTGTTGCGTGAGAAGAGGTTGATAATTCCCGAGATATTGTTGAACACATAGCTGTTCGTTGTCTTGTTGTAACTTGCCAAGAACGAAGTCTTGTTGTCAGGTAGACGGTTGTTCGCAAAGAACGACTGTAGACTATCTGCAGCTACCATAACGACATTCTGTGGTATTCCAAACTGATAATCGGATGTTGTACTATTGTTTTCTCGGTAGAGTACAACCTTAGCCGAGTTGATAGAATCGTTTGTATGTCCTGCCATAATGTCAGATACAGGGAGCGTCAACTTTGTGAACAAGCCTGCTGGAGTCTTAAGATAAGTATGACCAGACTCACTTGCTAACTGCTGTAACTTTGTGTTGTCGTTAGAGAAGTTTGTTAACTGAAGGACCTCTTCAGTACTTACAAAGTTGGTTGATATCTCTGAAACCTTACCATTCTGTTTGTTCTTGAAGTAGATATTCAACTGTGCAATCTGTATATGTGCCATAGACCCCGAGCCACCATCTACCTTGAAGTAGAATCCTGGACAGATTTCATGCAAGAAACGATAAGGATTACGGAATGCAGCAGGGTTCTGCTGATACTTGCGGAGCAGGTAAGTTCCGTAGTTATTATATGTAACACCACTCTTATCCTTATATTGTTTGTTTAGGCGAACAATGATGTTACGGTTATAATTTCTTCCATTTCGGATGCTATCAGATTCTGTATAGTCTGTTAGAGTAAATGAACGTTTCTCTGCAATGCCACCCTGTGTGGCTGGACGAATATAGCCTTGTGTTTCTGGATCGAAGTTAGAGTAGTAGGTTACTCCTTCCTCAACAGGCTTTGAAAGTTCGTATGCTGTCAGCTTCATTTGGCTCAGAGAATCGCCGTAGTAGGTGCTATAATACAGTCTTATATCGCATGAATCAGCAATAATCTCATTGTTTGCATCGCGACTCATGATAGAGTCCTTTGCTGGCAACTCAAAATTACTAAGCACATGAAACTGAGACATCAGATTACCTGTAACAGTTGTATTTGTCTCAGGGTCAACCATTCTGCCCAAATATCCAGTTGATGAACGTGCTATAACACTGCCAGCAACCATTGTTTCAGAAGCTACGCTGAAGGTGTCTGCCTTTATAGAAAGTTTGTCGCCATTGTCGATAAGTGAGCCTCCAAGGGTATCTGTAGTATCATCACATGATACCATTCCGATACAAGCTGCAAGCATACAAGCTGCAATGAATTTCCTTCTCATTTAGAATGTCTTAATTGTATGAATCTAAGTGTATCAGAACAATTTATTATAAAATTCTGAATACTTCTCCTTTAGTTCAGCATCATCGATTGCATGTTCCAAAAGCTGCTTATCGTGAGTCTTAGCATAGTTGATAAGATCAGCGTGAGCTTTGTCACTGGTACCAATGACACCATCAGAATAGTCGATAGCCAGTTTACCTAACTCCATGAAATCGAAGTCGTCACCATAGTTCTTCAAATACTTAGCCTTTGCCTCACGGAACTCAAGACAATGCTTAAAGTTAGTACCCAAGCTGTCTTGTGGCTGTTCTGCAAAGAGTGAAGTCACAACCTTTGAATTGGCAAACTGTGGCTCATCTTTGTAGGCAGTCTTTACATAGAATGGGATAACAGAAGACATCCAACCCTGGCAATGAATCACATCAGGAGCCCATCTTAGCTTCTTTACAGTCTCCAATACGCCTCTTGCAAAGAAGATAGCACGCTCGCCGTTGTCAGGATAGTCGTTACCCAATTCGTCCTTTGTCATTGCAGGACGCTTTTGGAAATAATCTTCATTATCAATGAAATAAACCTGTATACGTGTCTGCGGAATACTTGCCACCTTGATAATCAATGGATGGTCTGTATCGTCTATAATCAAGTTCATACCTGAAAGGCGAATAACCTCGTGTAACTGCCCTCTACGTTCGTTTATATTTCCCCATCTTGGCATGAATGTACGGATCTCAAATCCAGCTTCTTGCATGATGTGTGGCATTTCTGAGCCATAGAAAGACATCTCTGTCTCAGGCACATATGGCATGATTTCTTGATTAACAAATAATACTTTTTTTCCCATTCTTTATGTTAGAATTTTTGTTTCTGCAATTACTGCAAGCAAACGCATAGAATGTTAGTCTTTTCTGGGCGCAGCTTATCTTCTGCAAAGGTACGAAAAAAAAATGAGACAACTCCCGCTTTCGGCTGAAAACAAATAAAAAGTAGGGCATGTTGAGATTATTTAATTAAAATCTCGTCTATTTAATTATTTTGTTGTTACTTTGCATCGATTTTAATTTTAGAGACTGATGAAAGTTATCCAAAAGATTGTTGAACTTCAGAACGAACTTTTCTCTTGTCGCAAGGAAAACAAAACTATTGGATTAGTTCCTACGATGGGTGCGTTGCATGATGGTCATGCGTCACTTGTGAAACAAAGCGTCAAGGAGAATGATATAACGGTCGTTTCTGTTTTTCTTAATCCTACCCAGTTTAATGATAAGGGAGATTTAGAACGTTATCCTCGTACATTAGAGGCTGATTGTAAGCTTATTGAAGCTTGTGGAGCAGACTATGTTTTTGCCCCATCTGTTGAAGAAGTCTACCCCCAGCCAGATAACCGTCAATACGAGTTTCCACCACAATCAACGGTGATGGAGGGTGCAAAACGTCCTGGTCATTTTAATGGTGTTTGCCAAGTTGTCAGCAGATTATTCTATATTGTTCATCCAGATAGAGCCTATTTCGGTGAGAAAGATTGGCAGCAGATAGCTGTTATCAAACGTCTTGTTGACTTCATTGGCATGAAGGATGAAATAACGATAGTTGAGTGTCCAATTATACGCGATGCAGACGGACTGGCTATGAGTTCACGCAATATGTTATTGACTGCCGATGAGCGTGCTGTAGCACCGAAAATTTATGAGGCGTTAAGTCAAAGTGTAGCGTTCTCTAAGACCCATACAGTTGCAGAAACACGTGAGAAAGTTATTGCTGATATCAATGCAGTAGACGGACTTGAGGTAGAATATTTTGAGATTGTTGATGGCAACACGCTTCTTGAAGTAAATACATGGGAAGCGTATGTTGTAGGTTGTATTACTGTTTATTGTGGCCATACGCCAATCCGACTTATTGACCACATAAAATACAGAGGATAATAAGAAAAGATGCAGATAGAAGTATTAAAAAGTAAGTTGCACTGTGCTACTGTCACAGAAGCAAATCTTCATTACATGGGTAGTATTACCATTGATGAAGACTTGTTGGATGCTGCTAATATGATAGCAGGTGAGAAGGTTCAAATTGTGAATAACAACAATGGTGAACGCTTTGAAACCTATATTATTAAGGGAGAAAGAGGCTCTGGCTGTATCTGCTTGAATGGTGCAGCAGCTCGCAAGGTTGTAGTAGGAGATGAGGTCATTATCATCTCTTATGCATTGATGGATTTTGAAGAAGCAAAAACCTTTAAGCCTTCAATTGTTTTTCCAAAGGAAGGTAACAAGTTATAAACAGATAGAAAAGGGTATCAGTTAGAGGATAAACCCTTTGACTTTGTAAGTGTAGGACGTAGCGTCCTTACTGTTATAAGCACACAATCACATTTCTTCTTTCAAAGTAAGGTAAGGAAGTTATTTATTAATAAGGTGTAACTTAATAATAGATATTCCTCTTTCCTGCTTGGAGAAAGAAATGTGATTGTGTATTTTTTTATGTTCTATATTTTGATGTACTATTATCATAAAAGCGAGGGTATGCCGTAATGACACACCCTCTAAGAAAATGATAATAGCATCAGTGACGAATGTCAACTGATAGCAGAATTATTCAATAACAACCAATGGGTCGTCCTCAAGCACAGCCTGACCGACCTTTACAGCAATAGCAGTTACCTTGCCATCCTTCTCAGCTTCGATGTTGTTCTGCATCTTCATAGCCTCGAGGACAACAACAGTATCGCCAGCCTTTACCTCCTGACCAACAGTCACCTCAACAGATGTGATGGTTCCAGGAAGTGGAGCCTTAACAGCTGCAGAACTGTTGATAGCAACAGCAGGAGTAGCCTCCTCACTTGCCTCAGCAGCAGCTGGCTTACCAAGCTCAACCTTCTTCTTCTCTGGCTCAGCAGGCTGTTCCATCTGTACTGCATACTGCTCACCGTTGACAGATACTTCTGCAACATTCTCGGCATTAATCTCACCAATCTCGACTTTATATTCCTTGCCGTCGATAGTATATTTGAATTCTTTCATTGTTGTCTATTATGGTTTCTTTGTCATTATCTCGAACTTAGCATCCCACATTGTCTGCTTTGGCAGAATAGTGATAAAACCTGGTTCGTTATCGTGAACATTGTTTCCGGCAAACTCATAGAGTGCCATTGCAATAGCTGCATATACGTTCTTATCCATAGTCGCGTGCCTCCTTATTACATTGGCATACAGCCATGCTTCTTAGCTGGTAAGTCTTGCTTCTTATGAGCCAACTGAGCCAAGCCACGGCAGATGCGGAAACGAGTGTTGCGTGGTTCGATAACATCATCAATGTAGCCGAACTGAGCTGCCTGATATGGATTAGCAAATTTCTCTGAGTACTCCTCTTCCTTTTCAGCGAGGAACTGCTTAACGTCGCCACCCTGCTCTTTAACTTCCTTAGCTTCTCTACCACAGAGAACGGCAACAGCACCAGATGCACCCATAACGGCAATCTCTGCGCTTGGCCATGCAAAGTTGAGGTCAGAACGGAGCTGCTTACAACCCATAACGATGTGTGAACCACCATAGCTCTTACGCAATGTGATAGTAATCTTTGGAACTGTAGCCTCACCGTAAGCATAGAGTAACTGTGCACCGTGAAGGATTACAGCGTTATACTCCTGACCAGTACCTGGGAGGAAACCTGGTACGTCAACAAGTGAAACGATTGGAATATTGAAAGCATCGCAGAAACGAACGAAGCGCGCACCCTTACGGCTTGCGTTAGTGTCTAATACTCCTGCGTAGGCTGATGGCTGGTTAGCTACGATACCAACACTCTGACCATTGAAACGAGCGAAACCAGTGATGATGTTCTTAGCAAACTTTGGCTGAACCTCGAAGAACTCTCCGTTGTCAGTTACAGCCTGAATTACCTTGTACATATCGTATGCCTGGTTTGGATCGTCTGGGATAATCTCGTTCAAGAGGTCTTCCTTACGGTCGATAGGGTCGGTACACTCTACACGTGGTGCTTCCTCGCGGTTGTTTGAAGGAATGTAAGAAAGGAGCTTCTTGATAAGGTCCATTGCCTCTTCCTCAGTCTTAGCTGTGAAGCTTGTTACACCGCTCTTTGAAGCGTGAACGCTTGCACCACCAAGGTGCTCTGCATCTATATCTTCACCAGTTACGGTCTTTACAACCTTAGGACCAGTCAGGAACATGTAACTTGTCTGCTCCTTCATGATGATGAAGTCTGTCAATGCTGGAGAGTAAACTGCACCACCGGCACATGGACCAAGGATGCTTGAGATCTGTGGGATAACACCAGAAGCGAGGATATTACGCTCGAAGATTTCGCCGTAACCTGCCAAAGCAGAGATACCCTCCTGGATACGTGCGCCACCAGAGTCGTTCATACAGATGACTGGTGCACCGTTGGTCATAGCCATATCCATTACCTTGCAGATCTTCTGAGCCATTGTTTCAGAAAGCGAACCACCATTTACGGTGAAGTCCTGTGCATAGAGGTAGACGAGACGACCGTCGATAGTTGCTGAACCAGCAACAACACCATCACCGAGGTACTGCTTCTTCTCCATACCGAAGTTATGACAACGATGGAGTTTGAACATATCGTATTCCTCGAAGCTGCCTTTGTCAACCAGCATTTCAATACGCTCACGTGCAGTGTACTTTCCGCGCTCATGCTGCTTGTCGATGGCCTTCTGACCACCACCTAAGCGTGCTAACTCGCGCTTCTCCACGAGTGCCTTGATCTTTTCTGTTTGCTTACTCATAATTTGAATTTATTTTCTTATTTATAGCTTCTTATTTGTTATCTATTCGTCTTGTCAGTAGGCTCCTCTGCTACTTTCACTTATGTATTTAAGAGCCCTTCTTACTGAATCAAATGCAAAATTACTAAAAAAGGGTGAGATAGTTATCTTCACCTCTTTAAATATTGTTAAGGATTTGTGTTTCATACCTTCTGTTTAAATCTGATTGTATATGTCTGTGGGTGAAAGTAAGTCTTTGGTAGGGGAGAACAGTCAGTTGTAAAGTATATCATTTATGCTCATTCCTCATCGTACCTTAGATGATAAAAGGAGTTGCTTGTGGTCTCTTTATTCTTCACTTATCTCTTTGTTTTGTAATAAAAATTCTAATCAAGAAAATTAGAAATGCTCTTTTGACTTCTAAACAAGGCCTGTCTTGCTTGTTGAAGACGCCCTTCTTGGGGCTAACTAACGCCCTTCTTGAACCAAGCTAAGCCTATTCTTTGTCGCTGTTTCTATCTCTTTGGATATTAGTCGGTTATGAATTTGTTGAGAGCTTACCTTCGAGAAGGATTATGAACTGGTTATCTTTTATTTTGTCATATTATTTCATAACAATGTAGAGTTAGTTTTCATAGTCCTTTCTGTATTTCCTCACTCAAAGTACTTGGTATGTTATAAAAACTATTCGACGGTGAAATCTCGTCTCTGCTATCATTAAAAGCTGAAAAAGGAGCTATGATTAATGGGTCATAACTCCTTCTTCAGATGTCTTATTTTTGTCTGCGACGATGGTTACCAGAGAAGTTTGGATTGAAACTTTTGGGTCGCTTATCATTTTGTTTTGCCGATTTTCTGCGATTGTCCGTCGGCTTTTCTTCGCGTCCTTTACGTTTCTTGTTAGGGACGTCAGGTGTACTTCCAATCGCCTTAGGGTCGTAGACAGCACGTGGATGCTGTTTTGACGGATTATCATAGAGCTTGGCTATCAGGTCACTACGCCCAATGCGATGAAGTTCTCGTTCAATGTCACGACGTGCTTCAGGCTTATACCAGAAGAAGAATTGGCGTTGAGCAAGTTTCTCCTTTGGTGTTTTTGCCGAGAAGATAGGTTCAAGCGTATAGGGGTCGTAGCCTGTGTACCATGCTTCCGTGGAGACAGTCATAGGGGTAGGGGTGAAGTCCTGCACCTGCTCGAGGTGAAAGTCGAGATCCTTCGTCAGTACTGCTAACTCGGCCATATCCTCTTCTTGACATCCAGGGTGGGAGGAAATGAAGTAAGGAATAATCTGTTGTCGCATATTCTCCTCACGGTTTATGCGGTCGAAAATCCTTTTGAACGCATAAAACTGTTGAAAAGAAGGTTTGCGCATGAGGTGCAGAACTCGGTCAGAGGTATGCTCTGGTGCAACCTTCAGACGGCCGCTGACATGGCGTGTTATCAGTTCGCGCGTATATTGTCTGGCAGCTTCATTACTCTTCTCGTCCTTACTCTTATGAAGCAGTAAGTCGTAGCGTACACCTGAACCGATAAAGCTCTTCTTGATTTCTGGCAGCTCGTCTACAGCATGATAGATTTCAAGTAGTTTGGTGTGGTCGGTTTCGAGATTAGGACAAATCTCTGGATTGACGCAGCTTGGACGTTTGCAATGTTCGCACGCCTTCTGGTTTTTGCCCGCCATACCATACATATTTGCTGACGGACCACCAAGGTCAGAGAGGTAGCCTTTGAAGTCAGGCATCTGAACAACCTGTTTTACCTCCTTCAAGATACTCTCTTTTGAGCGGCAGCTAATAAACTTACCTTGATGAGCAGAGATAGTACAGAACGAACAACCACCGAAGCATCCACGATGAATGTTCACACTGTGCTTAATCATCTCGTATGCTGGGATTGTCTTACCACGATACTTTGGGTGTGGTTCACGTGTGTATGGGAGGTCGTAAGCCGCATCTACCTCTGCTGTTGACATAGTGGGATAGGGTGGATTGACGACAGCATAGACGTTGTCGACAGCCTGCAGAATACGTTGTGCGTGTTTCTTGTTAGACTCTTCTTCTATATGCTTGAAGTTTTCCGCTTGATATTTCTTATTATGAAGACATGCTTCATGCGAATGAAGTAGGATGTCATTGTCTTTAATCCCACCTGGGATATCATCCTCTTTGCAGAGGTAAACAGTCTGTGGAATATGCTTCAAGTCCTTGATATGAGCCCCATTCTCTAACTCCTGTGCAATGCTAACCACCTGTTTCTCGCCCATACCATAGATAATCATGTCGGCATGTGCATCGCAGA
>ERZ772910.1645-NODE-1645-length-11071-cov-2.975218_pt1 | contig 11071 bp, 8 predicted proteins | sample MGYA00511357_ERZ772910 | MGnify/ENA primary metagenome ERZ772910 (study PRJEB29015, sample SAMEA2738096) | human oral metagenome | biome: human oral; feature: human-associated habitat; material: saliva | place: China | collected 2193 ...
GAGGATCAGCAAAAGAAATTCTGGACGGATTACAACAAGGCTGCAGAAGCTTTTGTAAAAGAAATCGTGGACACCTGTGTCGCCAACGGTCTGAACAAGGAAGGTGATTCCATCTCCGCCGTAGCTGCCAACTACGGTTATGAAGGACTCAAGAGCGATGCAACCGCAATGGACTTTTTCAATGCTATGGTCAAGAAGTATGACGGAGACGTGGTAGCGATGTCCAAGGCGGAGAGCGCTGGTTCTCAGTTTACCGATCTGATGGATAGCTACAAAGAGTTTGCAGTCGGTGTTTCGACCGGGAAATCCGCCCCGAATATCACCGGAATCCAGAAGACCGGCAAGAATACGCTTAAGATTACGGCAACCAAGGTGGATGCACAGATGATCTACCAGTTGACGACGGATATTGCACCTCTGCATTATTACGGAGATCCTTCCAAATACAATTATGACAAGAACGAGTTCGGCTTCCCCAAGGGTGACCTTTCCTCCGTCCGTGCCAAGACGACGAAACCACTCGGTGCAGGTCCTTATACCTTCGAGAAGTATGAGAACGGCACGGTAACCATGAAGGCGAACAAAGAATTTTTTGACGGTGTTCCCAAGATCGCGAATGTGAGAATCACCGCCATGGCCAAGTCGGATTATGTGAACTCGATTGTGACCGGCACATCGGATGTCAACAACCCGGATTTCACAAACGAAAATGCAGATGCAATCAAGAAGGCAAACAGCAATGGAGAGCTTTCCGGTGACAAGATCAAGACGGTTTCCGTGGATGCGCTGGGCTATGGTTACATCGGTATCAATACGCACAACGTTTCCGTCAACAAGGAGCCGGGCAGTGAAGCTTCCAAGGATCTCCGTAAGGCTTTTGCAACCATCTTCGCAGCTTACCGCGATCTGGCAATCAGCACCTATTACGGCGATCGTGCCAGCGTGATCAACTACCCGATTTCCAATACTTCCTGGGCAGCTCCGCAGCCGACGGACGATGGTTATGAAGTTGCCTTCTCCAAGGACGTGGATGGCAATCCGATTTATACCTCCGGTATGAAGGATGAGGACAAATATGCAGCAGCCAAGAAGGCGGCGCTCGGATATTTCAAGGCGGCAGGCTATACTGTGAAAGATGGCAAGATTACTGCAGCTCCCAAGGGCGCCAAGATGGAATACGAAGTCATGGTTCCCGGTGGCGGAACCGGAGATCATCCGTCCTTCATGATTATGACGGAAGCGCAGAAGGCTCTCAAAGAGATCGGCATGAAGCTCACCGTCAATGATCTGTCCAACGCCAGTGATATGTGGAATAAATTGCAGGCGCATCAGGCAGAAATGTGGTGTGCAGCTTGGCAGGCAACACCGGATCCGGATATGTACCAGATTTATTACTCCGATACAAAGAACGGCGGTAAACAGCCGGGCGGTTCCAATTATATGTATCAGATCGAAGATAAAGATCTGGATGATATGATCATACAGGCCAGAGAGTCCACCGATCAGGAGTATCGTAAAACGATTTATAAGGCTTGCCTCGACAAGATTGTCGATTGGGCTTGCGAGGTTCCGGTATACCAGAGACAGGAAGTCACGATCTTCAGTGCCGAGAGATTGAAAGAAGACACCATTACTCCGGATATGACTTCTTATTACAAGTGGTATGCGGAAATCAACAACATGCAGTTAGCAAAATAAAAACAGATCACTGCTGTTGACCTTTCAGGGAAAGGCTTGCATAGAGAACCTTCCCTGAGAGGAAAAATAGAATCAAGCGGAATTCGTTCCGTTCATGTTGTTTTTCGGGTGAAACCGCATTTCCTGAAATTCGAAGGAATGCGGTTTTTCCCAGAATAAAATTAGATGCTGGAAAATAGGCACCTTATTGGAAGAGCAGGTTCTCAGTGAAAAAATATATTATCAAACGTTTACTTTGGTCCGTAGTGATTCTCTTCATCGTTGCTTTTTTGCTGTATGTGCTGATGCGTAGTTTGCCGACCTCTTATCTGGAGCAGATCGCCAGACAGAAATCGCAGCAGCCGGGTTCTAAAAGCTTCGAAGAATGGATGCAACAACTGCAGGCTACTTATGGAATGGACAAGGGTATCGTTCCGGGCTTCTTTTCCTGGTTGGGGAAGGCAGCAAGGGGGGATTTCGGAGACAGTTGGAAATACACGGTTCCGGTAACGCAGAAATTTGCAGATTGTGTCGCAATCTCTTTCTGGATGAGTCTGGTGGTTATGATTCTGGAAATGCTGATTTCCATCCCGCTCGGAATTATCGCCGCTACCAGGCAATATTCGATGACGGACAACGTCATCTCTGTGATTGCACTGGCAGGAATTTCTCTTCCGACTTTCTTTACCGCATCTTTGTTAAAGCTCGCCTTTGCGGTCAAATTACGGTGGTTTGATTTGAGTGGTTTGACCGGACGAAACCATGACTTTCTCTCCCCGGCAGGGCAGAGATGGGATATCGCCATGCACATGGTGCTTCCGATCCTTACACTTTTAATTGCCAGCATCGGATCCTATATGAGATACATCCGAACAAATATGCTGGAAGTGCTGAATTCGGATTACATTCGCACGGCAAGAGCAAAGGGGCTATCCGAGAGACGCGTCATTTATCACCATGCGTTTCGCAATACCCTGATTACGCTTGTGACCATCTGGGGGACATCGCTGCCGGCTCTGTTTTCGGGTGCCATGATTACGGAGCAGCTTTTCTCGATTCCGGGCATCGGTTATATCTCTTATCAGGCCATGATTGCAGGGGATATTCCCTTCTCCATGTTTTATCTGGTCTTCATTGCGGTTCTAACCCTGATCGGCAATCTGCTGACTGATATTCTGTATGCCGTGGTGGATCCGCGTGTTCGCATTGCATAAGAAAGGAGGAGAGACATGTCTGATACAGAAAAGAATGCGATGAGTCAAAATAATAGTAATGATCAATTCAGTTTGAATGATGATCGCCGCGTGAAAGTGCTTTCCCCCGGTGCAATGGTGGCAAAGAGGTTCTTCAGGAACCGGATTGCGGTCATCGGTCTGGTGGTTTTGGTTCTCATGTTTGTTTTTTCCTTCATCGGGGGAGCCATTTCTCCCTATGGAGAGTCCCAGCTTTTTTATCGGGATAACAAGCAGAGCCAGAAATATGCCGGAGTGAAGGTGAATACGGAGCTACGGTATCAGCAGGTTTCCAAGGATGCGTTTCCTGCTCTTGCGCAGGCGCAGTTTGTGCTTGCAAGAGGTAAGAAGCAGACCGAATTTGCTTCCGGTGATACGAAATATACCTACGAAGAGGCAGGCAAAGATTTCTATCTGATCAGAAAAAGCGGGAGTGCAGATCCGGTTGCTTTTGCCGCAATCGATACGGTCACATCTTCAGATGGGGTGACCAGGCTTCCTTTTTCTTTTCAAGTCGCTGCACTGAAGTCCTTCACCAATGGAGAAACAGCCTTTGAAGAGAGCGGAGATTCTTACCAGATCGAATCGGATGGCACGGTGACAAAGGATGGAAAGCCATACGCTTATGCCAGCCGCTATGTCTTAAATGCCATCATGTCGGACGTCACTTTTTCCAAGGAGTTCAAAGAAGAGTTGATTGCGGACATTGATGCCGGCAAAAAGGAATTTACCTTCAAGGAAAAAAATGGAGAAGAGGCTAAATACACCATTGAATTTGACGCCCCTTCCAAGGCCTATATCATTAAGCAGACGAGAGAACAGCGCGTGTACGATACCTATTCCTCGCCGAGTAAAAAGCATTTACTTGGGACGGATAAGAGCGGTATGAACATGCTCACCAGGCTGATGTACGGAGGCAGAGTTTCCCTCTATATCGGTTTTATCGTCGTCTTTATCGAGACGTTTATCGGGATGATCATGGGAGGCGTTTCCGGTTATTTTGGTGGATGGATCGACAATCTGATCATGAGAATCGTGGATGTCTTTTACTGTATTCCCTCCATTCCCATCTATATTATCATCGGTGCCGCCATGGATGCGCTCCGTGTAGACCCGCAGATCAGAATGGTGTACTTGATGTTGATTCTGGGCTTCTTTGGCTGGCCTTCCATTACCAGACTGGTCAGAGGACAGATCCTTACGCTGAGAGAGCAGGAGTTCATGACAGCGGCAGAAGCGACCGGAATCAAACCGATCAACCGGATTTTCAGGCATCTTCTTCCGAACGTCATTCCGCAGCTGATTGTCACCTGTACGATGAGTCTGGGTGGTGTGATCCTGACGGAGGCAGTCCTTTCCTTCCTCGGTCTGGGAGTGAAGTTCCCTTTTGCCTCCTGGGGGAATATCATCAATGATGTGAATAATACTTATGTTCTCAGCAACTATCTCTTTATCTGGGTGCCTGCAGGTGTTTGCCTGCTGCTTACGGTTCTCGCCTTCAACCTTGTGGGTGACGGCCTGAGAGACGCCTTTGATCCGAAGATGAAGCGGTAAACTGGAAGCACATACTTATAAAGAATTGAGGAAATCAGATGGCAAGAGATGACGGTTATCTTTCCGCGAAAGAGTCACGGAGGATATCGAAGGAAAACAAAAAAATCACATCAAAGCTCGAAAAGCAAAGGAAGCGCAGAAACGTTCCCGAGAGCGAATATTTAACGAAGATGAAGGACGAGAACAATACCGTCGAATTCGAAGATCTGCATACCTATTTTTATACAGATGCCGGTACGGTGAAGAGTGTGGACAGCGTCACCTTCGACGTGCCGATGGGCGTAGTGGGAGAATCCGGTTGCGGCAAGTCTGTGACCAGTCTTTCGCTCATGCAGCTTTTGCAGCGTCCGCAGGGGCAGGTGGTGAAGGGATCCATTCGTCTGAATACGGGAGATAAGGTCTATGAGATCACAAAGACACCGGAGCAGACCATGCAACATTTGCGCGGGAACTTCATGTCCATGATCTTTCAGGAGCCGATGACTTCGCTCAATCCCGTTTTTAAGATTGGCGATCAGGTGGATGAAGTCACGCTCTTTCACAAAAATGAATACAAAACCAAGGAAGAGATCAAAAACCGCACGATCGAGTTGCTCGAAATGGTCGGCATTGCAAACAGCAAGGGAGTCTACGACATGTACCCCCATGAGCTGTCCGGCGGAATGAGACAGCGTGTCATGATCGCAATGGCACTTGCCTGTTCTCCCAGACTGATTATCGCAGATGAGCCGACCACCGCTCTGGACGTGACCATTCAGGCGCAGATCCTGGATCTGCTGCAAGGTTTAAAAGACAAGATCAATTCGTCCATTATGCTGATTACCCATGATCTGGGTGTGATTGCGGAGATGGCGGATTATGTTGTCGTCATGTACTCCGGCCGCGTGGTGGAAGCGGGGACGGCGAAAGAGATCTTTTCGAATCCGGCGCATCCGTATACCGTTGGTCTGATGGCCTCCAAGCCGGTCGTGGGCAAGGAAGTGGATAAGCTCTATTCCATTCCCGGAAAGGTGCCCAATCCGATCAATATGCCGAATTATTGTTATTTCCGCGATCGCTGTGACCGCCGTATGGAGTGCTGTAACGGTGCCTATCCGAAGGAAATCTGGCTCTCTCAAACCCATCGGGTGAGCTGCTACCGTTTTGATCCGGATTTTAATGGAAAAGCATGAGCAAAGGAAAGAAAACGAGGAAATGATGGCAAAGAACGAGTTGAAACAGGAAGAGATAGTGCCCATCGTACATCAGGAAGAGAACATTCTGGAAGTAAACGGCCTAAAGAAGTATTTCCCGATTAAGGGAGGCTTTTTCAATAATGTGGTCGCGCAGGTCAAGGCGATTGACGGGATCTCCTTTCATATCAAGAGGGGAACGACCATGGGGCTCGTAGGAGAGTCCGGCTGCGGAAAATCCACTCTGGGTCGGTTGCTCATCGGCTTATTAAAACCGGATCAAGGAAGCGTCTTTTATCAGGGGCAGGAGATCACGTCGATGAAAGCGCGGGATTTCAAGCACCTTCGGAGCCGGATGCAGATCATCTTCCAGGATCCGTATGCTTCCCTGGACCCCCGCATGAGCGTGGAGCAGATTTTGGCAGAGCCGCTCTTAGCCGGGCATGTCTGTTCCTCCAGGGTGCAGAGGCGGAAGAAGGTAGAATCTCTCTTGCAAATGGTAGAGATTCCAAAGGAATATTTGAACCGGTACCCGCATCAATTTTCCGGAGGTCAGAGACAGCGGATCGGCATTGCAAGAGCACTGGCGCTGAATCCGGAAATCGTGGTCTGTGATGAACCGGTTTCCGCACTCGACGTTTCCATCCAGTCTCAGGTGCTAAACCTGCTTAAGGATTTACAGGAAGAGAGAAATCTGACCTACCTCTTTATTTCACATGATCTGTCGGTCGTCAGGCATATTTCGAACCGGATTTGTGTGATGTTTTTGGGGAAGATTTGCGAGATCGGAAGGACAGAGGAAGTGTTTGCGCATCCCGGACATCCTTACACCAGACTTTTGCTGGATTCCATCCCCCTGCCGGACCCGGCAAAGAGGTCGGAGGAAACAGCGTCTTTTACAGGGGAGATGCCAAGCCCTCTTCATCTTCCGTTCGGTTGTTTCTTTCGTACCCGCTGTCCTTATGCGAGTGCAGCGTGCGCAGAAAGAACGCCGGAGTTAAGGGTTGAAAACGGGCGGAGCATCTCTTGTTTTCACCCATTATAAAAAATTTCCTTTGAACGAGGGGATGCCAGAGAAATCATGGGAGGTCAATCCATGCAAGAAGTTCCGATACCTGCAATGGCCTGTCTTGCTTCCCCCCTTCCGGAAGATATTGCAAACCGGAAGGCGAGCGGCGATTGGGACGGGGCGATTGCGCTGATTGATGAGAGGCTTCGCACACAAAACAGCAGCTTACCCCGCATGCTTCGAGACAAGCTGCAGGTGGAGCGCGAAATTTTAAAGCGCCTTCCGCTCGATTATCCGGATAGCAGAAGGAGCCTCTTCGAAAAGCTGAAGGCAGAGCTTCCGGACCTGACGAAGGAGGAGTTCATTCTACTGCGGAATGAGGGACGGTTAGACTTTATCCTGGTAAACGGGGAGGAAAGGTATATTGATTCTGCAGTACAAACCCTCCTGAATGATCCGAAGTATGCAAAGAGAAGTGCTGCGTTGTTGGGAAAAAAATGGGAGGAATTTCCGGAAGGTTATCTGGCGGTTCGTAGCTGTCTTTCTACAATGAGAGAGCGGAAGGAACTGTCGTTCCGGTTCCGTGTTCATGCGGGGATACAGGAAAAGCCGGGCATCAGCAGAGCGGATAGAGTGGCTGCCTATCTTCCCCTTCCACGTACTTGCTGCAGGGAGAGAGACGGGCTGATTCAGTCGGAGATTCGCATCCTCAAAACAACGGAGAATTGCAGGGTCTATGTGGCGCCGGAGGAGGCGGGGCAGAGGACCGTTTATCTGGAAAAAGAATGGCAGGAAAACCAGGAATTTTTTGTGGAATATGAATACAACGTACGCGTCTTCTATCAGGATCTTTGGAAAGATTACGGGGAAGAGGCGTTTGATTCCGGTAGTGCGTTAGAGACGAATGATGGAGGCGAGAGAGGACAGTCATCTGTCTGTAAAGCGGGAGGATCTTCAGAATGGGTGAAGAGGGAAGACAGGGAGGAACAGCTTCCCCATGTGCAGTTTACGCCCTTTTTAAAGGCGCTTTGCAGGGAAATCGTATCGGGTCAGAGAGGAGATTTGCAGAAGGCACGCGCCATTTATGACTATATCACAAAAAATATCCGCTACTCTTATATGCGCACCTATTTTACCATCGAAAATCTTTCGGAATATGCGGCGGTGAACCGAAGGGGCGATTGCGGAGTGCAGTCGCTTCTCTTCATCACGCTTTGTAGGATCGCAGGTATTCCGGCAAAGTGGCAGTCGGGCAATGCCATGAAGCCTCCCTCTCACTTTGGCAGCCACGACTGGGCACTGGTTTTTCTTCCTGTTTGCGGTTGGGTTCCGGTGGATTGCTCTTTTGGCGGAGGTGCTTTCGCACACGGAGATGAAGAGCGCAGAAGATTCTATTTTGGCAATCTGGATCCCTGGCGGATGGTGGCAAATGCTTCATTGGAAGGAGCTTTCGTGCCGCCTGTGTGCGGATTGCGAAGGGATCCCTACGACAATCAGTCGGGAGAAATACAAATCGAAGGGGAAGAAGCGGCAAATCAGAATCCGCAAAGCGTTCAGACATCCAGATCTGTTACCAAAAGGATGCGAACCGACCAGGAAGTGGCTGTGAATAAATATTTGATGGAGTACGAGGAAGCGGAGATTTAGAAATGAATGGAATTGGCGTCTGAGGGATGAACAGAAGACCTCTTTCCATTTTTCTATAGTGGGTATGATGATCGGTCACTTTTCCTCTAAATATTTTAAATATCTTTCAGCCTCTGGGCGATGGGTGGAATTGACCGCAATTCCGGCATAGACCTTGCCGGTAAAGCCTGCCTTTTTGTACAGGGCCTTGCCGGTAAGGTCCAGATATTTGTGCCGGTGATCCAGCGGAAGAAGCGCCTTGTTTTGTTCAAAATAGGCAAGTGCCTCCTCGTCCATCAGAAGCACATCCAACTCTTTTGCACTCAGCGTCGCCACGAGTTTCATCTGTGCGGCATAGGCATATTCGGGATTCGTTTCTTCGGGAGAAGGTACTTGTGCGGAAGAAGATTCTCTTGGGCTCGCATGATTTGCGGAGACTGCACGGGCGGCCCCTGATGGCACAAGCAATTGGTCCATGAGGGTAACCGTCCGGCGTTTGGTGGAATATCCGTTTTTTTGCAGATAGGCTTCCCCGAGAAAATGTTCTGCATTCTCGGGGGTACGCACATTCACCAGGGCAACGGTCAGGATCTCTTCCTTCCTGGCCAGCACACTGTGAAGCGTGGTAAAGAACAGGAAGAGAGTGATCAGTGTAAGCAGTATGGGGATTTTATAATAATCATAGATGAACTGGACTTTTTGTTTCCCCTTTAACTCCTTAAAAATTTGAGCAGAAGTCTTACCCCCGTTTTCTGCCATTATGCCTTCATCTCTTTCGCCAGCTTCTCTGTATAAGCGCTGAGTGCCTTAAAGGTTTCATCGCTGATATCATGTTCGACCTTGCAGGCGTCGTCTCTCGCGGTTGCCGCATTTACCCCGATTTCCTGAAAAAACTCCGTCAGCATTTTGTGGCGTGCATAAATTCGATCGGCGATCTCCATTCCCTTGTCGGTGAGGGAAATCATTTTGGCATGATCCATGGTGACATATCCGTTGTCCCGCAGCTGCCGGATGGCATAAGAGACACTGGGCTTTGTCACCCCGAGATGTTCTGCCAAATCAATGGAGCGGACATAGCCCTGCTCCTCTTTGAGCATTAGAACAGCTTCCAGATAATCTTCCGCTGATTTTAATATTTTCATTTACCTACCTCTTGTTCTAACTCTGGAAATATTTTTAGTTCATTTTTAAACTCATATTAGCACATTTGAATCGCTTTGAAAAGTGGGATTTCGAAGCAATTGCAAGAGGATATAGGTCACCTTGGCAGTAAATCCCCAGATAACTTTATCCTGATATTCATAAAAACGGATCTCATCAGCCGGCATGAGATAGGGGTAGCTTTTTCCGCCTTGTATTTTATCAAAAGGAAAGGAATCCGGAAGCACTCTGGAGTTCTGGCTGAGATAGACCTTTGGTTCCTGTGAGAGAAGAACAGACAGAGGTACGGTGAAAATATGTGCGGATTCACTATGGTCAAAAGAACCGTCATACTGATGTAACATGCCAATATAAGGGGTTACAATGGCACCGCCGGGGCCAATCAGCTTGGGGAGTTTTTTAAGGAGGGTGATCTGATCCCTGCTAATCAGAAGTTCTTCCTGCAGCTCTCTGATCACGGTATCTCGTGAGCGCTCTCCGCTTTCCGTATGTCCGCCGGGAAAGCTGATGTCTCCGGGCTGCATAGAAATTTTTTTGCACCTGCCCTCATAGAGAAGATGCCAGCCATCTTCCCTGAACAGGAGGGGAGCACAGACTGCTGCCCGCGGTGGAATCAGCTGGGAAACCGCCTTTGGGGATACATAGGAAGGAGAGCCTGTTGCGGTGTAGGCATCCGTGTTCTGCAAGATTTGGATGAGCGTTTTCTCTTCCATGTGAGCAGCGAAAGAGGGGAGTGCGTTTGGGGGATGTTTTGTCATTTCGACCTGCCTTTCAACCGGTTCGTTGTCAAAACCACATATTTTTAACAAAAATCGCATTATGCTTCTCTTACGGAAGCAAGGAAAACATTTGCCAAATGGCAGATGGGAGTTTATGATTTCTATAATTAGTTAGAAAATCTGTATTGTACAATGTTGTATTGCGCAAGCGTAAGTTGTGTTCCGGACGAGGGTCATGGTAGGAGAAAGGGGAACTAGTGCCCCCGAAACCTCATGATGCCAGAAGAGGGACCAATGTGCTGCTTGTAGCCCTGTATTATTGTAGTATAAATGCGAGAACATTTCGAGGAGGAGATGAAGATGTCCAAAGTGATTGATTTGAGCAAATCGGTTTATGAGTTAGCAAAAGAATATCCGGAGGTGATCGACCTGATGGCAGGGATCGGCTTTACCGAGATTCGAAAAAAGCCGGTTCTGCATTCGGTCGGCAAGATCATGACCATTCCCAAGGGTTCCGTGATGAAGAATATTCCGATGGAGAAGATTCGGGCTGCCTTTGAAGAGGCGGGATTCACCTTAATAGAAGGGAACAAGGAGGAAGCCTCTTCCCGGGGCGAGGAGAAGACGGAGCCTGCAGAGAAGAAGGGCAAGTCGGATCTGACGGCAGAGGAGAGAAATCGGCTTCTGAAGAGTTATTTGACTCGTCTGAGTGAGGGAGAAGAGTTGGAGTCTGTGAGAAAAGATTTTGTCTCACACTTCAAAGACGTGGAAGCCAGTGAAATCATGAAGGCAGAACAGGAATTGATCAGAGGAGGCGCACCGATCACAGAGGTGCAGAAGCTCTGCGATGTTCACTCCGCGCTTTTTCACGGGAATACGAGAGAAGAAAAGATCGCCAATGCCGAAAATGCGGCAAGAGTG
>ERZ772910.1646-NODE-1646-length-11063-cov-7.110647_pt1 | contig 11063 bp, 6 predicted proteins | sample MGYA00511357_ERZ772910 | MGnify/ENA primary metagenome ERZ772910 (study PRJEB29015, sample SAMEA2738096) | human oral metagenome | biome: human oral; feature: human-associated habitat; material: saliva | place: China | collected 2193 ...
CGCCGTGGATCAGGAAGGCGACGGGCGCGGCGGGGCCGGAGTTGACGGGGGCGAGACGCAGAATCGTGGCCTCGGTGTCGGTTTCGGCGCCCAGGCCGGCCAGGCCCTCGGCACTCATCGCCTCGGGAGCGGCGGGCGGCTCGGGAGCCATCTCCTGGGCCGACGCGGGGGCCGGGGCAGCCGGTGCATCAGATTCGGACGAGGCCGGGGCACCGGACTCCCCGTAGCCTCCCGCACGCTCGGCGGACTCGGCAGTGTCGACCGGCGGTTCCTCGGAGTTAGAAACGACGTAAAGCTCACCTGAGGTCTGTTCGGCGTCCTTCTCGGGCGCCTCCTCCTGCTGCTCATCTGCGTTGTCAGCCGTGTCAATGGAGGAATCCGAGGCCTCGTGGGCGGGCTTAACGGCGGGCGCACAGGCGCGCGGAGAGGGAGGCAACGAGACGGGTCCATTGCTGGTGGCCGCAAGGAACTGGGCTTCAACGGCGGCGAGATCCACTGACGTGGAACGCGGAGCAGGCTCGGGCAGCTCCTCGCGGGCCTCGCGGCGGGCGCGGCGCTCGTGGTCGGGAATGTCGGGGTTGATGAGGAAGCCCATCGTGTCGACGGGCAGGGAAGCCAGGGCCTCGACCTCGTCCAGGGCGCGGCCGATGCGAATCTCGGCGGCCTCGACGCGGTCGGCGGCGGGGACCATCCACGTGATCTCGTCGCCCTCGTTGATGCTCGCCTCGAAGGTCTGCCACTCACCGGGGTTGAAGGGCCAGGCCCAGATCGGGTCGGTCCACACCTGCTCGGTGATCTGTCCTGCGGCGCGCATGCGCAGCTGGATGTTACCGAGGACCGTCAAGTAGGGCTGTTCGCCGGCGCAGTCCAGGAGCAGGACGTCGCCCTGCTCGGCCTGCACGTGGGAGAGCCACGCCTGCGTGTCGGCTCGTCCCCACACGACATCAGCCGCGGAGTCCGCAAATTCGAGCGGCACCAACGCGGCACCGAGGGGTCCGGTGACGAGCATCGCGCCCTGTCCGCGACACAAGAAGCGTCCAATCTGAAGCATCAGTCACTGCCTTCTCTACGAGGAACCCGGCGCGCTGTCTGAATCGACGCCGGACGTACTGGTTGAATCATTCGATTCATGACATTCGTTGTCAATGTTACTCGTGATTGGGTTCCTGCGTAGACTACAACCGCAGTTGAGTTGTCACGAGTGCCTGCTTCGAGGCTGGCTTTCACGAGGACATCGGCGGTTCCCTGCGGACCGTTGCCAGCGGCGACGATCGCGTGGATCTGGGAGTCTTGCAGGACCCCGTGCACGCCATCTGTACAGATGACGGCGCGATCGCCCTCTTCGAGGGGCATGATCGTGTAATCCGCCTTGACGCTGCCGGATTGTCCGGCTCCCAGGGCCTTGGTGACGACGTTGGCCGGGGGAATCACCTGCGGCGCGCCGGAGGTGGCGGCCAGGTCGCGGGCTTCCTGCAAGGCGGAGTGGTCGTGGGTGAGCTGACGGATCCCGCCGGGGCCCACGACGTAGGCGCGCGAGTCGCCGACGTTGAAGGAGAGCCAGTAGGGGCCCTCGGGGGTCCACAGGACCATGAGGCCGGACAGGGTGGTGCCGGGCGCGCCCATCGGGTTATCGACGGGCGCCAGGCCGGCGACGGCGGTGGCCGCCGCGTCGATGGCGACGGAGAGGTCGACCAGGTCGACGGGGCGGTTTCCGAGGCGCTCGGGGCTCAGGAACTGCCGCAGAGTGATGACTGCCTTCGACGAGGCCTGGGCGCCGCCGAGGTGGCCACCCATTCCATCGGCGACCGCGAAGACGGGCGAAACCGCCAGCCAGGAGTCTTCATTTTCGGAGCGGACGGGACCGATGTCAGTCGACGCGCCCCACGATAGTGGGGCGCGCTCAGCATGTTCACCCTGAGCCATCTACCTTCGTCTTTCTCGCTGCGTTGGGCGCGTGGGATAACGCGTAACACCGTTATTCTACACGCGAGCCAGAAATGGTTACGCGCTATCGAACGGGATCAGACCAGGCGAGCTGAGCGCGGAAGGTGCCCGCCTCGCGCGAGACGACGATCGCTCGACCGGGCAGTGCGCGGACCGGCCTCACACGTCCGATAACCTGACCTTCGTCCGGGTTACCGGACAACATGATACCTGTCGACCCGAGGTCAATGAGGGAACGCAGGACGCGCTCGTACAGGGCCCCAGAGGCGCCACCCATCCGCCTCGCGATAACCAGGTGGAGACCAACATCACCCGCCTGGGCCAGCAGCGGCTGTAGCGCCGCGAGCGGATTACCCTCGGAGGTCACGACGAGGTCGTAGTCATCGACGAGGACCCAGAACTCCGGTCCCTTCCACCAGCTTCTATTCGCGAGCTGTTCGGGGGTCACGTCGTCGCCGGGTAGACGTCCCTTCAGGAACGCCACGAACTCAGCCATGTCGCTTGCGACAGACTCGTTCGTCGTCAGGTAGGCGGCCAGGTACTCCTTCGGAATGGCGCCGAGGGAGGAGCGGCGCCGGTCGACGACGATGATTTGCGCTTCCTGGGGCGTATTCCTGGCCACGATTTCGCGTGCAAGGGAGCGCAGGAACGTTGTCTTGCCGGACTTGGAGTCGCCGAAGAGGTAGAGGTGGTGCTCGGAGTTCGGGTCGAAGCGGAACGCCCCGAGTCGCGATTCTTCGACACCGAGAATGAGCGCGGGGGCTCGGCCCTGCACCGGGGCGAGCGCGCCAGGCAGCTGCGCGATCTCCTCGGCAGTGACCTTGGTCGGCAGGAGGCGAAGCTTGGGGCCGGGGCCGGCGGGCAGCGCCGCGCGGATCTGCCCAATCGTGGTGACCACGCCTTCGCTGACGGTCGCCGGGTCCGCCTCGCCGTCCGCGCGGGGCAAGGCGATGAGAACGTGGTGCTTGGACGCGCACACTCCTCGGCCCGGCCGAGCGTCCGGGATCTGCTTCTGCACGTTGCGGTCCAGCGCGGAGTCGCGGAAGTCGCCGATCTTGAGTTCGAGCTTCGAACCGAGCATGTCAACGATCTGCATGCGGAAGTCACTCCAGCGAGGCGTTGCAGCCACGAGGTGCACGCCGAATGTCAGGGCGGTGTTGAGCATGCGACCGATCCGCATGTCGAGGTCGTCGAAGTCGGCCTTGAGGGAGGCCCAGTTGTCGACAACGAGGAACACGTCGCCGTATCCGTCGTCGTAGAGCCCCTGGGCGCGACCGCGCCGGTAGGTCTCGATCGAGTCGATCTTGTGCTGCTGGAAATAGCGCGCGCGATCCTCGATAATGCCTTGGACCTCGGCGAGGATTCGGGTGAGGACTTCACCGGTGTCGCGCGTGGCGATACCGGCGACGTGGGGGGCGTCTGCGAAGGACGCGAAGGTTCCACCGCCCAGGTCGATGATGTAGAACTGGACTTCCTGCGGCGTGTAGATGAGCGAGAGCGACATGACGAGAGAGCGCAGCGCCATCGATTTGCCGGTCAGCGGGCCGCCGACGACCGCGAAGTTACCGCCCGCGCCCGACAGGTCGAAGGTGAGCAGGTCGCGGCGCTGCTCAAGCGGGATGTCCCTGATGCCCAGCGGGAAGACGAGGGAGCCGCGCTGGCGCCACTCCATCGACACGAAGCCGACGCCGTCGACGGGTGCGAGGTCGGGCATCATCTGGTCGAAGGTGTCGGGCACGTCCAGCGGGGGCAGCCACACCTGGTGGGCGGGTACGCCCTTACCGGTCATCTTCGCCACCGCGATGTCGAGCTCGCTCATGTCTGCCCACTTGGCGTCCCCGGGCAGGCTCATGACTTCTTCGGACGAGGCCGGGGCTGCGATGGGCTCTTCGCGTGTCAGGACGGGGGCCAGGGTGAAGGGCAGGACCTTGATCGAGCGGTCCGGCGTTCCAGCCGTGGACAGCTGGGTAGAGCCGACGGTTCGCTGCGGCGGCGGGGCCGCGACGTACGAGGCACGGAAGCGGATGAGTTCGTCCGTGCCGGGCATGAGGAAGCCGGAGCCGGGCAGCGAGGGGAGCTCGTATGCGTCCGGCACGCCCAGAACCTCGCGGGACTCGCTGGCTGAGAAGGTCTTGAGGCCCACGCGGTAGGACAGGTGAGACTCAAGGCCGCGCATCCTCGAGGTTTCGAGCCTTTGCGAGGCGAGGAGCAGGTGGATCGAGAGCGAACGGCCCAGGCGGCCGATCGCGACGAACAGCTCGGCGAACTCCGGCTTGGCGGTGAGCAGCTCGGAGAACTCGTCGAGGATCAGGAAGAGGGCGGGCATCGGGGGGAAGGAATGCTTGCCCGCGATACGGTCCTCCTCATACTGGGTGACGTTGGCGTAGTTACCCGCCTCGCGCAGGACTTCCTGGCGGCGCACCATCTCGCCCTTGAGCGCGTCTTGCATGCGATCCACCAGGGACAGCTCGGACTCGAGGTTGGAGATCATGGCGGACACGTGCGGCATCTCGGACATGCCCGCGAAGGTCGCGCCACCCTTGAAGTCAACGAGGACGAAGTTGAGCTGCTCGGGCGAGTGGGTCAGGGCCAGAGCCAAGACGAGGGTACGAAGGACCTCCGACTTACCCGAACCGGTTGCGCCGATCAGGAGGCCGTGGGGGCCCATGCCCTGCTGGGCGGACTCTTTGATGTCGAGCAGGACGGGGACGCCTTCGGGGGTGACACCGAAGGGGACGCGCAGGCGGTTCCTGCCCTCGCGACGCACCCAGGCCCGCTCGGGATCGTAGTCTCGGATGTCGCCCAATTGCAGGAGCTCCATGAGGTCCACGGAGCGCTTGACGTCCGAGCGCCCGACGGGCGTCTCGCTCTCTTTCTTCTCGGTGCCCATGGCGAAGGGAGTCAGTCGTCGGGCGATGGCCTCGGCCTGAGCGCGCCCCACCCGCTCCCATTCGCCGACGATCGCCTGGTGACTGAAAAGGTTGACCTCGAGCACGCCGCGCGTCTGTCCTTTCGCCACGGGGTGGACGAGGAGGCGCACCGTCGACGGGCTCGTCAGCGCCCCCCACTTCTCGTGCAGGTTCACGACAGTCACGCCGGCAGCGCCGTCGCGAGAACCGATCTGGGTTGAGGCGGGCAGCTCAGCGCCGTCGCACACGACGAGGACGTGCGGCCAGGGCGTCAGATCACCACGTGGGGTAAAGCCCGGCCGATCCGTCACGTCGGAGCCGAGGAGGTCCAGCAGATCGATGTCCTCAGTGACCACCATGCGGGCGGGGCCCACGGCGTCCGACTCGACGGTCGAACCGGCGTGAGGGAGCCACTTGACCCACTCCCACTCCGTGAGACGATCCGGCGAGCACAGCACCGCGATACGCAAGTACGAGGGGCTGACGAAGGTCGCCAGGTGCGTCATGATCAGCCGCGCGACGCCGATCGTGTCCTCGCGGCGGCCCGCCAGCTCGACATGCGAATAATCCTCCAGGGGAACACCGAAGGCGACGCTGTCCAGGTTGCGGTGAGTCTCAACAAAGCGCGTCATCGCAGACAGGCACACAATGTCCGGGTTCGCCATGGGCGGCAAGTCGGGAGCCAGCAGCTCCATCGCCAAGCTCTGCTCAGACACGCCAACTCGCGCATTGAGCATTTCGACGCCCGGCTCACGCTCCCACACGCGCTCACCCTGTTCCGCCACCGCAACCAAGGCCTCGGGCGCGGGAAGAGCCCAGTTCACGAAAGCCCGCTGGCGGTCAGCGACGTTACGGACCGTCTGCCTCGTTTCCGACAGGTACGCCAGGTACTCACCGCGCAGCGTGCGAACCTTCTGACGATGCTGGGAGACCTGCCGATAGACGTTGAACGCGACCATGGCGACCATGGCGAACACCATGCCGCCCGCCATCATCAGCATCATCGAGTTGCGACCCTGACCTGCGCCCCCGCTGGCCTGGGAGATCGCCATGAACACCATGACGCCCATCGAACCCATCATCGGGACCACCATCGCAAGCACGTTACCGATGCCCGCTGCCTCAGCCTGGTTCGGCGGAGCCTGGATGGGAATCTTCCCTTCGGGCATCTCCGGTACGCCCTCCAAGCGATCCTCAGAGTCAGCCATCGTTCCTCCCTTGTCACCGCACCCGGGTAGCAGTAGTCCCCGCTATCCTAACGTGGACCACAGTCGAACTTTTGCCAAGCCCGCGTCAGATGACACAATACTGTCTGAGAGTGTCATCCGTGTCGGAGACGAAAGGAGGCTCGCGTGGGACAAACACAGGCATCGATTACCGTCGTTGGCAGCTCCCACCGGGAGGACTACGTCATCCCCGTCGGAATGACAATCGCGGGCCTGCTCGCACTCATCGAAGTTGATCTGACCAAGCTGTCAGCTCGCCTCACACTCGGAGGCGGACGCCCCGTCGAGCTCGGTGCTGTCATCGGACGAGACATTCCCTCCGGTTCGGTCATCACCATCGTCGGCACGCAGGAATCGGCCCAAGCCGTCGCCGACGACCAACGTTCCAGAAACAACCGGCGCTTCCGGCCGGCGCTCACAGCCACGGCCTTCGTATTCGTTGCCTCCATCGTGTCTCTCCTCGGCGTCCTCCTGCCCGTGCTCGCCCTGTATCGCGACGGCTACGACATGCTCCCCTCGCTCGCGACTGACACGTGGGGACGCCTGGGCCTGGGGATCGTGTGCGCACTCATCTGGTCGTGCCCGCTCCTGGCCCCGAGCAACGCAGCGCGCGGCTTCGTCCTCGTCACCTGTTGCACCGCCGCCGGGGTGAGCGTCGGCGTCGCAGCCACTCCCCTACCCGGCTCACCTACCCTGCTGCCCGTCATCGTCACCTGGTCCTGCCTGATCGTCGCCAGCCTCGTTCTTTTCGCCAGGCCCACGCCGAGCGCGCGCGTCAACGTCCAGTGTTTCGCACTGATTGCCGTGACCGTCACGGTCGCGTCCCTCAGCGCACTGAGCAGCATCCGCTTCGCTCCGTTGATCTTCACCGCATCGATTTTCTTCGTCTCACTGTCTCCTCACCTGGCCCTCCAGGTCCCCGACCACCAGGTGCTCGACCTGCCGCTGGTCATGAAGCGCCTCCCCTCCATTCGCCTCACCGTCCTGCAGCCACCATCGCGAATCACGCCGCTGCGCGTCAACAAGACGCTGGCGGAAGCGTACGACCGCTCCCGCACGATCCTGTGGAACGCGACCATCGTTGCGCTCATCTCCGGCCTGTTGACCGCCTACCAGATGCCGGTCGGCGAGGAGACACCCTACGCCGGCTACGCCACGCTCGCGCTGTGCCTCCTCGCGATCCTCGCCCTGGTCACCAACGCGCGTTCGAAGCGCGACCGGCTGACGCATTACGGGCCTCGTCTCGCGGCGCTCGCGATCTGGGTGATGCTTTTCTTCGCGCCCGGTTGGGACCGCTACCTCCTGCGTTCCACGGGCGAGTCGTCGGCACCGACGCTGACGTTCGCGCAGCACGTCATCCTGCCTCTCTCCCTGTGCCTACTGGCTGTGATCGTGCCCGTCGTGGCGCTCATCCGCTCGGGCCGCGAGCCCTCCGCCCTGGTCGGCAGAATCATCGACATCATCCAGGGGCTTTCACTCACGTTGCTCCTACCAGCCGCGACCTACGGGTCAGGACTTTTCGATCTCGTTTGGCGGAAGGTACTATGACAGCCACATCACCCGACCTCGTTGCCGTCCCCGCATCCCCCGGCAAGCGCGTTGCTGCGCTCCTCATCGATATCGTCGGCGCTGCGCTGTTCGGTGCCGTCGCCTCGGCCCTGTCACACGGCAACGTTGCCATCATCGTGACGACCATCATCGAATACGTTGCCCTCCAGGCCATCCTGATCGCACTGCATGGTCGTTCGGTGGGCGCCTTCCTGGCGCGTTGCGCGCTGGTGCGCGCTGGTTCGTCGCAATTGTCCCCCTCGCTGATGGTGTCCGCGGGGTATGTCCTCCTGACAGCTCTGTCCTCGCTGATCCCGCCCCTGCCCGTCATCTTCGTTCTTCTGGGAGGCCAACGCGGGTCGTGGATGGCGAAACTGTTCTCACTTCAGTGCGTGACCTTCGTACCGGAGGACACAATCGACGAGGCCGTGGCGTCGCCCAGCCCCTACGGCAAGGCGGGTGCAGGCATCGCCGAGGGCCATACGAGTTTCTCCTCCGTGACCGACATTCCCTCGGCACCGATCAGCCACTCCAGCGAGTCACCGGCAAGCGCCCAGCCCAGCGTTAAACTGCCCAAGCCCAGCGCCGAGCTGCCCAAGCCCAGCGTTGAACTGCCCAAGCCCAGCGCCCCGGCGAGCTCACGCGCGTGGCCTGCCCCGGCCCCGGCCTCGTCAGTGCCGTACGTGCCCGGCCCGCAGATTCCCGCCCCCGTCCAGGAGGTGCCTGCCGCGGCGCCCGTCCAGGAGAAGGCGATGCCCGAGGCGCCAGCCACGGCACCGGCACCGACGCCTGCGTGGGCTCGCGAGGCGCACACCCCGAAGGCTCCCATCGGGGCACCGATACCCACACCGAGGCCGGTTCAGGAGACGCAGGCCCCGAAGGCTCCCATCGGGGCACCGATACCCACACCGAGGCCGGTTCAGGAGATGCAGGCCCCGAAGGCTCCCGTTGCACCCCCGGCACCGACCGCGCGCTTCTCCGCACCCATGCCGCAACCCCTCGCTCGAGAGGCGAGCGCCGAGGCGACTCCCGCCGAGGTCGAAGCCCCTCGCCCGCCGGAGCCCGCTGTCCCCGCGACCGCACCCGCTGTCCCCACGACCGCACCGAAACCTGCTGCCACAGCGACCAACAGCACCACGGCCTCGGCGCCGGCGAGCGCGTCCTACGCCGCACTCCTGCTCGACACGGGCCAGTCAATCCCCGTCAACCGCACGATCGTGCTCGGCCGCGCGCCCTCGCCGCAGCGCGCCACGGACTCCCCGATCCCCGTGGAGGATCAGACGCGCTCGCTTTCGCGTACGCACGTGCGCATCGCCCCCTCCGAGGGCGGCATTACGATCGAAGACCTTAACTCGGCGAACGGGACGCGCGCCCGTTCCCCCAACGGGCAGACCCACACCCTGGTTCCCGGCCAGCCCATCGAGCTTCCCATGAACAGTCAGCTGCTGTTGGGTGAACGCCTCATTTCCGTTGTGGACCTGCGCCAGCGGCGCTAGCGTGGCGCTGTGAAAGCCTCTTCTGTCATTTCCTGTCATCTGGTAGGCTCAAGTCATCACGATCATGCCTGTCAATGAGGAGTTGTCATGGGTGCCGAGAATGTTCCTGCGAACATGGAAGTCAACTACTACAAGTGGAAGAGCTGGATCGCAGCCCTGAGTGAGGATGAGGATTGCGTGGCAGCGAAGTTAGAGAACGCCGCCAGAAAATTGCAGGAAAATGTGGATGTTCAGACGGAGGGCAAGTGGGGCGTGGAGGAGGGGCCTGTGGCCTTTCAGGCGCGCTACACGTCCTACCTGACCCAGGAGATCACCGCGCTGAATGCGATGGCTGCCAATGTTCGCGAATTTGCAAAGGCGTTAGATAAAGCTGTCAAGGATCTTGAGGCTGGGGATGAGGATGCGCAGGCGACCCTGGAGGCGACCCTTAAGACTATTCCGTCCTCGTATGTGTCTGAGGAGATGAAGGCGATCTGGGAAGGGGATACGACCGGCTCGCCTCAGATTCCGCCAGATCTGGACTTCTGACGCTTGGCGCGTGTGCCGTTGTCTGTGTTGGATCTGAGGGAGGATGAATGTGATGGTGTTGCGGGGACGTTGTCGTCGTGTCGTGGCCCGGTGGGTGGCGTGTGTGGTTGCGGTTGGCGCGTGTGTGATGGGCGCAGGGGTGCCTGCGTCGGTTGGTGATCCGCTTCCCACCCCTAGTGTTCCTGTTGCTGCGTCACCCGAGACACCTGTGCTGCCCGGTCATGTCGTGACGATCAGTGTGATGGTGGATCCGACCATAATTAAGACTCCTGATGGGACGTATCAGTGGTCCATCCATATGAGGATGGCTTTCTTCGGTGAGAAAAGTCAGGGAGAGAAGTTCGCGCAGGAGGAGTGTCAGTTTCTGGCTGATACGTTTTGGTCGGGTAGTGCCCCGGACTATTTCGTAAAGGCTGAGTCGATGGGTAGTTTTTGCAATCTGGATGCGTATTATTTGGGGGAGGCTCGTCACGCGTTTTATTCCCTGGATGAGGCGGGACATGTGCAGGTGCGTGCCCCTATGACGTATCTGACCCAGATTGCTGATTCGTTTGAGGACGCGAGCATCACAGAGCTCCAAGTAGAGTTCACCTCGATCAATAACGCCCACTGCAATGCCGAGCCCTGGCTGGCGCACTTGGATGCTCCTCTCCCTGTTGGTCACTGGTCTTATTGTCAGTGGAGGCCTGACAAGGGCGACACTGTGCCGACGACGGATGAGCCGCTCCTGGAAGGCGACGTTGAGCAGGCGTTCTTTGATTTCGAGCGGGGCACCGTCGGACCCTTCATCGACATGCCCGCCCCCATCAACCCCTTCACCATCACACCCACGCCCCCGCAGGCCGAGGAGCCAGCCTCGGGCACCACCGCTGAGGCCGCCGCTTCCGAGTCCTCGTCTGCTTCTTCGCGAGGCCTCGTCATAGCCGTGGGCGCGGGCGCCGCACTCCTCCTCCTGGCCGCCGCGGTGGGAATCACCTGGGCGCGGCGCCGCACGAGCTAACACACCCATCACAGCGCCCTAACCAACGCAGACCCCCGTCTGACCTACCAATCGAAGGAGTAGTAGCAGTGGCAACGACGTTGAAGGTCCGCGTGGCCCGGTGGGTGGCGTGTGTGGTTGCGGTTGGCGCGTGCGTGGTGGGCGCAGGGGTACCGGCGTCGGTTGGTGATCCGCTTCCCACGCCTAGTGTTCCTGTTGCTGCTTCGCCCGAGACACCTGTGCTGCCCGGTCATGGCGTGACGATCCGTGTGGTGGTGAAGCCGAACACAATTAAGACTCCTGATGGGACGTATCAGTGGTCCATCCAGATGGGGATGGCTTTCTACGGCATGTGGAGCCAAGGTAAGGTGATTACGAAGGAGGAGTGTCAGTTTCTGGCTGATACGTTTTGGTCGGGTAGTGCCCCGGACTA
>ERZ772910.1652-NODE-1652-length-11040-cov-4.770232_pt1 | contig 11040 bp, 8 predicted proteins | sample MGYA00511357_ERZ772910 | MGnify/ENA primary metagenome ERZ772910 (study PRJEB29015, sample SAMEA2738096) | human oral metagenome | biome: human oral; feature: human-associated habitat; material: saliva | place: China | collected 2193 ...
TAAGGCGAAGGGCTTGCGTACCACTTCGGAGCGGTATATCGGGGGGCTGGGCGTGCGATACCTTAGCACTCTAAATCGGGGATAGGACTCTCTGCAATAGTCTTATATGGCTTGCCTTCGCGACCTATGTGGCTTTGCCTGCTGACCTATATTGGTTGCGGCGGTACCTTACAATAAGGCCCACCCTGTACGATACAGGGTGGGCCTTATCAGTAAGAGAGAATGCCAGCTGTCTACTCTACATGCGTGTCTCGGTTGGCGAGGCGCTCTTGGCGGGCTTGGTAGGGATCGACAGGCACGTTGCGCTTGAGGATGAGGCGGAGCGAGCGGTCGTAGGTCACATAGTTCCAGATCCAGTTGAGGAGGACGATGACCTTGTTGCGCACCGAGAGGATGGAGCGCAGGTGGACGACGAGCCAGAGGAGCCAGGCGGTGAAGCCACCCCACTTAGCCTTGCCAATCTCTGCGACGGCGCGATTTCGGCCAATGGTAGCCATCGAGCCAAGGTCTTTGTAGCGGAAGGTCTGCTGCTTTGCTCCTGTGAGGCGTGCCTTGAGGTTCTTCGCCAGCAGGGCTGCTTGCTGGATAGCGACCTGAGCCATCTGAGGGTGCCCCTGAGGGTAAGCTGGGTCGGCCGTCATAAGACACTGGTCACCGAGAGCAAAGACGTCGGGTACGCCCAGCACTTCGTTGAAGCCATCGACGAGGATGCGCTTGCCACGACCGAGGGAGTCGGCTTGGATCCCCTCGACGGTGTTGGCGATGATACCGCTGACCCAGATGACTGTGCGGGTATTCATCTTCGTCCCATCACCGAGGGTAAGCACGCGGCCATCGTAGTCGGTGACCATCGTGTTGTGGTGGATCTCGACGCCAAGGGAGGTAAGGCCTTCGGCGGCGGTGCGAGAGCTCTTCTCACTCATCGCCTGCAGGAGGCGGGGTGAAGCGTCGATGAGGTGGATCTTGAACTGGTCCGTCTCCATGTAAGGGTAATCCTTCGGCAGGACATAGCGCTTCATCTCCGCCAGCGCCCCTGCGATCTCGACTCCCGAAGGACCGCCACCGACGATCACTACCGTGAGGAGGGCTTCGCGGGTCTCGGGATTGTCGGAGACGAGTGCCTTCTCGATGTTCTGCAGGAGGACGTTGCGCAGGTTCATCGACTCGTAGAGGGTCTTCATCGGCAGGCTATGCTTGGCGACCTGCTCATTGCCGAAGTAGTTCGTCGTACCACCACATGCCAAGACGAGGTAGTCGTAGGGCACTTCGCCCACCGAGGTGATGAGCTGCTTCTGCTCAGGCTCGACGCCGATGACGTTCGCCAGGCGGAAGATGAAGTTCTTCTTGCGCTTGAAGGCGGCACGGAAGGGGAAGGCGATGGAGCTGGGCTCCAGACCCGATGAGGCGACCTGATAGATGAGTGGGGGGAACTGGTGGTAGTTGTGGTGGTCTATGAGGACGATCTGGAAGAGCGAAGAGTCAAGAGCTTGTGCCAGCTTGAGCCCAGCAAAGCCTCCGCCCGCGATGACGACGCGGGGGAGAGAAGAAGGAGGTAGATTGATACTCATCGGGAGATATTATTAAATACTTAAATAAATAGACAATAGGAGAACACGCCTAAGCCTCAGATAGTTTACCCTGTGTGATTTCCTTGCCCGTGGAGTTGGGTACAAATAGTTAGCCCCCGCATCGTGCCCATCTTGGGCAACCGATGCGGGGGCTTTGTGTGATAAGGGTGCAGTGGGCTATGCTTGTGGTGCGAGAAGCTCGGGTATGAGGAGTAGGGCCTTGCGCGCTACCCCCCAATGGTAGTGTCCGATGGTGTGCTCCTTCGGCAGGACGCGGTGGCAGGGAATGAAGGGGGCTAAGGGGTTGGCTCCTACGGCTGATCCTACAGCGTGGGCAGCCTGAGGCATGCCGAAGGTCTCGCCGAGGCTTTGATAGCTGGTGTGGCTCCCCTCCGGTATGAGGAGCATACTCATCCAGACGCTCCGCTGGAAGAGCGTGCCGATGAGGTGGAGTGGGGGAAGAGCCTCCGTCGTTGGGGCTTTGAGATAGCGAATCGCCTGCTGGAGGTATTCGTGCTCGACCTTGAGGTCATGCGTAGCTTGGGGGTAGAGCTGGCGTAGCTCAGCGTAAGCCCCCTGCCAGTCGCCGAGGGTGAAGCTGCTGTAGCATAGCCCGAGTGGCGTAGTAGCTAAAAGCAGCTCGCCGAAGCGGTAGGAGAAGAAGCAGTAGGAGACGGATCCTGTGTAGCTACTATCGAGAATCAAGCGTGTGGGGTAGTCGGAGAGGAACTCCGCAGGGCGCAGGCGAAGTGCTTCTTGAGAGAAGAGCGCGAGAGCTTCGTCTGCACGGCAGGCAAAGAGGGTCGCGAAGGCTTCGTCCAGCTCAGCTTCACTATAACCAAGGCATAGAGTCAGCTCCATCAGTGTGGGCGGATCGGTGCGCCGAGGCGTGAGCTGATCCAGCGCACCGAGGACGATGGTGAGGGCTTCCTGCTCAGACATTGGCCAGATAGATGAGGATGGGGGAGGTGGTGTGGACGGTGATCTGATTCTCGATGGTGCAGTTCAGTGAGCCACACCATAGCGCAGGAAGTGTAGTCTCCACAAGGGGCCAGCGCACTCCTCCGAGGCTGATGGGCGTCCGCTGGAAGTTGAAGATCGATATCTGTTGCCCGACCAAGACGTCGATCGTGGAGGGCTCGGTGATGAGGAGGAAGTAGCCTTCGTCGGTGAGCATCACGAGGTCCTTGACAAGGGGCGCATAGGTAGGGAGGAGTGCGAGGTTGCCAAGGAGGTGGTCTTCGCGTCCGCCACTGGCACCAAGGAGGGTGATGGCTTGCTTCCCGTAGCGCGAATGGAGATAGGTTAAGGTCTTCGTCAGGTCGTTGGTTTCCTGATCTGAGAAGTGCTGGATGCGCCCTGCCAGGAGATCCTTGAGTGCAGGAGATACCGAGTCGAGGTCCCCGATGACCGCATCGGGCAGGCGGTCGGTATAGCGACGGAGCTTATTGACGGCTCCGTCACAGCAGGTGAGGCTGTAGCCCTCCTTGCCCAGTATCCAGTGGTCGATGAGCGCAAGGGGCGTGGGGGCGGTGGGGAAGGCCCCGTTCGCGAGGACGAGTGTCTGCGGGAGGGTCTCCTGAGTGAAGCGAGGGTAGGTGCGCATGGTGTCGGGGAACTACTTAGACGGTGTGCTTGTCGGGCTGCTTCATCAGCTGCCCCCACTTGCGGTAGCCAAAGAAGGCGGTGACGAAGTTCACGACGTAGACGAAGGAGGAGATGTAGTCCTCCGCTCCGTAGAGGGCGATGAAGCCAGCAGCATTCGCGATGATCCAGCAGAGCCAGTGCTGACGCCACTTCCGTGCCATCCAGAGCATGCCGATGACCGAGGCTATCGTCATAAGTCCATCCGCCCAAGGGAGCTTCCACTCGGGGATGAAGGGATGGAGGAAGAGCAACGCGATGTAACCCACGAAGGCCAGGGCGAGGTAGATCGCCCCAGCCTTCACTGGAATATTAGAGATGGGGACTTCTTCTCCCTCGGCATTGCCCTTACGTAGCCACGCTATCCAGCCGATGATACTGGTCACGAGGTAGTAGACATTGATAGCGAGCATGCCGTAGAGATGACTCTGATAGCAGATCGGTATCCATAGCAAGGGTAGGATGATACCTACGGGCCAGAGCCAGATACTGGCGCGGTACTCGAGGTACAGCCAGATGAGTGACACGACGAGCGTGACGAGCTCCAGGACGTGCGAGGAGAGGAAGGAGAGGAGAGTGGTCAGATCCATAGACCGTAAAGGTAGAGATTATATCGTGATGGTCGTGCCGAGGAAGGCGTGGATACCAGCCTGGGGATAGGTAAATGTATAGCTGCTGAGCACACCATTCTTGTCAAAGGTGTAGCCTGCTCCGCCATTGCTGGAGTAGCGTGCATCGAAGAGGTTATTGACCTGCAGGCTGATGCTCCAGCTACGCACGAAGTGTACGGGTAGCTCATAGCCAAGGCGTAGGCTCGCTACGTGATAGGCGGGGAGACTACGCTCACGGCTCCCCGTATTGTCGAGGTACTGCATACCGACGTACTGCGAGGTAAGAGCCGCTTCGAAGGCTCGATGCGCGAAGGTCAGCGTATTGCTTAGGACCAGCTGGGGCGAGTAGGCAATAGGAGTGCGGTCGTAGGTTGTGAGCACTTCGGTCCCTGCCTGATCACTCCAAGCGTAGAGGTGGTACTGCTTGATTTGATTCTGACTGACGGCACCAGCCAGATCCCAGCGAAGCACGGGGCAGATCTTCCATGAGGCGTTGAGCTCGGCACCCATACGGTGGCTGCTGGCTACGTTCTCGCTGAGCTTACCGCCGACATCGCTCTGCTTACCATTGAGCACGAGCTGATCGTGGTAGTCCATATAATATAGGTTGAGCCCAGCGGTGAAGGTGCGACTGCGGAAGCCGTAGCCGACTTCGTAGTCCGTGAGGCGCTCCGCACGGGGGTAGTCCTTGGGGCTGACCTCAGTGTAGTTCTTACGATTGGGCTCTCGGTGAGCTACTGCGACCGAGCCATAGACGTGATGCTGGGGAGCGAACTGATAGAAGAGCCCTGCCTTCGGATTGAGGAAGTTGAAGGTCTTCTTGAGGTCGATCTCTTGCGCTACCATCGCTCCCTGGCTATTCTTCACGAAGTGGTCGATAGTACCTGCGATGCGGTAGTCGATGAAGCGGTACTGGAGGTCGGCAAAGAGGTTGAGGCCAGTCACTACCTCATAGTTCGCCTTGATGAAGCCTGAGAGATCGGTCTTATTGGCCTTGTCTTCGTAGTAGCGCTCATTGGGCTCTACGAGGTAAGGGTAGGGAGTGACGGGAAGGCGCTCACCGTAGTGATCGCCCGCATAGTGGTTAGCAGACAGCCCAGCAGTGAGCTCCAGGCGATCGGACTTATAGTCGAGCGTCGCTATACCTCCTGCGAAATCATTGTCAAGGTACTTGGTACGAAGCAGTGTGATTTTCTTGACCTTCTGCTCCTTGCCATCCTTGCCGAGGATAGCAGCGCCATCCTCATCACGGAGGATGAATTCCTTCAGGCCGTATTCCTTGAGCTTACGCCCCGTGCGGTACTCGTCAGTGAAGCCGTAGCCCTTGGTATAGTGTGCGGTGAGATTGAGTATCAAGCTCTCGCTCAGACGCTGGGTGAGCTGCGCCTGATAGTGGTACTGCTCATAGTTGTCCGTATTATATCGGTAGCGAGCATCTTGAGGTGTGCTGCCGGGATTCATATGCCCAGCGGAGTTGTAGCGTCGGCCGTAGACGGCTTCTTCCTCGGGGCTAAGTCCGTTCCAAGCGATACCTGTACGCTGCTTCCCGCCGAAGGAGAGGAGCTTGAGGATGGTGTTCTCCCCGAAGTAGCCACCCTGGATGAAGTAGGAGGTGCCCTCTGTACCGCTGCGGTCGATGTAGCCATCCGTAGTCGTCTTGCCAAGGCGAGCTTCTAAGGCCCAATGCCCTGCGATACGCCCTGTGGAGGCATGGACGTCACGTCGGAAGGTGTTGTAAGACCCACCGAGGAGGGTGAGGGAGGCAGTCGGCGTCATAGAGAAGTGGTCAGTGCGGAGGTTGAGGCTGGCACCGAAGGCAGCAGAGCCATTCGATGAGGTCCCGACGCCACGCTGGAGCTGAGCATCCTGGATGCTGGAGGAGAAGTTCGGCATATTCGCCCAGAATACCCCTTGGCTCTCGGAGTCATTGAGCGGCACGCCATTGGTCATGATGTTGATACCAGCGGCATCGACCCCGCGCACTCGGAGGTAGGTGTAGCCGATACCGATACCAGGCTCGCTCGTCGCTACGACGGAAGGTGTCTGCAGAAGGAGGTAGGGGACGTCTTGCCCAAGGTTTGACTTCAGTAGCTGGCCCTTCGAGACGTTGGAGAAAGACATAGGTGTCTTTGCTGAAGCGCGTGTAGCGGTTACCTGCACTTCCTCGAGGCGGTGCGTGCTGAGACTATCTGCGAGCTGTGTAGCTGTTGCTATGGAGGGGGAGGCTAGGGAGGTAGCTGTGGCCGAGAGGACCACGGTGGAGAGGAGCGTTGTTTTTCTCTTCATCATACATACTTATTCATTGGCATAGTAATGCAGAGCTGAAGGGGAAAGGGTAGATAATGGTCGATGAACAATCCCTACGCCAGCATGATCTGGGTCAGGTCTTGAGGGTATCATCTCAGCTCACCATCATGTGTGGTGAGCACCCCTTTGTCCTTAGTTCTTTCGGGCGCAAAGGTAAGCCAAGGTAGGGCATTTACCAAACAAATAGCGTCCCACGTATAAAAGAGAAGCAGGCGGTCTTACTCATCGACAGAGTAGATCGCCTGCTTTCAGTGCGGCTGAAGGGACTCGAACCCCCACGCCTCGCGGCATCAGATCCTAAGTCTGACGTGGCTACCAATTACACCACAGCCGCCTGTGTGAAGCCTGTTGCCCGTGGGTAAGACTTCTGTAATTGCGTGGCAAAGGTAGTGATAATATCCGTTGTAGCCAATACCGCTCACCTGATCATCGGGCGATACGGTGCGTCGAGTAGCTCGACCCATCCAGCACGCGTACGAGGTAGAGCCCGCGTGGCAGGGTGCTGAGCGATAGGTTTGCCTGTGTCGTACCTGTGAGGGTATGGAGGATAAGACGCTTGCCCGTCAGGTCAAAGACCTCCAGACGAAGGAGCTGCTTGCCTAAGACCTCGACACGGCTTTCGCTGGGGAAGTAGCGAAGTTGCCCTTCCTGCTGCTCCTCTTCTTTTGGAGTCGGAGTAGGTGTCGGCTTAGGCTCTGGCTTGGGCACGGGTACTGGTGTCGGCTGAGGCGTCGGCTTCGGAGTCGGTTGGGGCGTAGGCTGTGGCTGAGGTGTCGGAGTAGGTGCTGGCTCAGGCTCAGGCAGCTCCTCAGTTGCAGGCTCGGCTAGACGGACCTCAGCTGCCGGTGGTGTCTCTGGGCTTCGTCCTGTGATGAAGGTCACGTAGACGGCAGGCTCGTTAGGTGCCCAAGCGCTGTACACCGTCTCACCCTGTGTGACCTCTGCCACGACGCGGTAGGCTCTACCTGTGATGAGGTTACCGAGAAGCTGCTGGGTGAGGGCATCGCTCTTGACGATGTTGGTCATCGTGTAGAAGCTCGAGTGGGTGAGGGTACGTGTTGCACAGAGTGTACGGCTCCCCGTGGATGGATCCTCGAGGTAGAGGCGTATCGTGCCGAGAGACGTGTTGGATGAAGGAGTCTTCACGCTGACAGCAAGGTATGGGCTACTACCCATAGTGAGGTCTACAGGGTAGCTCTTGAGTTCTTGCCCTGCGGCATCTGTGATCTGAGCGCCTACGGCCTGTACGCGTCCTGTGATGGGAGCTGATATCGTGAGATAGGTCTCCTCACGAAGCTGGTAGCGCTGTGTCGGATAGGTGCTGCTACCATCACCGTGCTTTACCTCAAGCGAGAGGCGATAGCGCCCTGCTTGTATCCCTGTAGGGAGGGTGAGGGGTAGGTGGACAAGGCGTGTCTCCATAGGCGTGAACTCCAGCTCAAGCGGTGCTGCTTCTTGGAAGCCCTCGACGAGCTTGCCTGCTTCGTCATAGAGACGAAGGACGAGCTGGGTGTCGCGGCTGGTGGCAGCGAGATGCTTGATGACGAGGGGAAGACGGACCTCGTCACCAGGATAGAGTGCGGGCTGCTGCAGGGGCTCCATGATCTGGAAGCCTCGGTCGAAGCCATCCTCCTCGATGACCTCCACCTCACTCTCTGTGAGACGAAGACCCAGGGTGGGGGCATCCAGGATAAGCTGCCAGGGAGTCCAGCTTCCATCCTCTTGGAGGCGCGAACTCATAGGACGCAGGGCATAGATCCCCACTGCGAGGCCCTCGATAGCTAAGCGGTCGGTCTCGGCCATCTCCTCACTGATGTACTGCCCATCGACCATCTGTCCATAGAGCTTGACCTTGGTGAAGCCCCCTGCACTGTGGTACTTGGAGGGATAGATACGCAGGAGATGCCCTTCGCTATCGTAGAGTCCATAGCCGTAGTCGCCCTTGAAGGGAAGACCCTTGTTGATGAAGCCAGCGAGGTCTACATCAATGCTTTTCTTGCGAGCACGCTTTATGCCTCCAGCTCCATGCAGGCGGAGGAAGGCTGAGTAGTGACTTGCTAAGCCTGACCCCATGCCCTTCACGTCATCAGAGAGCGGAGCTGTACCCGTGCGCTTGGGACGGGCTAAGATGATTTGTATCCCTTGGGAGAAGTCGACCTTGCGACCACCAAACTCATTCCCTGCTTGCCCAGGGGCAATGCGTCGGAGGGAATAGTAGCCATCGCTTTGCCCATCCCAGCCAAAGTTCATGTGAAAGAGCCTGTCGGCATCTACTCCGTCCACGACCCAAGCGTGTCCATAGAGCTTGCCTCCACTCCGATTCATCCCACTGACGTAGATGGGGAAGCCCGCTTCAAGCTCTTCTTTCAGAAGACGCTCGATGGTGCTCATCCCAAGGACCGAGGCCGATAGAGCAGGCGTAGCATCATAGCTGAAGTAGGTCGAGAGTGCTGCGGCAGCCTGCTCGGAGGAGGTGCTACTGGCGTACTGGGTGTAGCCCATAGATACGGCGACGCCGAGGTCGGACATGAGTTGGGCTACCGAGGTGAAGATCGGGTCATCATCGGGGCGTACACGACGGTTGTTCCCCGAGCCGATATAGCGCTCATTGTTCCCATAGACGGGGCGCATATCGCTCCAGCGGTAGTGGCTTGTGGAGAAGTCGCGATAGCCGAGCTGATTGTGCGTCTTGGATCCAGTGCCTTGAGCAGGCCACTGATGATAGTACATCACCTGAGCCATAGCCACGGCTACGCACCCAGCATACATATGCTGCTGGTCGCCATCGCTGTCGGTATAGGTCGGGGTGCCGAGGCTATAGGGGTGGCCTTGTCCCCAGCGCGAGCTAACTAAGGGGGCTATTACCTTCCCGTGCTTTGGTGGATAGGCAAAGGCGCGTGCTTCGCTCTTGCCTTGTGCGGCGGGCTGAGGCTGGTCAAGGGTAGAGAAAAGGGCTCTGAGGTCCTGGGGCATGCGCTCCAGATCAAAGCTCCCACGGTCACTGTAGCCGATGATAGCTCCCCCTGTATCGTCCTTGGCGATGAGTGCAAAGCCCCCGCCTCCTCCTACATTATATACATAGTAGGTAGGACGCTCGGTGAGCTGAAGGTGCTGGAGGCTACGTGCGGAGGTCTTGCCAACGCGGAGGACTTGGCGTGCCAGCTGCGAGGCTGTCGCTTGGTCGATGGGCTTAGCAAGGGCGCTCTCGGAGAGAGCCGTGAGGGAAAGAAGTAGGGTGAGAAAGCGTAGAGGTCTATGCATAGCGTAGGATGAGGGTACTATCAGAGGGTGCGCCCCCAGCGAAGGCCGAGGTAAGCTAAGAGGACGCCCCCGATGAGGCTAAGGCTGAGGTAGGCGAGAGCTGTGAGAAGCTCCCCACTACGTAGGTAGTTCACGAGGTCAGCCGAGAGGGTGGAGAAGGTCGTGAAGCCCCCGCAGAATCCGATGATGAGCAGCGGGCGGTAGTCGGAGCTGAGTCCCGTAGGGCGCATCATCAGCCCCAGGAGCAGCCCAATGAGAAGGGAGCCCAAGAGGTTGATACCCCAGGTTGCCCATGGGGTAGGCCGTCCGAGAAGCTGTGCTGTCCCCCAGCCAATAAGGTAACGGAGGAGGCTCCCTGAGCCTCCTCCGATGAAGATGTATAATAGGGCCTTGAGAGAAAGTGCCTCCATTTTAGCTGTGAAGGGGCTTAGATACGCTCGAGGACGAGATCGATAAGGCCCTCAATGCTGCCCTTGTAGTCGGTATTCATGTTCTGCGCCTTACGCCCAGCGATGATACAGCAGACCGTCATGGCACGGTGCCCCATGAGAGCGGCAAGCCCAGCGAGAGAGGAGCTCTCCATCTCGTAGTTGGTCAGGCGGTAGCCCTCGAAGTTGAAGCCTTGGATCTTTTCATTGAGCTTGGGGTCTTGCAGTGGGAGGCGTAGCTGACGACCTTGGGGGCCGTAGAAGCCATTGGCAGCGATGGTGTTCCCACGCAGGATGTCGTCCTGACAGATCTGCTGGATGAGGCTCTTGTCTGCAGCGACGACGTAGGGGCGCAGGCCTTCGATCCTCCAGTCGAGCTGACTGATGAGAGCTTCTTCGAAGGCGCGGTTGCGGATACGTGCCGTATCAGAGTAGAAGTAAATGACACCATCGAAGCCGATGGAGTGCTCGGCTGCAACGTAGGTGCCGATAGGAGTCTCGTCCTGCAGTCCACCCGAGGTGCCGACGCGTACGAGGGTGAGCTGACGGAAGGTGTCCTTCTCTTGGCGGGTCTCAAAGTCGATGTTCGCCAGAGCATCCAGCTCATTGAGGACGATGTCGATATTGTCCGTGCCGATGCCGTGGCTGACGATGGAGATGCGCTTGCCCTTGTAAGAGCCAGTGATGGTGTGGAACTCGCGGCTCGAGACATTGCACTCGATGGAGTCGAAGCGTGAAGCGACCATGTCAACTCGTGCGGGGTCCCCGACGAGGAAGACGCGGTCAGCGAGCTGCTCGGGACGCAGATGAAGGTGGAAGACGGAGCCGTCACCATTGATGATGAGCTCGGAGGTGGGGATGGTACGCTTATTACTCATAAGTATTCTTGATAGGGTAGGGAGGCGATCTGCCTCCAGATGAGTGCCTCTTCCCATGGGGAGAGGAGTGGATTATCAAAGATACGCCAACTTTTGGACTCTGCTGATCGGGAGCTTGTCCTCAGGTCTTCTCCTCTTCACGTTGCCGTCCAGGAGGCTTCCATTTGGGCGGGCCATGGAGCATGCTTCCGAAGGTGGGCTTACACAATGGTCTCATAGTAGGTATATGAGTCCGTGGGCAGAGCTATATAGGATGGTGAGGAAAGCTATATAGCTTTGCTTGGATTCCTATACAGCTTTGTGAAGTGACCTCTATTAGGTTGTTGCTCTGCGTAGGGATAAA
>ERZ772910.1653-NODE-1653-length-11037-cov-16.168366_pt1 | contig 11037 bp, 9 predicted proteins | sample MGYA00511357_ERZ772910 | MGnify/ENA primary metagenome ERZ772910 (study PRJEB29015, sample SAMEA2738096) | human oral metagenome | biome: human oral; feature: human-associated habitat; material: saliva | place: China | collected 2193 ...
AAATCCCGGAGGACTACGCGACCGTGGACTTCATCTACGACAGCGCGGCGCAGTAGCAGCCGCCTACAAGACAGTAGGGCCCAATGCTTGGTGTATCTCGAAGCATTGGGCCCTACGGCTATTCAGAGGCTGTTTTATTCAGGCGCTGTTTTACTTAGGCATGGGAGCCGGGCTAGCGGATTCCATGCGGTCTTTATCCCAGTAGGTTGAGGTATTGTCCGGCGCGTGAGTGGAGGCAGTGCCGTCTTTGCCGTTACCCGGGTTGTTGTTGGAAAGCACGGCAAGGGTTACGAGCAAGACACAAGCTATGAACAGCAGGACGCATAGCAAATATTTGTGATAGTGATTGCGCATCTGAGGTGCTCCCTCCGGTCGTACCGCATGGTATGACCAGCGTAAGTTATGCAGTTGGAGCCAGCAATGCTTCTCAAGAATATTTCTCAAATATCTCTTCAGTGCTGGGGGTGCTGGGGGTGCTGAGCGGTAGGCACAAACCGCTCAAGGGGCGGTGTTATCTCTCCAACGGAGCGTGGAGAACACCGCCCTTTTGCCCCAGCATGCGTTGGGTGCAGCCACGTTTTCCGGAAGCGCCCTCAGGGTGTCGCACAGACGCTCTCCGCAGCGAAGCAAGGAGAGGCGGAGCGTCTGTGCGACGGGTGCCCCTGCGTAGGCGCGGAGGAAATATGTGGCGCACCCTCCCCCTGCCCCTGTAGGAACGAGGGCGAGCGCCGCCTTCCAAGCCAACCACCAAGCCAACCACCAAGCCAGCCAAGCACAAAGGAACTAAGCGGAGCATCCCTCCCGCACCGAAAAAGGTCAAACGTTTAACTTACGAAGCCACACCCAATTCTGCTAGGGTAAAAAAGTTGTGCTTCCAGCCTGCGCAAGCTCATTCCCAGGGGCGGTACCACCGCATCCACGTTGTGTAGAGCCGCAGGCGCCGTTGCACGCGCATCACGCAGAAAGAAAAACTAAGGCTAATGTCTTCGAAGTCGGTTAAGACCTCTTTTGGGCTATCGCCCCTTTTCATTGTTGTTCTGGCGCTGCTGACCGCTATCGCACCGCTCGCCACGGATATGTACCTGGCGGCGCTGCCCGCGGTCGCTGAGAACCTGAACACCACCAGCACGAACGCGTCGCTGACGTTGAGCTCGTTCATGGTGGGTATGGCGCTCGGCCAGCTGGTTGTGGGTCCGCTGTCGGATAAGACGGGCCGCCGCAAGCCGCTGCTGATCGGTGCGGTGGTTTGCTTTATCGCGACGGTGGCGTGTGGTTTCGCGCCGAATATTGAGCTGCTGATTTTTGCGCGTTTCTTGATGGGTTTCACCGGTTCGATTGGTGCGGTGCTGGCGCGTTCCATGGTGACTGATACGACTGAGGGCCTGGCGACGGCTAAGCTCATGGGCGTCATGATGATGATTAACGGCTTCGCGCCGGTGCTTGCGCCGCTGTTTGGTGGTTGGGTGCTGTCGTGGGGTAATTGGCGCGATATTTTCCATGTGCTCGGCGTCATCACCGCGGTCATGATGCTCGGCGTGATCTTCGTGATCAAGGAGACCCTGCCCGCTGAGAAGCGCTACCAGGGCACCGCCTTGAGCGTGTACTCGGAGCTGCCGAAGGTCTTCAAGATTCGCCGCTACCTGGGTTTCATGCTGACGATGTGCTTCGCGTTTGGTGCGCTGTTCTCGTACATTTCCGGTTCGACGTTTGTGTTGCAGAAGATTCTGGGCATGTCCGAAACTGAGTTCACGATCGTGTTCGGTGTGAACTCGATCGGTGTTGTGCTGTTCAGCGCGATTGCGACGAAGCTGGTGGGTCGTGTGGCGCAGCGCCGTATTGTGAACGTTGGCGTGGTGAGCCTGCTCGTGGTGTCCGTGCTGCTGACCATCAGCTTCTTGGTGGGTATTTCGCTGGTGCCGACGCTGGTTCTGCTGTTCCTGCTGACCTGTTCATGCGGCCTGATTTTTGGTAATGCTTCGGCGTTGGCGTTGAACGAGGCGCGCCATATGGCGGGTAGTGCGTCGGCGGTGATGGGTACGGTTCAGGCTCTGCTGGGTGCGTTGGCGGCGCCGCTGGTGTCGATTGCTGGTGAGCATGAGTACCTGCCGATGGGCTTCTCCATTCTGGGTTTCGCGGTCCTGACGGCGCTGGTGCTGTGGACGACCCCGCGTAAGGATTCGGACTACTCGGCGGACGGCGAGAGCCACAAAGCTCCGGCGGCGGGCCACTAGCCGTTCACAAGTACATATCTGTACGCATGCCCAGGAGGGGCGGTGTTATCCGTAAGCGACATCAGGGTGTCCGAAGCGAAGCGAGGACGGGTGCCCCTGTAGGAGCGTGGATAACACCGTCCCTTCTGCGTGCCTCGCGTATCTGCCCCTGTAGGAACGAGGGCGAGTACCGTCATCCCGCGCTGGTTAGCGACACGAACGTACAATAAAACTATGTCTAGTACCGTAATTCTTCTGAACGAGCAGAACCCGCAGGGCATCTTCGTTGACCCGTCCGTGCCCCTCATCAGCGTTGATGATCAGGGCTTCACCCGCGGCGACGGCGTCTTCGAGACCATGCTGTCCGTCAACCGTCGCGTGCGTAAGCTCGGCATGCACCTGTCCCGTCTCGAATCGTCGGCGCGCATGCTGGATTTGCCCGACCCGGAACCTGAGATTCTGCGTTCGGCGGTGGAGCGTCTCATGCGTGAGGCGACTGCCGGTGCCGAGACTGCGCTGGGCGAAGAGCACATTGTGAAGATTATTATTTCGCGCGGCCCCACCCAGGCGGTGACTTCCATGCAGCCGGGCCCGTACACGCTGATCATGGCGTCGCCGGTGCCCGCCTCTATCGTGAAGCGCCGCACCGAGGGTGTGAAGGCGATGCTGCTGCCGCGCGGCCACGAGCCGATGGATAACAGCGCCTACCCGTGGCTGCTGGCGGGTGCGAAGACCCTCTCTTACGCGGTGAACATGGCGGTTCTGCGGTATGTGCAGGAGCGCGGCGCGGACGACGCTATCTTCATCACCGATGAGCGTCGCGTGCTGGAGGGCGCCACTTCTTCGGTGCTGGTTGCGAAGATTGAGGACGGCAAGAAGGTGCTGTACACGCCTGAGCCGAGCCACGGTATCCTTCCCGGCACTACGCAGGGCGCGGTGTTCGAGGCGGCACGCCAGGCTGGTTGGGAGCTGGGCTTCGGCCCGCTCTATCCGCAGGATTTGTTTGAGTCGGACGGCGTGTGGTTGGCGTCGTCGGTGCGTCTGATTGCGCCGGTGACTCACCTGAACGGTACGGCGCTGGCGCATGACCCGGAGCTGACCGCGACGCTGCTGAACTACCTGGCGCAGCAGAGCTAAACGCGTATAAAAAGGGACGGTATTATCCGAGCGAGGATAATACCGTCCCTTTGTGCTGTCTATAGTCAAGGGCAGGAGGTGCCTGTACCTTCCTGTTCGGTAGTAGCGGGTGTAGCCGCGTTTTCCGGAGGCGCCTGTACCTTCCTGAAGCGACATCAGGGTGCCCGAAGCGAAGCGAGGGCGGGTGCCCCTGTAGGAGCGAAGGAAGAGTGCGGGCACCTCCCTACTCATGCCCCAAGTAGAGCTAGGCGCGGAGGAAACATGCGGCACCCCGCCTCACTGTAGGAACGAGGGCGAATATCGTCTCCCAAGCGGAACCACGAAAGCGGAACCAGAAAGGGAACGAACTAGCTCCAGAGGAACTGGATCGTACCCGCCGCAATAGATGCACCGTACGCAACAGCGATAATGACGGCGGCAGCAATGCTCACGTGCACGTCACGCGGCGAATAGGAGGGTACACGTGCCCAGGTGCGTTCGCCCGCGCCGAAGCCGCGCGCCTCCATGGTGATGGCGAGGCGGGAGCCGCGGCGGATAGCCTGTACGAGCAGGGCGAAGCTTTGCCCGCCGAAGGTTTGTGCGCGTCCAATGAGGGACTGGCCTGCGCCGAGTCCGCGGGCGCGTCGTGCCTGGCCGAGGGCGTTCCATTCAGCGAAGAGAATGCCGACCAAGCGTAGGGCGGCGACGGTTGCGAGCACGAACCGGGAGGGCAGTTTGAAGGTTTGTGCGAGGGAGTCGCCCAGGTCGGTCGGGTCGGTGGTGAGTACGAACGCGAGGGTGGGTAGGACCATGGCGAGGGAGCGGATCATCATGGCTGCGCCGACGGCGGCGGAGTCGGTGGTGATGCTGTTGAAGCCGAGGTCGAGGATGGTGGTGCCGCTTTTGGCGCTGAGCATGGCGACGGACCAGCCGGTGGTGATGACGGCGATGAGGATGGGCCAGAAGCGGGTGAGGACGTTGACGGGTCGGAATCCGACGAGGATAAACCCGAGCAGTTCGAGGGCGAAGAGGATTCCGGAGGTGAGGGGGTCGCGCACGATGAGTGCGGCGATGATGAGGGTGAAGGAGACGATGAGTTTTACGCCGGCGTTGAGGTTGCTGAAGTAGCTGGTTCGGTCGATGGTGCCGAAGAAGTCGGTGTTCATACGTTCTCCTTTCCGGGGGTGGTGAGGGCGGGTAGGGTGATGTGGTTGCCGCCGAGTGCGGCGGTGTAGTCTTCGTCGTGGGTGATGGAGATGACGGCGGTGCCGCCTGCGAGTAGTTCGCGGATGAGGTCGACGAGTTCTGCCCAGGTTCGTGCGTCTTGGCCGAAGGTGGGTTCGTCGAGGATGAGGATTTTGGGTGCGGTGGCGAGTGCGGAGGCTACGGAGAGTCGTCGTTTTTCGCCGCCGGAGAGGGTGAAGGGGTTGGCGTCGAGTAGGTGGTTGAGGCGTAGGTGGTGGGCGAGCGTATTGGTGCGTTCGGTGAGTTCTGCCTCGTTGAGGGGTTCGCGGGTGAGTGCGGCGAGTCGGCGGGGGCCGAGTTCGAGTTCTTCGCGTACGGTTCCGCGGATGAATTGGTATTCGGGTTCTTGGAAGACGTAGCCGATGCGGCTGAGCATTTGGGCGGGGGTCCAGGTGGGCACGTCCCAGTGGGCGGCCTCGCCGCCGTGGTTGCCACTGTGGTTGCCGTCGTGGTTGCCGCCGTCGTGGTTGCGCAGCGCGTCGGTGGCGGCGAGGGTGCCGTCGGGTGCGGTGAGGAGCCCTGCGAGGGTGAGTGCAAGGGTTGATTTGCCTGCGCCGTTGGGTCCGAGCACGCTGAGGTGTTCGCCGGCGCGCAGGGTGAGGTTGATGCCGCCGCGTAGTACGGGCAGGTCGGTGGGTGCGGGCGCGGGGGTGTCGCCGAGGCGTTTGATGGTACGTCGGCGTGCGCGTCGTTGTTTGGGGGTGGGTTGTGCACGGGTGATGCTGAGGTTTTCGGCGCGCAGTAGCGCCTCGCCGGTTACAGCGTCGCCGGTCTGCGGTGCGCGCGGCACGTAGTTGGGTACCCACACGCCCGCGTCGATGAGTTCTTGGCGGGCTTGACTGAGTACGGTGTCGGGTGCGCCGTCGTGGGTGATGGTGCCGCCTGTACCGAGCACGATAATGCGGTCCATGTGCGGTGCCCAGATGCTCACACGGTGTTCTACGACGAGCAGGGTCGCGCCGGTCGCCTCCGCAGCGGCAAGAATACTGTCGCGTACTTCCTGCACGCCGGAGGGGTCGAGATTGGCGGTGGGTTCGTCGAGGATCATGGCGCCGGGGTGCATCGAGAGGATGCCCGCCAGGCCGAGGCGCTGCTTCTGCCCGCCGGACAGTGCGCTGCTGGGATGGTCGAGGGGCAGGTCGTTGAGCCCTACTGCGGTGAGGGCTTCGGTGACGCGGCCCCAGATTTCTTCGCGGGGTACGCGCAGGTTTTCGGGGCCGAAGGCGACGTCGTTGCCGACGGTTGCCATGACGATGGAGGATTCGGGGTCCTGCTGCATCATGCCCGCAGTGCCGCGTGCTTCGGCGGGGTCTTGGCCGTTGAGGGTGATGGTGCCGCCGGCGGATTCGCCGTCGTCATCGTGGAGCACACCGGCGATGGCGTGCAGGAGCGTGGATTTGCCGGCGCCGGAGGTGCCCAACAGCAGGACTTTTTCACCGGGGTTGATGGTGAGGTTGAGTCCGCTGATGACGGGTTCTGGTCGTCCGGGGTGGTGCCAGCTGAAGTTGTTGAGCTCGATGCGCGCCCCGCGCGGTGTTGCTTCCATGATGCTTCCTTAGCCTATTGTGTGGCTGCTGTAGTGTGCCGAGTGGTGACTCGTGGTGAGTGACTAGTTGGTGGCTAGTTGCTGGTGGTTAGCGGCTGGTCTTGCCGGATGCCAGCGAGGAGAGCACACCGGTCTTGGCGAGGTTCTGCACGAGAATCCACGCCAGGAAGCCTGCGATGACTGCACCGGAGATGACGGCGCATGCTACGTAGATGATTGCCTTGACCGGTTCCATGTCGGGGTAGTAGATGAAGATTTCGTTAACGCCCATGAACAGGCCGCTGAGCGCACCGGCGAAGAGGGCGACGGTTGCGTTCCAGCGGCGGTAGCGGAAGATTGCGAAGGCGATTTCAGCGCCGACGCCCTGGAAGAGGCCCGCGATCAGGATTTCGCCGCTCCACGCGCCGCCGGTGAAGAGTACGGAGATGAATGCTGCGACGATTTCGCCGAAGAGTGCCGCGCCGGGCTTGCGGATGAGCAGGCCGCCGAGGGTGCCGCCGAGCAGCCATGCGCCGGCGACGATGGGGCGGAATTCGGGTGCTGCTACGAGTGCGGTTTTGGCGGCGGGGCCGACTGCGATGTCCCAGATCCAGAAGATGACGGCGCAGGCTACAGCGATGACTGCGGCGATGACGATTTCATTGACTCGCCAGCGCAGGTTCGGCTTCTTCTCTGCCTGTGCGGGTGCCTGGGTAGATGCCTGGGAGGTGGGGGTTACGTTCTGTGACATTGGTGGTTCTTCCGTCGTTGGAAGGGGAATGTCCTCGCCCTCTTAATGGACGAGGACATTGAGAAGAATTTCGACTCCCTACGCCGGTACTAACCGGATCAGGTTCGAGGGTCTGCTTAGCACTCTCAGCGCCTCGGTGGCGCTCCCCTGTCGTGTGGGGTTCCTTGTCCGTACCGTTGTGGTGCTGGTGGAAGCCCAGGTTCGATTGTAGGCGTGTCTGGGTGTTCGTGCCAATTTACCGCTTTTTGTTTCGCTCTTCTGCCCACATCACAGAATTGCACGGTGTACAATTTTGGGACGGAGAGGTTCCAAGGCGGCACGAACGCCTTAAACCCTATACGCTAGGGAGTGGCGCTCTTTTCTCACCCAACCCCGAAGGGGTTCACGGGCAAGACGCCGCATCGTATACAGCTAAGGAGATACACATGAACCCCGTCGCTAAGCTTGCTATTGCGGGTATCAACATGGGCGCAGCTGCCCTGGTTGGTAAGGGCCTGGGCGCAGCCTGGACCAAGGCTACCGGTAACCAGCCTCCCGCCATTTCCCACGAGTCTGAAGATACCCTGCGTCAGGTCATCCTCTGGACCGTTCTGACCTCCGTCGTGGGTGCTGTGGTGAGCTTCGGTATTGCTCGCCTGCAGCGTCGTTTCTTCAACTAAGACTTTGCGCCTTCCGCGCGAAAGTTCATGAACTAGGCGGTACGTATCTCCACTCGGTACGTACCGCCTGGTGTTCCTTCTTCAGCACGCCCGCTCTACTTCAGCCGGCTTCATGCCGCCGGTACGCTGAAGCGCCACCTCGGCACCTGAAAGCACAACTATGACTATTTCTTCTCCCCGCCCTAAGACGAAGGCTCAGCGTAGGGTCGTTGACCACGCGAATAGCCGCCGCTCGGTCGCTTCCTGGGTCATGTGGGATGTTGGTTCTTCGAGCTTCGACTCGATTATGACGACCTTCATCTTCACCGTGTACCTGACCAGTAGCTACTTCGGCACTCCCGAAGAGACCTCCTCGGCGCTGTCTTTGGGTCTGACTATCGCCGGTTTCCTGATTGCTATCCTGGCGCCGGTCACCGGTCAGCGTAACGACAAGTCTGGCCGCGGCATCTTCTGGCTCGGCGTGAACACGCTACTGCTGGTCGGTTCCATGGCGGCTTGCTTCTTCGTGGGCCCCACCCCGCAGTACCTGTGGCTGGGTGTCACCCTAATTTCTGCGGCGAGCGTGTTCAGCGAGTTCGCGTACGTGAACTATAACGCCGTGCTGCCGCGCATCTCTCACCCGGAGAATATCGGTAAGATTTCGGGCGCTGGATGGGCTGCCGGCTACATTGGCGGCATCCTGGCGTTGGCTGTGGTGCTGTGGGGTTTTGTGCTTACCCCCGAGGTGCTCGGCCTGACCACCGAGAACGCCCTGAATATCCGTGCGGTCGCACTGTTCGCCGCCGCCTGGTGCCTCTTCTTCTGCGTGCCGCTGCTGGTTCGTATGCGCACCCGCGAGCGCTTCCTGCCGGAGGTGCTGCCCACCCGCGAGCTGCGTTTCCTGGAGCTGGGTCTGGAGCGTTTCTCCCCGGCTCGTCAGGGCGGTCTGCTCGCCTCCTACAAGGCGCTGTGGCGCACCATTAAGCGGCTGAAGATGACGTCCCCGCAGACCCTGTGGTTCCTGATTGCCTCGGCGGTGTTCCGTGATGGTCTGTCCGGTATTTTTACGTTCGGCGGTATTCTTGCGGCGGGCACGTTCGGTTTCAGCACTTCCGAGGTGATTCTGTTCGGTATTGCCGGTAGCGCTGTCGCGGCGGTTGGCGCGATCCTGGGCGGCTACCTGGATGATTACCTGGGCCCGAAGGCGATTATTGTTATCTCGCTGGTCGGCATTATCTTGGCGGCTACCCCGTTGCTGTTCTTCCCTCAGCCTGGTGTGTTCTGGGTGTGCGCCCTGCTGCTGTGCCTGTTCGTGGGCCCGGCGCAGTCGGCGTCCCGCACCTTCCTGGCTCGCCTGGCTGAGCCCGGTACTGAGGGTGAGCTGTTCGGCCTGTACTCGACCACCGGTCGTGCCACGAGCTTCCTGGCGCCGATGCTGTTCGGTCTGTGCGTGAGCATCATGGGCGCGCAGATTTGGGGTGTGCTCGGTATTCTGATCGTTGTGGTGGCGGGTCTGCTCCTGCTGCTGCCGGTGAAGGCGCCCGGCGCGCTGCGTGTGCGTGCGGCTCGCCGCGAGCAGAAGCGTGAACAGAAGCGCCGCGACAAGGCGGCCCAGTAAGGTTTTGCCCAGTAAGGCGTAGCGGGGCTAAGCGTCCTTGCAAACCCCGCAAATACAAGCCTGCAAACGCAACCTCGTAAACGCAACCTTGCAAACACACAGGGAGGGGCGGGTAGAAGACCATCTTCTACCCGCCCCTCCCTTGTGCTTAAGCAGTGCCTATCAGACGAAGCTCAGAGAGCCGCAGTGGCTAGTCCTGCACCACGTCGTCCTCATCGTCAGAGACAGCGTCCTCAGAGGAATCCAGCGCAATTTGCTGTTCCTCCTCATCCAAAACCTCATCGCTAGTCAGCTGAGCCCACGTCGCGTCATCAATCAGCGGATCATCAATCACACGGACCCACAGCATCGAACCAGCCGCCAGAGCGCTCAGGTTCTCGTCATACGCCTCCGGCGGCAGACCCTCAAAGATCTCAGCCAAACGCGCAAACAGGTCATCGTACGAAATGTCGCCCTCAGCCTGCAGCCAGCACTCAGCCGCAAAATCAGACAGCTCATTCAGCTCAGTGTCACACAGCAGCAAGAACGGGCCGTCCTCACCCACACGCACACCCGAAGTACCCGGCATACGAGAAACCGCAATCGTACCGTTCAAGAACACACCCGGCAGGTGATCCTCAACCGTGTACTTCTCCAGCTTCTCAACCTCATCAGCATTCGGCAGCTCACCACCATTCAGCAGATCCTGAACCAGCGGCAGAGTATCCTCAATCTCCGAGTACACCAGGCGCCACACACCACCGCAACGCTCCACCAGCTTAGCCAGCGACACAACGCCCTCAGGGTGACGCGCCAAACCCGAGCTCTGCTCACTCAAGAACACCAGAGCCTCATGCAGCGGAACACGCTCAAAATACGGCTCAGAAGCCGACTCATCACGAGAAATGAACACAATACGCGACAGCTTATAGCTGAGATCATCACGATCAACCACGTTCAGACCCAGATCCACCGGGTTCTGCTGATCCTTCGGCGCATTCGGGTCAACAATCACAGACAGCGGCTTCGGATACGGCGACACAACACCCTCATCCGAAATAATCGCAGTCTCATCCGTCAGGTACGCAAACTTCGAACCCAAGAAACGCGACGCAGTCGTCTTACCACTGCCAGAAACACCCACCAGCGCAACAGCGCGCTTCGACTCAGGGTCACCAATAACAGCCGCATGCAGCATCACACCGCGACCAACCAGCTGCTCAATCATCGCCAACGTAATACGGCTCGTCAGATCCTGCATACCCGAATCATCATCAGCCACACGCAGCGTCGAAACCTTATCAAACGAACCCATCAACGGATTCGCCAAATCCATCACCGACTCATCAGTCGGCGCATGAACCAGCATCACCTGATCAAAACGAGACAACGAAGCATACGCCTCATCAGGAGTATCAAAAAACTCCGGAGCAAGAGGCTCCCACGCCTTCTTAAAACGCTCCACAAAAGAGTCCGACATATCAATCAGATACAAAGAAACTTCCGCGCCAGCAACACGCAGAACAACAGGCTTCAGATTCATCAAAAATCCTTAGAGAGTGAGAGATAAAAACCCGCACGCGAGTGAACGCACGAGCACAACAGACGGAAAAACCGCCCAACGCGGGCGCACAAACACACAGCCTGCACGCCCGCACCCCAAAGCGGGAAAGACTAAGACTCCACAGAACCATCCGTCGGAATCATCGTCTGATGAAAATTCAAATAACTACGCGAAGCAGTCGGGCCACGCTGACCCTGGTAACGGTTACCATACGCACCAGAACCATACGGATGCTCAGTCGGGCTACTCAAACGGAAGAAACACAACTGACCAACCTTAGAACCCGGCCACAACATAATCGGCAAAGTCGCCATATTCGACAACTCAAGCGTCACATGCCCCGAAAAACCAGGATCAATAAAACCAGCCGTAGAGTGAGTCAACAAACCCA
>ERZ772910.1654-NODE-1654-length-11029-cov-3.096319_pt1 | contig 11029 bp, 6 predicted proteins | sample MGYA00511357_ERZ772910 | MGnify/ENA primary metagenome ERZ772910 (study PRJEB29015, sample SAMEA2738096) | human oral metagenome | biome: human oral; feature: human-associated habitat; material: saliva | place: China | collected 2193 ...
GTGCTCGTGGTGCGCAGGTCACCGACATCGCCATCATCATCATTGCTGCCGACGACAACGTGATGCCTCAGACCAAGGAAGCCATCAACCACGCTGTGGCTGCTGGTGTGCCCATCGTCTTTGCCATCAACAAAATCGACAAACCCGGTGCTAACCCCGATGCCATCAAGACTACCTTGGCTTCGATGAACTTCCTCGTGGAAGAGTGGGGTGGTAAGTACCAATCGCAAGACATCTCTGCGAAGTCGGGTCTTGGCATCTACGAACTCCTCGAAAAGGTGCTCCTCGAAGCCGACCTCCTCGACCTCAAAGCCAATCCTAACCGCCGCGCTGTCGGCACCGTCATCGAAAGTTCGCTCGACAAGGGTCGTGGCTATGTGTCCACTGTCCTCGTGAGCAACGGTACGCTCCGTCAGGGCGATATCCTCGTGGCTGGTACGCACAACGGTCGTGTGAAGGCGCTCTTCAACGAACGCGGTGTGCGCGTAGACGAGGTGCTTCCTGCTCACGCTGCCACGGTGCTCGGTTTCAACGGTGCTCCTCAGGCTGGCGACCAATTTAACGTGATGGAAACGGAACAAGAGGCGCGCGAGATTGCCAACAAACGTATGCAGTTGCAACGCGAACAAAACCTCCGTACGTCTAAGATGCTCACCCTCGATGAAATCGGCCGCCGCTTGAAACTCGGTGACTACCAAGAACTCAACATCGTGGTGAAGGGTGACGTGGACGGTTCTGTACAGGCTTTGAGCGATTCGTTCATCAAGCTCTCCACAGAGTCCATCGCCATCAACGTGATCCACAAGGGTGTGGGACAAATCTCCGAAAATGATGTCACCCTCGCTGCGGCTTCCAAGGCGGTTATCGTGGGCTTCCAGGTGCGTCCTTCGGCTGGTGCGCGTCGCCTTGCCGAGAAGGAAGGTGTCGACATCCGTCTCTATTCTATCATCTACGATGCGATCGAAGAGGTGAAGGAGGCTATGGAAGGTATGCTCAAGCCTATCGTGAAGGAAGAAATCACCGCTATGGTGGAAGTTCGCCAAGTGTTCCACATCTCGAAGGTGGGCTACATCGCCGGTGCCTACGTGGTGGACGGCAAGGTGTCACGCTCCAACAAGGCGCGCCTCATCCGCGATGGTGTGGTGGTCTTCACTGGCGACATCGCTGCCCTCAAACGCTTCAAAGACGACGTCAAAGAAGTCACTACCAACTTTGAGTGCGGTATCTCGCTCCAAGGCTGCAACGATATCAAGGAAGGCGATATGATCGAAACCTACCAAGAAATCGAAGTGAAACAAAAACTCAATAGCTAAGGGTCGCAGACCCATTCTGCTCGCCACTCCGTGGCTCGGGCTAACGCAATAAACAATGCTAGAGAGGCTAGAGCATATCTAGCCTCTCTAGTTTATCTAGAAAAACTAGAAGCTTTAGAAAAACTAGAAGCTTTAGAAAAACTAGAACCCCTAGAATCACTAGAAGCTCTCAGAGGAACCGAGCCCCGCTTGTCGGGGCGAGCATAAAAGGGGCTATGACCCCGAGCATAAAAGGGTCTGCGACGCCGAGCATAAAAGGGGCTGTGACCCCTAGAACCCCTAGAAAAAATAACAAAAACAAATGCATAAACATCTTCTCTCCTTGGCAGCCGCTGCGCTGCTTCTCTTCGGGATTAGCTCATGCAGCACCCTCAACGCCCTCAGCCAAAACCTCAATACGGGCAGCACTGGCACAGCAGTAGCAGCAGGGGGCAACATCCTCGACAATCTCCTCGGTTCTGTCCTCGGCAGCCAACCCATCACCGAGCGCGAACTCGTGGGACGTTGGGGCTACACTGGTGTAAGCACCGTTTTTGAAAGCCAAAACTTCCTCGCCCAAGCTGGTGGCGTGGCAGCAGCTGGCGTGCTCGAAGCCAAACTCGATGAAAACCTCACCCGTTTCGGTTTCAAGAAAGGCAGCACCACCTTCGTTTTCAATGCCGACCACACCTTTGAAGCCAACCTCAACGGTATGCCCATCAGCGGCACCTACACCCTCGATCCCAGCAAGAAGGTGCTCCACCTTTCCCTTCTCGGTGGTTTGATGAATTTCCATCCCCAAGTAGTGCGCACCGCTTCCGGCATCAGCATCTTGTTTGACAACGACAAACTCCTCTCCCTCCTTGGTACCGCCAGCAAAATTGCCGGTACTGTGGCAGACTCACGTTTCAGCTACGTAAGTTCTTTGCTCAGCAACTACCAGGGTCTCAAACTCGGTCTCAAGCTCCGCAAATAATCTCTCCTTTCACTGCCAGAGCGACACGCGCTGTTCTTAGTGTTTGAGTATCTTAGTGCTCAAACTCCGAGCCTTTCTGCTCCTGCATACCTTGAGCATTGTTTTCAAACTCCGAACATCCTGTTTGAGAAATCCGAACATCTAGTTCTCGATATACCCGAACAGCTCCGTTGCCTCTCGAGTGAAATCATAAAGACATGCCCCCTCTTTGGGGGCATTTTTTGTCTGCCTACCGCAGCGCAGACCGCATTTCTCCAAAAATGTTGCGCATTCTTCCAGCAATTCTCCCCACGTTATTGGGGACTTTTCCCCACAAAGTTGGGCAACCTTCCCAAATTATTGCGCATCTCTCCCCCTTGCTTCCCTTCTTTTCGCAGCATATTGCCCCCGAAAGGGTATATTTCTCTCTTTGTTCCGTGAAATTATCCCCGAAAGGGTGTAAAGTATTTATTATCCTCCCTCCCCAAACACAACAACTCCCGATACCTCATTGCGAAGTATCGGGAGTTGTTTTTAGACTTTAGATGTTAGACTTTAGACTTTAGATGTTAGACATTAGAGCCATGCGGAGGAGAGTCCAACCGCGATAGCCCTCTAACGTCTAATAAGGGTCTGCGAGCCTTATGCCTTCACGCGGTTTTGGTAAGAGCCATCGCGAGTGTCCACTTCCACGAGTTCACCAGTTTCGATGAAGAGAGGCACGCGGATTTTAGCACCCGTTTCGAGGACAGCATCTTTGAGCGTGTTAGTGGCAGTATCGCCGCGGAGACCAGGTTCGGTGTAGTCAATTTTGAGCACCACCTTGATAGGCATTTCAGCGTAGAGGATAGTCTCGGTAGAAGCATCGCTCACCACCGTCACCACATCGCCTTCCTTCATGTATTCCACACCCGTGATGAGATCGCGAGCGATGGGCACTTGGTCGAAAGTCTCTTGGTTCATGAAGAGGTAGTCCTCACCCTCTTGGTAGAGATATTGGTAAGGACGGCGTTCCACGCGCACATCTTCGAGCGATTCACCGATGTTGAAACGCTTTTCGAGCACACGGCCGCTCACCACATCTTTCAGCGTGGTGCGCATGATGGTGTTACCCTTACCGGGCTTCACGTGGAGGAAGTCGATGCAGAAGTAGAGTTTGCCGTCCATGCGGATGCAAACGCCCTTCTTGATGTCCTGAGATTTGATCATACGAATGATTTTATTATCTTGAGTAGAGTTTATAAATCGAGTATTGCGCCATCCCTTGAGGGCGAGCGGTTTATTTTCGAGCAATCAGCGCATTTGCCTCCATCGGCACCGCGCAACTGCCCTGCAAATTTACAACATTTTTCCGAGCTGACCGCAACAGCACCGTTTTTTTTAGGCACATCCGCCCCAGTCCCTTCCTAGAGTCAACCGGCAAATGCAAAGAAGAATCTATTCACGTTGAAGAACACAGAACAGGAGACAACAGCAAAGCAAGTTTTGCTAGATGGGGGCTTGACGAGTTTAAGGGTGAGAATGGTAAAAAAGGTAGGGGAAGCGCAGATTAACACAATCGTTGCTTATTGTCGAAAGGGAGAAAGTATAACCAATGTCGAAAAGAACCTAAAGGAGCAAGGAATTATAGAGAATCCCTAAACTCAAAACATTCACAATCCCAATCTATTATTTCTGATGATATATCAAACAATGCCGAGCCTAGATTATCATCCTTAGTTAAGAATGCGAGCTTTCGCAAATCAAACACACAATCTTCTTGGTTGTGTGTTTTTAGGTATTCTTCTCTGTTGGGGGTTGCTTCTTCCGTTATGAAACGAAGAATCCTCATATCTTCGCAGAAGTCAAAGATGGTCTTGCTTTTCAAATTAGAATAGTCCATTATTGTTTTATTATGGTGATTCACTATTATTTCCTCATTAATAGGAGACTGTTGGGGCTATGTCATCATCAACTCTGGCAGAGCGTTTATTGATTTTCTCCCAAAGGTACCCACTTTTGCCCAAAGATAGGCACTTTTTCGCTTAATAATAGAAAAGAGAGAAAAAGTGGTAGGACGCGTAGCGTCACCCCACACATCCCAGCCACCCACCGCAAAAAATCCCCCTTTCTGTCCAATCTTTCGAGAAAATGCCCCTTGAAAATTTGGAGAAATCAAAAAAAATCTTTTCTTTCGCGTAAATATACCCTTATCTCTCCCTTGCATCTTCTATCAAGGGCGAAATCATCATCTACGTCTCAAGCGAAATCATCCACAGCTCAGGCGAAATCATCCACAGCTCAGATGTAATCATCCACGTCTCAGGCAAATCCCCATATACAACTCATGTCACAAACGCCCACCACCCCCATCAGTGCCCTCCAACAACGCGACGAACTCCATGCTGCCATCTGGCGCATCGCCGACGACGTGCGAGGAGCTGTAGATGGATGGGACTTCAAGCAATACGTCCTCTGCACCCTCTTCTATCGCTTCATCAGCGAACACTTCGTGCAGTATGTCGATCCCGATGGCTCGTCCGACTATCTCCACATGGACGAAGCAGAAATCGACCCAGAAGCCATCGATGAAATCGTCAACGCCAAGGGCTATTTCATCCGCCCTGCGCAGCTCTTCGCCAACATCGTGGAGCATGCCACCACCAATCCCAACCTCAACACCGACCTCGCCGCAGCCTTTGCCGCCATCGAGGCTTCGGCAGTGGGACATCCCTCAGAGCCTGCCATCAAAGGGCTCTTTGCCGACTTCGACACCACCAGCACCCGCCTTGGCACCACCGTCGAGGAGAAAAACCGTCGCTTAGCTGCCGTGCTCACTGGCGTGGCAAGTCTCAATCTCTCCAACTTTGCCGACAGCGAAATCGACCTCTTTGGCGATGCCTACGAGTTTCTCATCAGCAACTACGCCCAAAGTGCCGGTAAGTCGGGAGGAGAGTTCTTCACCCCCCAACAGGTGTCGAAACTCCTCGCACGCATCGCCACCCACGGACAAGAGCGCATCAACAAAATCTACGACCCCGCTTGCGGCAGCGGTTCGCTCTTGCTCCAAGCCAAGAAGCAATTTGACAATCATCTCATCGAAGAAGGATTTTTCGGGCAGGAAATCAACCACACCACCTACAACTTGGCGCGCATGAACATGTTTCTCCACGCCATCAACTACGACAAGTTTCACATCGCCCTTGGCGACACCCTCCTCCGCCCAGAGTTTCGCCGCGACCGTCCCTTCGATGCCATCGTCTCCAACCCTCCCTATTCCGTGAAGTGGGTGGGCAAAGACGATCCCACTCTCATCAACGACGACCGCTTTGCACCGGCTGGCGTGTTGGCTCCCAAAAACAATGCCGACTTTGCCTTCGTCCTCCACGCCCTCGACTACCTCTCTGCCAAGGGTCGCGCAGCCATCGTCTGCTTCCCCGGCATCTTCTATCGCGGTGGTGCGGAACAGAAAATCCGTCAATACCTCGTTGACCAGAACTATGTGGAGACCGTCATCGCCCTCCCTGGCGGATTGTTCTATGGCACGTCCATTGCCACCAACATCCTCGTGCTCTCCAAGCACAAGCGCGACACCCGCGTGCAGTTCATCGACGCCTCCTCTGCCGATTTCTACCAAAAGGCGACCAACAACAACGTTCTCACCGATGCTCATCTCGACAAGATTTTCACCCTCTTTGCCGAGGAGGTGGAGGAAAAGCATGTGTCGCACTTCGCCACCTTCGAAGACATCGTGGCTGCCGACTACAATCTCTCCGTCAGCACCTACGTGGAAGCGCGCGACACCCGTGAGCAAATCGACATCGACCAACTCGAGAACCGCCTTACGGAAGTCGTAGCTCGCATCACCACCTTGCGCACCGAACTCGACGACATCATCAAAACCCTCCGTTCGGCATAGTGGCACGACATGACAGCGCGCTGCCATAAAGCATAAAAAGTGCAATCAATGAGTGTGGCACGAGGGAAAGCCACGGATTTCAGTTGCGTAACAACGAAAAATATGACGATGAAAGGTGCAAATTTCTTAGAAAAACTGCTAGATAATCAGCCAGTGGAATGGAAGAAGTTAGGGGAGGTGTGTGATATAAAAACAGGAAAAGGGGTTACCAAAAAGGATGCAGTAGAGGACGGAGTGTATCCGATTATTAGTGGCGGTAAGACTCCTATGGATTATATCGACAAATATAATAGAGATGCTAATACGGTTACCGTTTCACGTGTTGGTGCTAATGCTGGCTATGTTAATTATTTAGGAGAAAAGTTTTATCTCAATGATAAGTGTTTTTCTGTTATTCCTAGAATAGACTACATTCATTCTAAGTTCCTATACTATATATTGAAAGTTCGCGAACAGCAGATAACTGCAATGCAAAGTTTAGGAGGAGTACCAACTATCAACACATCAAAAGTGGGTAGTATAGAAATCCCCATTCCTCCTCTTTCCGTTCAATCTCGTATAGTGGAGATATTGGATAAATTCACTTCGCTGGAAGCGGAGCTGGAAGCGGAGCTGGACTGCCGCAAGCGGCAGTATATTTATTATCGTGAACTCCTCCTTGACTTCTCCCAACATAACAATATTCAATGGAAAAAACTCGGGGAGGTGTGTGAAGTCTTACGTGGTAGAAGACTAACGAAAAAGCAACTCTCCCAAGATAAAGAAGGATTTGCAGTTTACCACGGAGGAGTAGTTCCGATAGGTTATTATCCAACAGCAAATAGAAAAGCAAATTCTACGATGGTCATAAACGTAGGGGCTTCAGCTGGAACTGTAGGATATTCCAGAGAGGAATATTGGTCTTCAGATGGATGTTATTGTTTTACAGAAAATCCTGTTTTGATTCAAAGATTTCTCTTCTATTATTTGCAGTCTATAGAGCATAAGATTAAGTCTAAAGTCAGAGTTGCTGGGATTCCTACACTTGATGCTAATATATTGTATAATTTAGAAATCCCCCTTCCCCCTCTCTCGGAGCAGGAGCGAATAGTGGAGATTCTCGACAAGTTCGACACCTTGACCAACTCCATTTCCGAAGGATTGCCCCTAGAAATACAACTCCGCAGGCAACAATACGAATACTACCGTGAGCAGTTGCTTGCTTTTCCTCATCCTTAACCACCCGAGCCACTCCGTGGTGAGCGAAAACGGGTCTGTGACCCTCTAACGTCTATTACATGTCTAACGTCTACAATACTACCGCACCGCTCAATGATCCGATTGCAGAGAGCAATCATTTCATCGTGCTCAACGAATATGTGAGAGCCCGCGACCTCAGAGAACCCGCAGCGGGCTATCAGAGCGAGAAAGATCTCGAGGACGACCTCATTCGCGACCTCCAAACCTTGGGATACGAGTATCTCCCACAGCTCAACAACCCCGAGGCACTCCTCAGCAACGCGCGCACGCAACTCGAAAAACTCAACAATCTCACCTTCACCGACTCAGAGTGGGAGCGATTTCTCGTGGAGTATCTCGACAAACCCGGGACGCCCACCATCGAACAAACCCGAAGAGTGCAGGTAGATCACATCTGCGACTTCAAATTCGACGACGGACATTTGCAAAACGTCTACCTTGTGGACAAAGACAATGTGCGCCGCAACCGCCTGCAAGTCATCCACCAGTTTGAGCAAAAAGGCACCGTGGCAAATCGCTACGATGTGACGATATTGGTCAACGGCATCCCCATGGTGCAAGTGGAGCTCAAACGCCGAGGAGTCAGCATCCGCGAAGCCTTCTATCAGGTGCACCGCTACAGCAAAGAGAGTTTCAATGCCGACCGCTCGCTCTTCAAATATCTACAAATCTTTGTCATCTCCAACGGCACCGACACACGCTATTTTGCCAACACCACCAAGCGCAACAAAGACTCCTTCGACTTCACCATGAACTGGGCTCTGGAGGACAACACGCCCATCAAGGATTTGCAAGATTTCACTGCCACCTTCTTTCAGCAAAACACCCTCCTCCAAGTCCTCTTGCGCTACACCGTGCTCGATGTGTCGGACCATCTGCTCATCATGCGCCCCTATCAGATCGCTGCCACCGAGCGCATCCTCTGGAAGGTGCGTTCTGCCTATATGAACAAGGTAAAGAGCGGACCCCAATCGGGCGGCTATGTGTGGCACACCACCGGCAGCGGCAAGACGCTGACGAGCTTCAAGGCGGCGCGACTAGCCACCCAACTCGACTTCGTGGACAAGGTGTTTTTCGTGGTAGACCGCAAAGACCTCGACTATCAGACCATGAAGGAGTATCAGCGTTTCCAGCCCGACAGCGTCAATGGCAGCATCGACACCCGAGCCTTGCGCGACAACTTGGAGAAGCAGGACAACAAAATCGTGGTGACCACGCTGCAAAAACTCAACATCCTGCTCAAGAAGGAGAGCGCGCTGCCCATCTATCGCAAGCACTGTGTCTTCATCTTCGATGAGTGCCACCGCTCACAGTTTGGCGAAGCGCAAAAGAACCTCCAAAAACGCTTCAGCCACTACTATCAGTTTGGCTTCACCGGCACGCCCATCTTTGCCGAAAATGCTCTCCAAGAGGGCGAGACCACGGCAGCCGTGTTTGGTGCGCTCCTCCACAGCTACAAGATCACCGATGCCATCCGCGACGACAAGGTGCTCAAGTTCAAAGTGGACTACAATGAGGTGCGCCCTGTGCCGGTGCTCTTCCCTCCTTGCGATGCGATGACGGCTCAGCCCATGGCAGCTGCTACCGAAGGCACCAGCGAGAATGTGGGAGAGGATTCCAAAAACGTTGGAGATTTTCCGAAAAACGTTGGAGATTTTTCCAAAAACGTTGGAGATTTTCCGAAAAATGTCGGAGATTTTTCTGAGAACGATGGAGAAGATTCCCCAAACGATGGACTTTTTGCTGCCGAAACAGCCACATCGGGTGTGCCAGCCTATCGCATGGCAGAGCGCGTGGACGACTTTGAAAAGCTCTCCAATGCCGATGTGCAGGCTGCACTGATGCACCCTCGTCGCATTGCCGAAATCTCTGCCTACATCCTCAAGAATTTCAAAAACAAGACCCACCGCATGGTGTCGGGCGTGCAGGGTTTCAATGCCATGCTGGCAGTGAGCAGTGTGAAGGCGGCTCGTCTCTACTATCACGAACTGCAACGCCAGATGACAGCGCGAGGCATGAATCTGCGCATTGCCACCATCTTCAGTTTTGCGCCCAACGAAGAGCAGAGTGGCAAGGGCGACATCGTGGACGAAACGTTCAACCCCACCGAGATGGATGCTTCTGCCAAGGAGTTTCTCATGCAGGCTATCGACGACTACAACGGCATGTTTGGCACCAGCTTCACCATCGATGGCGAGGGATTTCAAAACTACTATCGCGATCTCTGCCGACGTCTCAAACACGATGCCAAAAGCCAGAAAGACCTAAAGGAGGCGCACCGCCCTTGGTGGGAAGAACGCGTGGATTTGGTCATCGTGGTGGGCATGCTCCTCACAGGGTTTGATGCGCCAGGCATGAACACCCTCTTTGTCGACAAAAATTTGCGCTACCATGGTCTGATTCAAGCCTTCTCACGCACCAATCGCATCTATGACGGCACGAAGACGTTTGGCAACATCGTCTGCTTCCGCGATCTGGAAAATGCCACGAAGGAGGCGCTCCGTCTCTTTGGTAAGAACCAGACGGAAGACCCTGTGACCACCGTGCTCGAACGTGGCTACAAGGATTTCCTCGAGGGCTATGACGATGAGCGCGGACACCACCACAAGGGCTATGTGGAAGTGGTGCAGCAGTTGGAGGAGCAATTTCCCGACCCCACAAATCTGGTGGAAGAGCATGACAAGCGCGCTTTTGCTCACCTCTTCGGGCAGTATCTGCGACTGGAAAATGTGTTGCAAAACTTCGATGAGTTTGTGCAGTTGCGCGAGTTGCACGAGTCGATTCCTGCAGGCGATACCAAGGCATTGGAGGAATTTCAACAGATCAATGGCATTTCTGATGAAAAACTCGAGGAGATGCAAGCCACTGTGGTGCTCACCACGCGCAGAGTGCAGGACTGCACGAGTGTCTATCACGACATCCGCGAGTGGATCAAGCGAAAGCGCCAGGATGAGAAGCAGTCTTCGCTCAAGGTGGACTGGGACAATGTGGTGTTTGAGGTGGATTTGCTCCGCTCTCAGGAAATCAATCTGGACTACATCCTCCGCCTGATCTACGACTACCATAAGATGCACAGCGAGAAGGCGGCTCTGATCGAGGAGGTGCGCCGTGTGATTCGCGCCAGTCTGGGACAGCGCGCCAAGGAGAGCCTTATTGTGGACTTCATCGAGTGCACGGATCTCGACTCCATCGCAGAGCGCGAGGACATCATCCCTGCGTTCTACGAGTTTGCGCAGCAACGCCGCGACGAAGAGTGCGACCAGCTCATTGCCGAAGAGGGTTTGCGCCCCGAAGCTGCGCACCATTTCATCGACTTCTCCTTCCGCCGTGGCTATGCCTCCAACCAAGGCACGGACTTGGACGAGATTTTGCCTTTCAAGGTTTCTCCGCTCGACCGCAATTCTCGAGCTAAGCGCAACGCGGTGTTGGAGCGCATCTCTGCCTTCGTGGAGAAATTTACGGGCATCTAGCCTAACTACGCGCCAGCGTTGGGCTTTATGGCTTGGATTTCATCCTTCCTTTTCTCGCCATGGCATAACTCGAGCAAGCTCGGTTCTGCTCATTTGGCTTAACGAAAACGTTCGTTCTCGCCGTAGCCCGCTACGCCTTCGAACTAACGGTAAACAATCTGCTCAACAATCTAAT
>ERZ772910.1657-NODE-1657-length-11025-cov-4.840109_pt1 | contig 11025 bp, 9 predicted proteins | sample MGYA00511357_ERZ772910 | MGnify/ENA primary metagenome ERZ772910 (study PRJEB29015, sample SAMEA2738096) | human oral metagenome | biome: human oral; feature: human-associated habitat; material: saliva | place: China | collected 2193 ...
GCAACTATTCAAGTTGCGACTCTCTTCTCTTAGGTTCTGACTGCGGTGCTCACACATTCCCTTATATGGACATCCACAACGATACAGCCATTGTTGAGCATGAAGCAACCACTTCGAAGATTAGTGAAGACCAGCTTTTCTATTGTAATCAGCGTGGTATTCCTACTGAAGATGCTGTTGGTTTGATCGTCAATGGATATGCTAAGGATGTCCTCAATAAGCTTCCAATGGAGTTTGCTGTTGAGGCACAAAAACTACTCTCTGTAACACTTGAAGGAACGGTAGGATAATATAACTGAATATACAACATGCGAAAGGTCATTCTTATCACGTCTGGCTTGCTGCTAACAACAATGCTTCAAGCCCAGTCATGGCAAATAAAGCCGTGGCAGAAATATTTGATTGATGAGCAAGTGAAGCAGGATACAGCGATTACATGCCAGTCTGTGATGGGGTTGCCATCGATACCCAAGCCCTTTGAAACTCGTCTCTATCGTACAGTTACGGGTTCGGAGATGATAGGCAACTTACCACGTTACAAGAAGAAATCAAAGTCTTTCCTTGGTTATAATGACTCTTCGCCATCGCTTTTTGAAGAGCAGAGAGAACAAGAAAAAACAGAGAAGATGGCTCGTGGGGAGTATCATACCTCTGATTTCGTATTCGACATGTTGTTAGATTTCGTTAATATATTTTTAGTGAAGAAAAAATAAAACAAAGATAATATGTTAGAAGTAAGAAACCTGCATGCAACCATCGCAGGTAAAGAAATATTAAGAGGCATCAACCTCACAATTAAAGATGGTGAGATTCATGCTATTATGGGTCCTAATGGCTCTGGTAAGTCAACACTGAGTGCAGTACTTACAGGTAATCCTCTCTATGAGGTAACTGATGGTATGGCATTGTTTAATGGCAAGAATCTCTTGGAGATGAAACCTGAGGACCGCTCTCATGAGGGACTCTTCTTGTCTTTCCAGTATCCAGTAGAGATACCTGGCGTAAGTATGACTAACTTCATGAAGGCTGCTATCAATGCAAAGCGTGCCTATGAAGGATTAGAACCAATGAAGGCTGCAGAGTTTATGGCACTTATGCGTGAGAAACGCCAGTTAGTTGGTATGGACTCAACACTCTCTCGTCGTAGTGTAAACGAGGGTTTCTCTGGTGGTGAGAAGAAGCGTAATGAGATTTTCCAAATGGCAATGTTGGAGCCAAAGCTTAGTATTCTGGACGAGACTGACTCTGGTCTTGACGTTGATGCCATGCGCATTGTAGCTGATGGCGTTAACAAGATGCATACTGATGAAACCTCTTACATCGTCATCACGCACTATGAGCGACTGCTTGATATGATTAAACCAGACGTTGTACACGTACTTTATAAAGGTCGTATTGTGAAGACGGCAGGTCCAGAATTGGCGAAGGAGATTGAACAACGCGGTTACGATTGGATAAAGGAAGAAGTGGATAACGACTGATAACGTCGTGTAAGAAAAAGTATTTACATAATGGAGCGAGTAGAAAAAGAGTTAGTAGAAAGTTGAAATTGTCTTATAAGAGAATTCAAATTGTCCTATAAGAGAATTTAAATTGTCTTATAAGAGATTTTTAATTGTCTGTAAGATGATGGTCCTCAATGAGTTATAAAACCTCTTTTTAGGTTGTAATAAACGGTAAAAAAGGATTACAAAGACTGATCTTTCATTGCTCCAAAACTTCTTAAAACAAACATGCAAAGCGAAAAACAATATATAGACCTCTACACAGAGGCGCAGCAAATCATAAAGGATCACGCTGCTCCTGTGATGAATGAGGTGCGCGATAAGGCTTTTGACGATTTCCGTCGGCTGGGCTTTCCATCAAAGAAGGTGGAACGCTATAAGTACACGGACATGCAAAAGCTATTCGAACCAGATTATGGTTTGAACCTCAACAGACTTGAAATACCCGTTGACCCATACGAGACATTCAGATGTGATGTGCCCAATCTCAGTACATCTCTTTACTTTATAGTCAACGATCAGTTCTATACGAAGGCACTTCCAAACGTAAAACTCAACGATGGAGTAGTCATTGATAGCTTGAGTCGTGTGGCTAAAGAGCGTTCAGAGTTGGTGAAGAAGTACTATGGTAAGCTGGCTGACACAGAGAAAGATGCTGTTACGGCACTGAATACGATGTTAGCACAAGACGGACTCTTTATCTATGTGCCTAAGAATGTGCAACTTGACCGTACGGTGCAGGTAATAAATATCCTCCGTTCTGATGTTGACTTGATGGTCAATCGTCGTGTACTGATTGTGCTCGAAGAAGGTGCTAAGGCGCAATTCCTCTTCTGTGACCACGCAGCTGACGACCGAAACTTCCTTGCAACACAGGTGATCGAAGCCTTTGTGGGCGATAATGCGAACCTGGAACTGAACTGTATGGAAGAAACACATGCTAAGAATGTACGTGTTTCGAATGTTTATATCGAACAGCAACGCAATTCACGTGCAAGTCATAACGTCATCACGTTGCACAATGGAGTAACCCGAAATATGCTCGACCTTGTCTTTAAGGGTGAGGGTAGTGAGTGTTTCTGCAATGGTTGTGTGATAGCTGACAAGAATCAGCATGTTGATAACAACACACTTATCGACCATCAAGTGCCTCACTGCACAAGCAACGAACTCTATAAGTACGTACTCGACGAGAATGCTGTGGGTGCTTTCGCAGGTCGTGTACTCGTTCGTAAGGGCGCACAGAAGACACTCTCACAAGAGAATAACCGTAACCTCTGTGCCAGCAAGACTGCCAGAATGTTCACGCAGCCAATGCTTGAGATCTATGCTGATGATGTTCAGTGTAATCATGGCTCAACGGTTGGACAGCTCAATGATGCCGCTCTCTTCTATATGGAGCAACGTGGTATCGATAGAAAAGAAGCTAAACTCCTCCTTGAGTTTGCCTTTATCAATGAAGTCATCGACAAGATGGAACTCGAACCACTGCGTGACCGTCTCCACCATTTGGTAGAAAAGCGCTTCCGTGGTGAGCTTGATAAGTGCGAAGGTTGCAACTTGTGTAAGTAATTAGGTCTAAGGTTTATTGGGCTAATTAGCCTTATTAGCCCAATAGACCCAATAGCCTTATTAGCTCAATAGGCCTAATATGGCCCATTAACCCAATAGAAGATGTACGATATTAATAAAGTTAGAGAAGACTTCCCGATACTCTCTCGCACCGTCTATGGTAAGCCGTTGGTTTACTTTGACAATGGTGCTACCACGCAGAAACCGCTCTGTGTGCTGGACGCCATGCGTGAAGAGTATCTTAATGTGAATGCAAATGTGCATCGTGGAGTACACTGGATGTCGCAACAGGCAACTGACTTACACGAGGCGGCACGCGAAACAGTGCGGAAGTTTATCAATGCTCGCTCCACTACGGAGATTGTCTTTACACGTGGAACGACGGAGAGTCTGAACCTCGTTGCCTCCAGCTTCACTGAAGGATGTATGCAAGCAGGCGATGAAGTGATTGTCTCTACGATGGAACATCACTCTAATATCGTTCCATGGCAGTTGCAAGAACAGCGCAAAGGGATTGTTCTGAAGGTTATCCCAATGACCGATGAGGGAGTTCTCGACCTACAGGCTTATGAGCAACTCTTCTCCGAACGTACGAAACTCGTCAGTGTAATGCAGGTAAGTAATGTTCTTGGCACCATCAATCCAGTAAAGGAAATGATTCGGATAGCCCACGAACATGGTGTACCAGTTATGATTGATGGTGCACAAAGCGTACCGCATTTTGCTGTTGACGTACAGGATTTAGATTGTGATTTCCTTGCTTTCAGTGGGCATAAGGTCTATGGTCCTACGGGTGTAGGTGTTCTTTATGGTAAAGAGAAGTGGCTCGACAAGATGCCACCTTACCAAGGTGGCGGTGAGATGATAGAGCATGTCAGCTTTGAGAAGACCACCTTTGAGCGTCCACCATTGAAGTTTGAAGCCGGAACTCCCGACTATGTAGCTACTCACGGACTTGCCAAAGCCCTCGATTATGTCTCTGCTTTGGGAATGGATAACATCTTTGTGCATGAGCAAGACCTCACACATTATGCCCTTCAGCAGTTGCGTGAGATAGAAGGAATGCATATCTACGGGCATGTTGGTGATAGTGGCGATGCCGTTATCAGCTTTAATGTAGGCAATATCCACCACATGGACCTCGGTACACTCCTCGATCAACTTGGCATTGCAGTCCGGACTGGTCATCATTGTGCCCAGCCCTTGATGGACCGCTTGGGTGTTCTCGGAACTGTTCGTGCCTCTTTTGGACTTTATAACACCCGTGAGGAAGTAGACACCTTGGTGTCAGGTATCAAGCGAGTGGTACAGATGTTCTAGTGTTGAAATTGGTTTGTTCTTGTGCATAAGTGTAGAGACTTTGTTTTCCAAGCGTATTATCTTTTAGCTTCATCGTAGCTATAAACATGAAAAAGGATGTACGTCAAGTAGAAGAAAGTCTATATTTCCGCATTCAAAGTTCATCTTCTTTTACACATCCAGAGACTTCGCATGAACCATAAGATAGTGATAATATGCATCCAGATAGACGACATTACACGGAAAGCTGATAGAATAAATGCTATTTGAACTTGTGTTATGTACGATGTTTGTCGGCTGTTTACTTCTTATTCCAGGATTTCACTATAGTATCTGCAAAGCCATTCTATAGATGCATGTAGCTAAAGACTAACCTCCTTAAAGAGTCTACTTAGGTCGTTGTTAGAAGTGTTCTGCTCATCGAAAAGAATTTCTTTTTTCATATCGTTTTGGTTTTGTTTGTTGCTATATATTATATATAAGGTGTAAGAACCATCTTTGGTTTGCATTTACAAAAGTAACTTAGCCTTGTGTAGAGGATGTTCTCTTAAAGAAAATGTTTGTTATATATATACTTAGACGGAAAGGTTCTTTAACGATTAAGATGCGTTATTCATGTTGAAAAGTCATTATTATGAAGGATTAGTAGAGGCTGGTTGTGATGAAGCTGGGAGAGGATGCCTTGCAGGGAGTGTCTATGCTGCGGCTGTCATCTTACCTGAGAACTATGAGAATGACATGCTAAACGATTCTAAAAAGTTGTCAGCTAAAAAGCGTTATGTACTCCGAGAGATAATAGAACGTGATGCCCTTGCATGGGCGGTGGGGATTGTTACACCCGAAGAAATTGACAGAATAAACATTCTCAATGCTTCTTTTCTTGCTATGCATCGTGCTTTAGATCAGTTAGGAACACATCCTGAGGCAGTTATCATTGATGGAAATCGTTTTAAGCCCTATCGAGATTTACCCTTTACTACAATAGTTAAAGGTGATGGCAAGTATCTTTCTATTGCTGCAGCATCTATCCTTGCTAAGACATATCGTGATGATTACATGCTTTCGTTGGCTGAGGAATATCCTCAATATGACTGGCAGTCGAATATGGGATACCCCACAAAGAAGCATCGTGAGGCTATTCGTAAATATGGAATAACACCATTTCATCGAAAAAGTTATAACCTTTTAGGAGATGGACAACTATCTTTTGATTTCTAAAGCATCTAACTATAAGTCATGAGATTTGATAAACTAAAGAAGCAATTGGAACTTATCATCCTCTTATCCGATGGTAATAACTATGCGATACAAGACTTGTATGAACGCATGGACTTATCTCGTCGCAATTTTTATTACCTACTTGATTTTATCAAACATGCAGGTTTTATAGTATTCAAGCATGATGGATGTTATCATATTGACCGACGGTCTCCTTTCTTTGTAAGACTTCTTCAGCGTATTCAATGGAGTGACTCTGAGGTGAAGATAATCCATAGTCTCTTGGGGATGGAGGGTAATAATAGTTTAATGATCAATCAACTGCGACAGAAAATAGAAAGCGCTTATGACTTCTCTGTAGTTGTAAATTCACCAATTCATCGGCAGATTGAAACCAATTTAAAGGTTTTGAAAAATGCTATGGAGCATAAACACATGGTTAAACTTTTGGGTTATTCTAGTCCACATAGCCATACAATAAAGGACAGAATAGTAGAACCTTACCTTCTTTTGCATAACAATGAGGATGTAAGATGCCATGAAATACTGTCTGGAGAGAACAAGACTTTCAAGATATCACGTATGGAAAGCGTTGAAGAACTTGATACTTCATGGTTACATGAGGATAAACATCGACAAGTTTTCACTGATATCTTTATGTTTAGTGGGGAGCTTCGGCATCGTGTGAAACTTCTTCTTGGACAATTATCACGCAACCTTTTTGTTGAAGAATACCCACAAGGAGCCTATTTGTTGACGCAGGTAAAAGACGATATATGGCTTCTTAATATTGAAGTTTGTGATTATCGTGGACTCGGTAGGTTTGTTCTTGGACTTTTTAAGGATATTCGTATAGTGGAAGGTGATGGTTTTAAGGAATATATAAAAGGTGAAATAGAAAGTCTTACTCGTCATTCTTCTCTTTTAAATAGCGACGTGCATGACGCATACAAATTGAAAAATTTGAAGTAAAGAGATAATCGATTAAATCGGTAAGAATTGGTATTCAGGATTAAATATAGTTATAATATGACACGTAAAATTGTATTTGTTTTATTGTTATTCATTGCTCTGACTGCCCATGCTCAGCAACCACATTGGGTGGGAACATGGGCTTGTGCGCCACAAACAGTTGATAAGTCATTTATGCCTTACAACAATCAGATGACTAATAGGTCTGTTCGTCAGGTGGTGAAGGTTAGTATTGGCGGAAATGTTATTCGTTTACAACTTAGCAATGAACTATCTTCGGAACCAATAGAAATAGCTAGTGTATATATTGCAAAGGCGGGTAATGGCTCAGAGATATATAAGACTTCTGCGAAGTATTTACAATTTGGAAAGAAGCGAGGAGTAATTGTTCCTGCTGGAAAAGCAGTCTTTTCTGATGCATTAAAGTTTAAGTTACAACCCTTAGAGCGTGTTTCTATCACTATTAATTATCTAAAAGCACCGAAGGAACCAACCGTTCACATGGGGTCGCGCACCACCTCTTATATTCTTCGTGGAACGACTAATGCGTACTCAGACTTTACAACAGCTTTCAAGGAAGACCATTGGTTTAATATCTCAGCGATTGATGTTCTTGACGCGACATCATCGAGTATAGCCATCCTTGGTAATAGTATAACAGATGGTAAAGGAAGTACAACTAATGCTCAAGATCGTTGGCCAGATTTCCTTTCAGTAGCACTGAATAATGGTGCAGATACTAATCCTTCTAAAGTTGGGAAGACTGGTGTCTTGAATTTAGGTATTGGTAATAATCGAATCTTATCAGTAGGTTTAGGTGAGCCAGGAAAAGATCGATTCGATCGTGATATACTTGCTCAAAGAGGCTTGCGAGCCGTTATCATCTTTGAAGCAATTAATGATATAGGGACGTCAACCAACCCAGAAGAGACTGCACGAAAGCTCGTTGAAGCCTATCAAGTGATGATAAAGAAAGCACGTCAACGTGGTTTGAAAGTCTATATGGGTACGATAACTCCATTCCGTGGATGTCGTAGTTATTTCACAGAAGAGCGTGAAAAGGCACGTAAAACTGTCAATTCATGGATTCGAACAACACGTGAAATTGATGGATTCATCGATTTTGATGCTCTTATGAGAGATCCTTCTTCACCGGAGCAGTTGCGTCGTGAATGGCAAATTGGCGATTGGTTGCATCCTAATCCATCAGGTTATAAACAGATGGGAGAGTATGCGGCGAGATTCTTAATGCAGTGATTAGTTCTGTTCCAGTTTCTTTTTAAGTCTACTTTTAATAGACCTTATGGCTTGTGCTGTACAGCAGAATGCTTGTGCTTTTAGGTCATCTTCTATCCCATAATGCTCCATAATATAATAGAAACACTCCTTTGGTGTGAGCGCAAAGCGTGGATTGTTGAGGATATAAGATAGTTCGTAATCATAGTTGGGCATAATCATGTTAAGAGCTTGTTGCTCTCTTTTGCCCATCTGTGATAAGTTTCCTCCTTTTAAGATAGTATATAAGGTATCGATTCCGAGTTTGATTTGTTCGATGGAATCGGACGTTTTTATGTTTTTGTTGTGGGCTTTGATAGAATACCGAAGTTGGTTGAGTTCATCGAGCTTGCTATCTATTTCTGCCTTCATCTCATCTATCGTGGCATCTTTTCGACGTAGTGTTAGTTGGATATTATGTTCTGTTTCCTGTTGTTGTTGGCGATAGAACTGAAGTTGTTGACGCATACGGCGACGAAACCATATCGTAATTCCAATTGAAACGAGGATGAGTGTAAGGAGGAGATAAGCAATATAAAGTTTCAATTCAACTGCCTTGCGTTGTGCTAAGGCTACCTCATAAAGGTCTTGCAGTTGTACAATTTCAATGTCTTTACCTGGTGATATGGCGACAATTTGGTGCCTTTTGATGTGTTGTCGCATCTCTTCTATCCGTTTCTCTTGATCTTTTCGAATGCGAGGTTTGTACTTCTCAACTCTTTGTAAGCTGTTAAGAGCGGAATCCCGTTTGCCCATTTGATTGTAGATAAAGGCTTTTTCTATGTATATATCAGTCATTCTGTGGCTACGCTTCACGTCATTAGTATTTCGTGCCGCATGCTTTAAATATTCTAAAGCAATTTTGTAAGCACCATCTTGAGCATTAATTTGTGCAATGTGATAGTAGGTAAGAAACTTTAGCGAATCTTCTGTAACGTTGAAAAGGCGCTTTTCTGCGGCCTTTAATTGGTACATTGTCTTGTGTAAATCATGTTTTTTTGTATATATGTCAGCACTATCAAGGTGCATACGAGTAATCCCATCATCTGTAGCTGGATAATGTGGAAGTTTCTTTTGACTGCATGATAGCAACGACAAAAGACAGATAAATAATAAAAGAAACTTTCTCTTCATGTGTACAAAGATAGATAATTAAAGTGGAAAAGGCAAGTTTGCTGATGTTGAGAACGATTATTTTGTGTCAAAGAGAGGTAGGTGAACTTTGTAAGTGCTTGTGATTGAGACGTCTTTTCATTATCTTTGTGTCAACAATAAGAGTGCTATTGCATTGAAGCAAAATCCTCCTTACCTTTGCATTGACGATTAGTTCCAATGATTGTCATCTGCATTTCATAAACCCGCAGCGGTGTGATTGCGTTTAAGCACTGGTGCGGGTTTTGAATAGAAAAGGTTTCGGAGACCTCTCCAAACACCTCCAAAAAGTGGATGTAGCCTATCGGAAGATAGTTAGAATACAATAGCTTGAATTCCAAGATATTGTTTTAGAAAAAAGAAGAGATGCTTTCCTTGATTTGAGAAGGGCGTTTCTTTGATGTGAAGAGGGGCTCTTTTGACGTGGAAGAAAGGCTCTGTTAAAAATGAGGAGGAACTCTTCTTTTTAGATGATAGAGATATTTTAAACTGATAGAAATGTTGAATAAGAATATTTAAAAGTGTATGATAATGATGAAGAAGTTGTTTTTTGCGTTTCTGATTAGCTTTCTTATGATTGGAAATGCTACTGCCCAGCATCGTAAAAGAACGATGAAACCGAAGAAAAATGCCCCTTCTGGACCTACATGGCGTTATATGTGTGCAGATCCTTCGCAGGAGTTTTTAGACAAGATACAGCCTGCGAAGAGTGATACAAACAAAGTTGATACCTGCAAACAAGTGCTAACAGAGAAGAAGGATAGTACTAAGAACTTTGTTTGTGAGCTCGCTCCAAGACCTTTCTTTCCTGGTGATTTACCAGAGTTCATCGCTAAGAACTTGCGTTATCCACCTATTCTTGCAAATATGTGTGTACAAGGTCGTGTTATTATTGGGTTCTTTGTTGATGTTGACGGGACATGCAGTAATTTCAAAGTAGTGCGTTCCGTTTACCCTATTTTAGATGAAGAAGCACTGCGTGTAGCCAAGTTAATGCCTAAATGGAAGTGGACTTCAAAGCCTAAGAAAGGTATGCCTTTTTATATACCCGTTGCTTTCCGAATGTAAAGGTGTTGTTTTTGAAGCTGGATGATAATGTTTAGTCGTATTAAAGAACATTGTTAAACCTGTTTTAATTCATCGATTGAAAATCAAAAATCAGTAGGCTTTATGCTATCATCTTAGACTTTTATAGTACCTTTGCAAAAGATAGACAGCGATTGACAAATTGTGTATGTGTACTCTTGGTTATCGTTGGCACTATCTTTGCAATACGTAGATAATAGTGTAAAATATAAAGGTAAAATTATGGCAAAGAAAGCTTTATTGATGATCCTCGATGGTTGGGGTAACGGAAAGCATGGTAAAGGTGATGTGATTTATAATACTCCTACACCTTACCTAGACTACTTGAATGCTGTTAGTGCACACTCTCAGTTGCAGGCATCAGGTGAAGATGTAGGTCTTCCTGATGGTCAGATGGGTAACTCTGAGGTAGGTCACTTGAATATAGGTGCCGGTCGTATCGTTTATCAAGACTTGGTTAAGATTAACAAGGCATGCCAGACTGGTGACATCCTAAAGAACCCTGGTATTGTTGAAGCATATAGTTATGCACAGAAAACAGGTAAGAAACTCCACTTGATGGGACTTACTTCAACTGGTGGTGTACACTCTTCTTTGGATCACTTATTCAAACTCATTGAGATTGGAAAGGAGTATAATCTAAAGGACGTGTACGTTCATTGTTTTATGGATGGTCGTGATACAGACCCAAAGAGTGGTGCTGGTTTTATCGCAGACATTCAAAAGGTGTGTGACAGCAACGGTGCTCATGTCGCTTCAATCGTGGGTCGTTTCTATGCAATGGACCGTGATAAGCGTTGGAATCGTGTGAAGGAAGCATACGACCTACTCGTTGAGGGCAAGGGAGTTCAGGCTACTGACATGGTGAAAGCGGTTGAAGATAGCTATGCTGCAGACGTTACTGACGAGTTTATCAAGCCTATTAATAACTCTTCTGTTGATGGAA
>ERZ772910.1658-NODE-1658-length-11017-cov-22.113392_pt1 | contig 11017 bp, 9 predicted proteins | sample MGYA00511357_ERZ772910 | MGnify/ENA primary metagenome ERZ772910 (study PRJEB29015, sample SAMEA2738096) | human oral metagenome | biome: human oral; feature: human-associated habitat; material: saliva | place: China | collected 2193 ...
GCTAAAGCTTGCAGGTAGGGGGCATCTACAGTTTCAGGGTTGGCTTCTGTGGTGATCTCGACGTCGTCGCTCAGGCCCCAGGTTTGCGCCACCGTATCCACCATTGCCGCTAAATCTTTAGCAGCCAGCATAGTGGGGGTGCCTCCCCCAATAAATACGGTGGAGGCTGGCGGTAGCGACAGTCCGGCGCGCTGCATTGCCCCAGACACCAGGCGCGCTTCAGCGGCCAGAGTTTGGGGATAGTCACCGGCGTTAGCCCCCGGCCCCATGGTCAGGTTGGTGTAGGTGTTGAAATCGCAGTAACCGCAGCGCACCCGGCAGTAGGGTACGTGCAGGTAAACCGAGAAGTTTTTGGCCTGGTCACCCTGGCTAACTGCCTCGGGTAGGGCGTAGGGGTCAAGAAGTTTTTGACCTTCAGGTTGACTAGGCACTAGGCGCCCTCAAGCCCAGTTTCCGGCTGTGCCACTTCACGCTGTGCCACCTCACGCGACTCAATTAGCTCAGGGGCTAGTTTCTGGTTGGTGCGCAGCGCGGTCAGGTCGCGAATAGTGCGCCCTTCAGCAATGCCGCGCGCTTCAAAACGGGTCAGTTTACGCCCGCTAAAACGCTGGCTCCACCCGCCCATGACCCCGCGCGGCGAGCCCGGGTCTGGGCCGTTGCCTTTATCTGCCTCAATCCAAGTGTCACTGCCCAGCTGGGGGCGAGCGCCGGCGTCGGGATAATCAAACAGGCCTTTAGCGCTTACCTCCTCTACGACGTCGCGCATCTGCCAGGCGTAATCAGCCCAGTCAGTAGCCAGTCGCCACACTCCCCCCGGTGCCAGCACCCGCGCCACCAGGGCAGCGTAAGCCTCATTAACTAGGCGACGCTTACGGTGACGGCTTTTACGCCAAGGGTCCGGGAAGAAAGTCCACACTTCACTGGCGCAACCAACCGGCAGGGCGGTGGCTAAAAGCTGTGACGCATCAGCCGGAACTACCTTGACATTGTCTAGTTTCTGGGTGGCGGCTGCGGAAACAATTTTAGCGATGGCGGTTTCCCACACTTCTACCGCCAAAAAGTCGGTGTCCGGGTTAGCTTTAGCAGCCGCCAGCAGGGCCTCTCCCCCACCTGGGCCAACCTCCACAATCAGCGGGGCGCTGCGGCCAAAAACCTGCTGGGGGTCAAGCACAAAATCTGGATCCACCGTGCGAACAGCGTCGCGGCGCGGCACCTGGACCAGGTAGCTGTCTCCGTGACGCTCCAAAGCAGCATGCTGACTAGCACGCAGGCGCCCACCGGCTCGCGAAAAAGAGCGCACCCGGGCATGAACCTCATGCGAGCGGGCCGGATGCATCTGGCCGGTGGCCGCATCAGCCCAGGCACTAGTGTGCTTAGCCGCCTTATCCATTACTTTTCCTTGCCGGTGGGGGTGTCTGCACCCAAAGCCACAATGAAAGCTTCCTGAGGCACATCCACGCGACCAATGGCCTTCATGCGCTTTTTACCTTCCTTCTGCTTTTCTAGCAGCTTGCGCTTACGGGTGATGTCACCGCCATAGCACTTGGCCAGCATATCTTTACGTAGGGCGCGGATGGTTTCACGGGCAATAATGCGGCTACCCACAGCGGCCTGTACGGGCACCTCAAACTGCTGACGCGGAATCAGGTCCTTTAGGCGCTTAGTCATCATCAAACCGTATGAGTAAGCCGCATCCTTGTGCACAATGGCACTAAAAGCATCCACCTTGTCGCCGTTAAGCAAAATATCAACCTTAACCAGGTTGGCGCTTTGGGTACCCTCGGGTTCATAGTCCAGCGACGCATAGCCGCGAGTGCGCGACTTTAGCTGGTCAAAGAAGTCAAAGACGATCTCCGCCAGGGGCAGGGTGTAGTGCATTTCCACGCGGGTTTCGCTCAGGTAGTCCATGCCTAGCAGGTTGCCGCGACGTGACTGGCATAGTTCCATTACGGTGCCCACAAATTCGCTGGGGGTAAGGATAGTGGCACGCACTACCGGCTCGCGCACATCTAGCACCTTGCCTTCAGGGAATTCTGAGGGGTTGGTGACTAGGTGCTCGGTTTTGTCTTCCATGGTTACGTCGTAAACCACAGAGGGTGCGGTGGAGATGATGTCTAGGTTGAATTCGCGCTCTAGGCGTTCGCGAATAATTTCTAGGTGCAGCAGGCCTAGGTAGCCGCAGCGGAAACCGAAGCCTAGGGCCACGGAGGTTTCAGGCTCGTAGGTTAGGGCGGCGTCGTTAAGTTTGAGCTTGTCTAGGGCGTCGCGCAGGTTGGGGAAGTCTGAGCCGTCTACCGGGAATAGGCCGGAGAACACCATGGGTTTGGGTTCCTGGTAGCCCGCTAGTGGTTCGCTGGCTGGCTCGGCGGCGGTGGTGACCGTGTCACCCACCTTGGATTGGCGCACGTCTTTAACGCCGGTGATCAGGTAGCCTACTTCGCCGGCGCCCAGGCCCTGGGTGGGCTGGGGTTCGGGGGAAATAACCCCGATTTCTAGCAGCTCGTGGTGGGCTTTGGTGGAGAGCATTTCAATGCGCTGGCGTGGCTTTAGCTGCCCGTCAACTACACGCACATAGGTGACCACGCCCCGGTAGGTGTCGTAGACGGAGTCGAAAATCATGGCGCGGGTGGGGGCGTCGGGGGTGCCTGCCGGGGCGGGCACCTGGGCCACGATCTGGTCTAGTAGCTCGGGCACACCCTGACCGGTTTTACCTGAAACCTGTAGTACGTCCTCGATTTCGCAGCCGATCAGGGAGGCAATTTCGGCGGCGTGGCGCTCGGGCTCAGCTGCGGGTAGGTCAATTTTGTTGAGCACCGGGATGATGGTCAGGTCGCCTTCCATAGCCATATATAGGTTGGCTAGGGTTTGGGCCTGAATGCCCTGGGCAGCGTCTACTAGCAGCACTGCCCCCTCGCAGGCGGCCAGTGAGCGGTTAACTTCGTAGGAGAAGTCCACGTGACCGGGGGTGTCGATCATGTTTAGGGCGTAGGTGGTGCTCACCCCGTCAGCCTCAACGGTCCAGGGCATACGCACAGCCTGACTTTTAATGGTGATGCCGCGTTCGCGTTCAATATCCATACGGTCTAGGTATTGGGCGCGCATGTCACGCGGCTGGACCACGCCGGTGGCCTGCAGCATACGGTCGGCCAGGGTGGATTTACCGTGGTCGATGTGGGCAATGATGGAGAAATTACGCAGCAGGTGCTGGGGGGTGGAGGCAGGCTGGACGTTTTTTAGCTGCTCTGGGGTGGCAATGGGGGTCAACGCGACACTTCCGACGGTTTAACACAGACTATTTGGCATTATCCCATGCGCCCCGCTGAGGCCTCAAAGCTAGCGACCAAAGTCACCAGTGTGTCTTACGTTTTGTTTACGACGACGCCGCCCGGCTGGCAGCGGGGGCGCCACGTGCCAGGTGCTGCGCGTCAGGTGCTGCGCGCCACTGCTTAGGTGAGCATTAGAGGCCAGGTAGTTAAATAGGATTAGGCCATGGCTAATTTATCCGAAGTGTTTATTGCTGCTTTACGCCTGGCGGCAGCCTTATTTGGGACCAATAAGGACTCCGCTAACAGCAGCTCACAGGGGCCTGAGCCCAGCCAGGCTGCTGCTCAGGAAGCATCTGCGCGCCCCTCAGCTACTGGGCGCCCCTCGGCTAGCAGGCCCAAACCTGGCCCTACTAGCAGCCGCGACGTACATATCAGTGGTAACCAAGTGTGGGATGTAGCCAGGCGCGGCCTACCCGAATTTAGCTACCAGCCGGTGGCCGATAACGACGCCGACCCGGGCGAAGTAGTGTGGACCTGGATTTCCTATGAGGAAGATCCCACCCAGGGTAAAGACCGCCCGGTGGTAGTGCTGGCACGCACTGGATCCGACGTCGTCGTAGCCCAGTTGACCAGCAAAAACCACGATATTGACCGCGAGCAGGAAGCCCACTGGGGACGTTACTGGCTGGCTATTGGGGCTGGTGACTGGGATCCGCAGGGGCGAGTCAGCTCGGTGCGCCTGGACCGACTACTGCTTGTTTCCCAGCGTGACGTGCGCCGCGAGGGGGCCACGCTGGATAGGGCCACCTACAATAAGGTGGTTACGGCCATAGCTAAGCACTGGGGCAAACGCTCGTAATTATGCTAATGTTTCCTCTTGGACCTTGGGCCTGGCCGGCTTCGTAGGTCCAGCAGGAACCTTAGCCAGGGCAACCCCACGCCTGATAGTCAAGGTTATTGCGTACCCTCTTACCGGCCATTGACCATATCCGTCTGTAAGAAAGATTAATCGTGGCGAACATTAAGTCGCAGATCAAGCGCATCAAGACCAACGAAAAGGCCCGCATCCGCAACCGACACGTCAAGTCGGAGCTCAAGACCTACGTACGCCGTGTACGCGAGGCTATCGCCTCCGGCGACAAGGCTGTAGCTGAAGCCGAGATGCGCAAGGCCGGCCGCAAGCTGGACAAGGCTGTCTCCAAGGGTGTTATCCACCGCAACCAGGCTGCCAACCGCAAGTCCAAGCTGGGCAAGCAGATTGCTGCTATGTGATCTTTGCTAGTTAACTAGCTGCAAATGGTCGATCCCCATGGGGTCGGCCATTTTTGTTTATGCAGGCAGTGCCAGGCACTGCAGGCAAACACAGGCAAACACAGGTAAATACAGGCAAAATCATCCCTTCCCTATAAAAAATTCATGGGGTTTTATAGGGAAGGGATGAAATGTCAGTATTTGTGAAGCAACGGCTTACGCCCTGGCCAGTGCCTAGCGGGTGCGGCAGTGCAGCCCATTTAGGGCACTAATGATCTAGAGAAGACCAGTGCCTAACGGGCGCGGCGGGCGTGCACCACTTTCAGTACTGCCCGCTCTAGGGCGTAGACGGCGTCGCGCTCTTCACCTTTAACCTGCGCGTCGGCATTAGCTACCGCCACAATCGCATCCGCCAAACCGTCGTCAGACCAGCCGCGCAGTTGACGGCGCGCACTATCTATCTGCCAGGGAGCCATGCCCAGCTTTGCGGGAGTGATGTCTTTCCTGCCGGCACTTGCGGCCACCCGCGCTAGTTGGCGAATCTTTATAGCCAGGGCAGAAACAATCACTACCGGGTCAGTGCCGGTAGCCAGGGCGTGACGCAAAGTGGTTACTGCCTTGGCGCCGTCGCCACTGATTGCCGCATCCGCAACCGCAAAGCCACTAGCCTCAATGCGCCCGCCATAATAGGTGTTCACCTGGGTGAGAGTGATAGTGCCGCTGGTATCAGCAAGCAGCTGTTTAACCGCACCCAAAAGGTCAGTTAAATCATTTCCCAGCGCCTCAACTAGGGCTTCGACGGCGTCAGGGTCGATTTGTCGCTTGGCTCGGCGCACGTCACCGATCACTAAAGAGCTCTTGTCTCGGGCTGATTTTATTTGCGCGCATTCAACCACCGGCATACCTGCCTTAGCGATAGCGTCCAGCAGTTTTTTGCCGCGATTGCCGCTAGCGTGGCGCAGCACCAGGTTGACGTCTTCTTCTGGGGTTTGCAGGTAGCTAAGCAGATCCTCAATCAATGCGTCAGTGGCATGTTCAAGATCGTTGATGATGATCAGACGCGGCTCACCAAATAGTGAGGGCGAAACCAGCCCAGCTAGTTGGCCCTTGTCGTATCCGGCTGCTTCGAGGCGGCTGATCTCAACATTTGGATCTTTGGCACGTGCCTGGGCCAACAGCCGGTCTTGGGCTCGCTGCACCAGGACAGACTCACTGCCCCGCAGTAACACTACGGGGGCTAAATCCACCCGATCCCAGGTAGTGCTACCCAGTGCGTTGGCTGAGCGTGAGCGCGTGGGGATACTAGAGCGTGAACGTGGGGCTGAGCGTGAGGCGGCCATAATCCAAGGTTGCCACTAACGTCGCATCCTAACCAACAGCAGCCAGATGCCCGCATTTAAAGCCGCCAGGGAACAAACACCACTGGCTTTGCCCGGCCAGTTCACTTGGGCGCCGGGCAGGTGCGCAAAAAAGTGGGCAATACACTCCAGCCAGGCACACCCCCACAGCGCCGGTAGCACCAGCAGCTGCGCAAAGGATGGCAGCGCCGTGGCCAGGGCCGTGGCCGCCAATCCGGTGTAGGTCACCACCGCCACCACGGGAGCCGCCAACATATTAGCCACCACGCCCCACATGCTGATATGCGGGTTTAAAGCGATCAGCAGCGGAGCGCAAGCAAACTGTGCGGCCAGGGGAATTGCAGCTAGCTGGGCAAAAACTCTTGGCATCACCCGCCCCAGTTGCTGCTCTATTGCCGGCGCCAGCATGATCAGGCCGCCGGTGGCCGCAATGGATAGGGCAAAGCCCCAGTCGTGGGCCTGCCAGGGGTCAATTAGCAGCAGCACGATGGCGCCGGCGGCCCAAGCTGGTAGGGCTGAGGCTTGCCGGCCCGCGCTTAACCCCACTAGCTGCACTGAGCCCATGGCGGCTGCGCGTAGCACTGAGCCGCTGGGTTGAACCAGTAAAACTAGTCCCACCAGGGTAAATGATCCGATCAAGGTTTTTAGGCGCACTGGTAGTGGCCCGCATAGGGTGAGCGTAGCCGCTAAAACTAGCGCCACGTGTTCGCCTGAAACTGCAGTTAGGTGGGTGAGGTTAGCGGCGCGCATGTTTTTGGTGGTGGCGGCTTCCAGGCCAGTGTCGTCACCTAACACCACACCAATAACCAGCTCTGGCGCGTCAGCGCCCAGGAGCAGTTGGCCCGGCTCAGTCACGCCGCTTCCCTCAGCTACCCGCCTCCCCCAGCGCGCCAAGGCTCCTGGCACCGGAGGTGGATGGGCGTGATTAGCGTTGCGCGCAGCCCCAGCTAGTTGCCGCCGAGCCGCGTTGACCAGCCGATATATACCGCCCGGTGGTTTTAAAGTGTGGGGCAGGCGGTTGTGGCTAGCGATAGCCAAGGCTCGCCCACCTGCTTTTGCCCCGCGCAAGTTGGCTTGAAAACTCAGCGTTTCCCCTGGTTTAACCCCCGACCAGGCCGAAGAGGCAAACAGGGTGATTAGCGCCCGGCTAGGACGCGCGTTTACGCGCATAACTTTGAGGGTCACCAGGTAGCGCCCCGGGCGCGTAAGCGGTTTGGGGACGCTACGCACCTGCGCGGTTAGGTTCACCGCCCCGGCGCCGGCTGCCTTAGTGGCGTTGGTTGTCGTCTCAGCAGCGCCTACCGCCCCGGCGACTGCCCCATTGCCACTAACTCTTTGGCTTTGCGACGACGACGGCGCCCTGGTCTGCTTTTGGCCCTGGCTTTGGCTAGGGCTCTGAGCTGCATCAATGTAATCGAGTATGGGGTCACGTGAGCGGTTATAAACCTGGGCTGCGCCACTTAGACTCAGCGCGCATACGCTTAGCAAACAGGCGCCAACACTAAACCAGAGGTGGCTATGGGTTTGCCCGGCACCGGCTCGCTTGTCTAAGCGGTGGGTGGGCTGACGCGGGCGACGGCTTACGCACACCAGTCCAGCCAGGGCGCAGATAACGGCTAGCAGCAGCCAAAATTTCCAGGCTTGTTTTGAGCGCGCATCTACTTGTACTAACGCCCAGGCGCAGCCCCAACACAGTGCCATGGCCGGGCATAAGCGCAGGTCCCAGGGCTGGGGTGCTTTAGGGCGGCGCAGTAATTGCAGTTCGCGTTCGCGCTCACTGACATGCGCCTTGCTAACGTGCACTTTGGGCACTGAACTAGCATCTGTCTCCTTTGCGTCGCCGGCTTGAGGCATAGCGCCACCACCGCGAGCGCCGCGCGCCTTGTCAGCACTGTTAGCCCCGGCAGCGCCGTTAGCACTGTTAGCGCTGTCAGCGCCGCCAATCCCGGTAGCTGTTTTAGACGCAGCAAGTGTTTTAGACGCGGGCATGGCTTTTGATCTGGGCTAGCTTAGCTGCGCCAATACCGGGCACTTTAGTCAGGTCATCTACGCTGGTAAAAGGCCCATTGGCGGTGCGATAGTCAATAATTTTTTGGGCGATGGCCGGGCCTACCCCGGGTAGTTGGGTTAGCTGCGTGGCGTTGGCGGTGTTGATGTTTACAAGGCCTTGCCCTTCAGGGTCACTGCCAGCGACGCCGCCCTCTGCGCTGGTGCAAGCCTGCCCCTCACAGCCTTGGCCACTTGAAGCAGCCTGTGGCGGGGTGCTTTCACCTTGGGAGAGCACATAGAGTTTTTGGCCGTCATGGAGTTTGGCGGCGCGGTTGATGCGGTGAGCATCTGCCTGCGGGCTTAAACCTCCAGCTGCCGCCAGGGCTGCTTGCACTCGCGAGTCAGGTGGAAGTTTGTATAGGCCAGGGTGAGCCACGGCGCCGTCGACATCAACCACTATTTGCCCCGAGCCAGCCGTATCTCCTCCACTAGTAGCCCCGCCTGAACTGGCAGGGCCAGCTGAACTAGCCAGGCCAGCTCCCCCGCCCCCTGGTCCGGGAGCGGGACTTCTGGCGGAGGCCTGTGCCGACGCCGCCACTGCTGCACTCTTGGCCGTCCCTAAACTCTGAGCGCGAGTGGTGGCAGTTTTTGCACCGATTTGGGCCCGGTTGGGCTCAGGGCCGGTTATGAACAGCTGCCAGGCAGCAATCAGTAAACCCAGCGCTATCAGCGTTATTCCACCCCAAAGCGCGGCTTTTGCCCCCATGGCTACCCGGTAGGGGCGTTCAACCTGCTCATGGTCGCCGCTGTAGGCCACGCGGATGAAATCTTGCATGGCCCGTTTTTGTCTAGTGCCCATAGGCACACTATGAACCTGGCCAGCAATCGCCAGCTACCGGGGTGTGGATAGCCCTGTGTGGGCGAAAAATTTATCCCCCTGTGCAAAAGTGGTTATTCACGACGGCGCCACCAACTGCCGCAGGTAACGCCCCGCCCCCTTAACGCACAGGCCCCTAGCTGCTACGGCGGTTTAAGGCGTGCGACGGTTTAAGGCGTGCGGCGGCGTCACCCCAAACGAAGTACGGCGGGCACCCTAAAGTACCCGCCGTCAACGTTACGCAGCAGCTCAAAGTCCACCGGTTGGAAAATCAGGAAACCGGCCAGCCTCAGTTACCAAAAGTCAACGAAAAACTAGCGCACGTAGTCAACGCTGGTTTGCAGGCTCCTACTCTGGCCCGGCTCCAGCTCCAGCAGCTGCGGGATCCGGTTGAAAGCGTTGGTCATAGCCGAGCATGGCTCCAAAGCAAGACTTTGACGCTTACGCGTGGGCAAAGTGTCGCCGGTGTAGGCGTGCACAACCGAGTGGGGCACGGGCGTGTCTTGAGTGAGCACCAGGTGAGCCTGCGAGCCAACCACATAGCTGCGGATCAGCCCATCTTTATCAGCCCAAAGATCAGTCCAGGCAGTGTCTACTTCCCAGTCTTTAAGCTTCACAATGATGCGCCCGCACTGGCTTTGGGCATAGTCAGGCTCTTTAAAAGCCTGGGTGCCCTCAAGCGGAATCAGCATGTCGTCGCTGACTACCTCAGTTTTGGCCGGTAATTCCATGTAAAGCGAGTCTAGGCCCTGGTCGGTAAGAGCATTGGCGTGGAAGTAGGGGTGCCAGCCCAGCCCCACCGGCACGGGAACATCGGCCAGGTTGCGGGCGTTTATCTCCAATTCGAGGCGGTAACCCTGCCCGGGAGTGTTTTCGCTAATCCGGTAGGTGACGCTCACGTCAACCGGCCAGGGGTAGCCCTCCACTCCCCCTGTGACGGTGTGCAAGGTTAGGCTGGCTGGGTCCTGGCCATCATCGATGCGCTCAAAATCGGTGTTTAGCATCAGGCCGTGATTAGCTTCGCGGCTGCCATCAGGGGCGGGGCCAAGGTCGTATTCCTGCCCCATCCAGGTGTAGCGGGCATTTTGGATGCGGTTTGACCAGGGGGCCATGACGGCGCAGCGGCAGCCTGCACCACTTTCCAGATCGGCTTGGTCGCTGTAGCCGTCAATTACCGGCACGCCTGCACAGTTCCAGTCCAAAACTACCGCGCCTCGGGCAGCGATTAGGGCGCTAGCCTCACCGGCGTTAAGGCGCCAGGTGGTGGTAGTGAAAAGGCTGGAATCTAGGGGCGCTTGGGCGGGGCGACTGAAAGCTGCTGAAGTTTTGGTACCGGCGACGTCGCCAATGCAGCTAGTTTTGCAGCTAGGCTCAGGCGCGTTCTGGGCTGATGATTCTGAGATGGAGTCTGAACTCACTTCTTTGTGCATGGCATCACTTTAGCGCTTTTATGGTTCGCGATAAAAGTCTTTGACGCCGCCACTTACGGGCCTTTGCTTGCATCAGGACCCGGCCTGTGCGAGGCCTCTGCCCACCCTTTAGGCACAACAAAGCCCCGACCGTCGCGGTGACGATCAGGGCTTTAGCTCTCTTAGGGAGTTAGTACCCGCATCTAAGGCGGCTAGTGCTTTCTCCCTAGGGAGCGCCTAAATCAGGCTTGCAATCAAGTTTGCTATCAGGCCTGCTCTTCGGCGGAGACGCGCAGCATCCAAGCGTGCTTCTCCAGGCCGGTGGCAATGCCGATCAGCATGTCGTTGCTCAGGTGGTCGTACTCGTCGACCTCGTCCAGGGTGGCCTTGATGCGGTTGGCAACGCCCTCCAGGCGCTCCTGGATCATGACGGTGGCCTTGTCGGTGGGCAGCACGCCGCCGTCGATGGGCTCAACCTGGGAGTCGGCGGCCACGGTGGCAGCGCGACCGTCCGGGATGGCCTGGATGGCAGTCATACGCTCGGCAACGTCGTCGGCGGCTAGGCGAACCTCGTCAACGATCTCGTCTAGGTGCAGGTGTAGGGAGCGGAAGCCGGAACCGGCAATGTTCCAGTGGGCCTGCTTGGCCTGCAGGCTTAGGTCGGTCAGGTCAACGAGGGCCTGCTGTAGGGCCTTAACTACTACGGGGTTGGGCTGAGTCATCTTCATTCTCCTCTTCTTAAAAGTCTTTGGCGCCTCTGGTGAGGTGGGTGCGGCTAGCTAGCTGCGGGCCATCGCCTCACGAAAGCGTTAACTCAATCTAAGCCCATTTAATTCCCACTGTGAAGGGCTCGTGCTGCTTTACTCA
>ERZ772910.1659-NODE-1659-length-11011-cov-2.410369_pt1 | contig 11011 bp, 8 predicted proteins | sample MGYA00511357_ERZ772910 | MGnify/ENA primary metagenome ERZ772910 (study PRJEB29015, sample SAMEA2738096) | human oral metagenome | biome: human oral; feature: human-associated habitat; material: saliva | place: China | collected 2193 ...
CCCATTTTTATATCGTACTAAAACATCTACACACTCTCCTTCGGGACCAATTGGTTCAATTTTTATAGCATCAATTTTTTCTGAGATAATATCAATAAATTTTAAAACAATCCAGTTGAACTCATATTTATTACCTAATTTATCTGCTCTTCCACCATCTGAGAGACCTCCGCCTCCGTCACCTCTATAGAGTCGATAGCCGCCTGATGCAGAAAGAGTTTCTGCACAGCGATGCTCTCCGGTATTCTGAAATCAGGGTTTCCCGCAAAACGGTGCCCCTCTGCCTCGGATTGCAAACGGTAGACCTCAACCTCGGATTTAAGTATCGGTTCATCGCCGACAACCCATATAACCTCATCGATGACGCTGTTTTCAGGAGCCTCAAAATCGAGATTTGCCTTCTTCACGGAATCTTGTCCGTCAACATCCTGTTGCGAGTGGTTTGCACGAGCACTCACTCCTGCTATTACGAGCAAAGCCAGAGAGAGCACTGCAAACTTATATGATTTATTCATATACTTCAACGTGTAGTATTATTTAATGCTTATTTACTGTAGCGAGTACGCTCTTGTCAATATTCACAGTATATTTCTTTCTGAGCTCTGCCACCCATGCCTCCTCAAGTTTCTCCTGATAGTCAGCGACGACAAGTCCGCGCACGTCATTGTAATCTTCCGGCTTATTGATGAATTTGCCGAATGTTGCAATGTTCGGATAGCCTTTTATTTCCTTGATTGTGGCATCTGTTTTGAATTCGTACTTGTCGACAATAGGATTATCTCCTTTCTTGAAGATACCTTTCTCTACTCGTATACGCAGTACACTGTCATTATTGAATGTCGTGCGCAACTTTTCGTTCCACTTATCGAAAGCCAAATCTTTCACCAATGCCTTCACCGCCTCGATATCAGCGGCATCCTTTGTGCGGTAAGCCATACCTTTGAAACGTGGTTCGTCAAATGCGTACTTCTTCTTGTTCTTCTTAAAGAACTTCGCCAATCCTTCCTCATCCTTTGCTGCCTTGTCCCATATGTTACGGTTACTGATTTCCCACAACAAAAGACCATCGTGATATTCACGAATGAGATACTTCAAGTCTGAATCGGCAGCGACCATCTGCTCACGTTTATTAGCGAGCACATCATCAGCTGTGACGTTCGGACCTTGCGCTTTTGCAAGAGAGTCTATACGCTCATTGATTATCTGCTCGCGGATTCCGCGCTGTTCAATGAAATTCAAGATATTGATGCGTACAGAGTCGTAAGGCAAGAAATTTCCCTTGTCGCGCAGCTGAATGATATGGAATCCGGCAACTGTCTTCACAGGCTCAGAGGTCTCACCTTTCTTCATGGCAAACACTTTGTCGTTAAATTCCGCAAGTGTCTGACCGTTCTGTATCCAGGGCAGTTCACCACCATCCTGCAGCGATCCCTTGTCATCAGAATATTTCTTTGCCAGTTCGGTAAAGAGTTCCTTATCGAAACCTGCCGCCTTCAATACGTTGTAAATAGAGTCTGCTTTGGCTTTTGCATTGGCAACCTCCTGATCTGTAGCCGTCTGACGCGCAAGGATAAGTATATGTGCCGGCTTCACTAATCCTCCCATGCTGTCAATACGATGCTGTGTCTCCTTGTAAATAGCAAGGGCTTTAGCCTCCACATCGGCGTCAGTTATCATTGCAGGACGAATTTGTTGATCACGATATGCTGCAAACTCAGCCTTGAAAGAAGAGGTTGTGTCCATCTTCTCGTCAAGAGCAGCCATGACCTTCAGCTTGTAGTTTACGAACAAATCAACGTATTCTTTCACTGTCTTCTTGTCAATCACACCGTCTGAGTTATTCTTGTTGTACGAATATTCAAACTCAGAACGAGTCACAGGCACCCCGTTTATTGTCATGATGACCGGGTCCTGTGCGGTCTGTGCCAATGATGTCAATGCGCATAGCAACAGAGCTGCTGAAAAAATATTTCTCAATTTCATTATTGCGAATATATTACAGGCTGACCGTTCGCCAGCCTATCATTTGTATTTTTATTGAGGACGGCTGTAGTTTGGTGCTTCACTCGTTATAATAACCTCATGAGGATGGCTCTCGAGCACACCAGCATTGGTTATACGTACGAACTTTGCATCATGCAGTTTCTCTATGCTTGCAGCACCGCAATAGCCCATTCCTGAACGCAGACCGCCTATGAGCTGATAGATAACCTCCTGAACTGTCCCCTTATAAGGCACGCGACCGGCGATTCCCTCCGGCACGAGTTTCTTCGTCTCTGCCACTCCGCCTTGGAAATAACGGTCGGCAGAGCCTTTCTCCATTGCCTCCAGCGAGCCCATTCCACGGTATGCCTTGAACTTACGTCCATTATAAAGTATTGTCTCGCCCGGTGCTTCCTCCGTACCAGCTACAAGCGAGCCTATCATAACAGAATAGCCGCCGGCAGCAATTGCCTTCACCACGTCACCTGAATAGCGTAAGCCACCATCGGCGATTACTGGCACACCAGTTCCTTCGAGAGCTTTTGCCACATCATAGACAGCCGAGAGCTGTGGCACACCAACACCTGCAACAACACGTGTCGTGCATATTGAGCCAGGTCCGATACCTACCTTCACTGCATCAGCGCCAGCTTCTACAAGCATTTTCGCCGCCTCGCCGGTGGCAATGTTCCCCACAACGATGTCTACATCAGGGAAAGCTTTCTTTGCCTCACGCACTTTATCTATCACACCTTTTGAATGTCCGTGTGCAGTATCAATCACGATTGCATCCACACCAGCCTTCACCAGCGCCTCCATTCTTTGGAAAGTATCAGCTGTCACACCCACACCTGCTGCGACGCGAAGACGTCCTTTTGAGTCCTTGCATGCCATAGGCTTGTCCTTTGCCTTGGTGATGTCCTTGTATGTGATAAGACCTATGAGGTGATTTTCATCATCAACGACAGGGAGCTTTTCGATTTTATGTTTCATAAGAATCTCTGATGCAGAATCGAGATCGGTCTGCTGATATGTGACAATAAGGTGCTCCGAAGTCATCACCTCGTCAATCTTTTTGCTCATGTCGCGTTGGAAGCGAAGGTCACGATTAGTGACAATGCCTACCAGGCAGTTCTTATCATCAACGACAGGAATACCTCCAATATGATATTCAGCCATGATATTCAGCGCATCACCAACGGTTGAGCCACGCTTAATGGTAACCGGATCATAAATCATACCGTTCTCGGCACGTTTGACTATAGCTACCTGGCGAGCCTGTTCCTCTATAGACATGTTCTTGTGGATTACTCCAATACCTCCTTCACGTGCAACAGCTATTGCCATTGGAGCCTCGGTAACAGTATCCATAGCTGCGGTGACAAAAGGGACTTTCAGCTCAATGTTACGAGAAAAACGTGTTGACAACTCTACTTCACGCGGAAGTACTTCTGAATAAGCTGGAAGAAGAAGGACATCGTCATAGGTAAGACCGTCCATCACAATTTTATCGGCAACAAATGATGACATAGTGTATTAAATTAAGTTGCATGCAAATTTACCACAAAAATCTCACATTCTTGTGCTTTATTCCTAATTCTTCCACGGAATTAATGCTATTTAACGAAGAAAAAGTGCATTGATGTCAGTTTGCAACATCTGAGAGAAACTTCAGGCGAATCAATCTTACTTCCTCTTCTGTGTAGTACTCGCCCAGTTCCTCCATTGCGACACTAAGTCTGTCGGTGTCACTTTCATAGAAATAGTCGAGGATATCCTCTATCTGGTCATCGTCGAGTATTTCCTCTATGTAATATCCTATATTAATCTTCGTTCCGCTATAAACTATTGCCTCGAGATCATCGAGCAGTTCGGTAAACTCCAGTCCGAGTGTCTTGGCGAGTTCGTCAAGTGGTGTGCGAAGGTCAATCTTCTCAATTATCTTCAGCTTTTTCAGAGATTTATTTGCCACGCTCTTGATACGAATGTCTTCAGGACGTTCAATCTCATTTTCGTCGCAATAGGTCTTTATGAGCTTTATAAACTCTTTTCCGAAACGTGCAGCCTTTCCCTTGCCTACGCCAGGAATGTTACATAGCTCCTCTTCCGTTATCGGATACATTGTCGCCATCTGCTCCAAAGAGCTTTCCTGGAATATGACGTAAGGAGGTATATCTTTCTTCTCCGACATCTCTTTGCGCAGCTCCTTGAGCATTGCGTACAGCTCAGGCGACAGAACTGCTTCCGTGCCTGATGTTTCCTCGTAACTGTCGTCGTTGAACTCGACATCATCAGAAACCATGAATATGGTCGGGGTCTTCATAAATTCACGTCCGGCGTCGGTGAGTTTAAGCAATCCGAAGCTCTCCACTTCCTTATGAATATATCCTGAGATGAGAGCCTGACGGAACACGGCATTGAGAAGCCTTGTGTTTATCTCCTCTCCGCATCCGAAATCTTCAAGTTGATCGTGATGATGAGAGACGATGTCGTGAGTTGCATTTCCTCTCATGAAGTCCATTACATAGCTCTGCTTGAACTTCTCCTTAAGTAGGAATATTGCCTTAAGCACGGAAAGTAGTATCTCCTGTGCGTCGTGTTGTTTAGGATGCTTGCAGTTATCGCAGTTGCCACAGTTTTCCTGAGTGTATTCCTCACCGAAATAATGCAACAGCAGTTTACGCCGGCATACGGAAGATTCTGCGTATGCGGCAGTGTCAAGAAGGAGCTGCCTGCCTATTTCCTGCTCGTTGACAGGCTTTACCTCCATGAATTTCTCCAACTTCTTCAGGTCCTGGTGAGAGTAATACGTGATACAAATTCCCTCACCTCCGTCGCGTCCCGCACGTCCTGTTTCCTGATAATAGCCTTCAAGGCTCTTTGGAATATCATAATGTATGACAAACCTCACATCAGGTTTGTCGATGCCCATACCGAATGCGATTGTGGCTACAATGATATCGATACGTTCCATCAGGAAATCATCCTGTGTCTGCGAGCGCACTTCCGAGTCAAGACCAGCATGATAGGCTGCAACTTTTATGTCGTTTGCCGCAAGATGAGCGGTCAACTGCTCTACTTTCTTTCGTGAAAGACAATATATGATACCGCTCTTTCCCGGATGCTGCTTTATGAATTTCACTATACTATTGTCGACGTCTTTTGTTTTCTGACGCACTTCATAGTACAGGTTCGGCCTGTTGAATGAGCTGACAAACTCCTTGGCATCAAGTATGCCTAAGTTTTTCTTTATGTCGGAACGCACTTTGTCGGTTGCAGTTGCAGTAAGAGCAACCACCGGTGCTATACCTATTCTCTCTATCGCCTTGCGTATATTACGATAGTCAGGACGGAAATCGTGTCCCCACTCGGAGATACAGTGTGCTTCATCAATGGCATAGAATGATACCTTCACGCTGCACAGGAACTGTATATTTTCTTCTTTTGCGAGCGACTCCGGTGCCACATACAACAGCTTTGTCTTCCCTGACTTCACATCGTCCATAACCTGAAGGATGGATTGCCGGTTCAGCGAGGAGTTCATATAATGTGCCAAGCCGTCATTCTCACTGAGTCCATTGATGACATCAACCTGATTCTTCATCAGCGCAATAAGCGGAGAAACGACAATGGCAGTACCGTCCATCAGTAGCGACGGCAACTGATAACAGAGACTTTTTCCACCTCCTGTCGGCATAAGCACAAATGTGTCATTACCCTCCAAGAGATTTTGGATGATAGTCTTCTGTTCACCTTTAAACTTATCAAAGCCGAAATACAGTTTCAGTGTTTCGGACATTTGCTTTTCCAACTCCGTTCCAGCTTTCATTTAGGTTATGTTATTGTAGTATGATTATTGCAGGCGTGCTTTATCCAATTGCGACTGTGCGTAGTCGAGTGTCACCTTAAACGATTTCTGGCGTTTTGATGGTATCTCGAACATGGCATCAATCATTATCGATTCAACGATAGATCTCAGTCCGCGTGCTCCGAGCTTATACTCTACGGCTTTGCTTACAATATAGTCCAAGGTCTCTTCCGGGAATGTCAGAGCTATGCCGTCCATATCGAAAAGTTTCTTATACTGCTTGACTATGGAGTTCTTCGGTTCTGAGAGTATCCTGCGCAGCGCCTCCTTGTCAAGCGGCTTGAGATATGTCAGTACAGGCAGACGTCCAATAATCTCGGGTATCAGCCCGAACGATTTAAGGTCTTGCGGAAGGATATACTGCATAAGGTCGCCTTTGTCAATCTTACGCACATTCTGCACCGAGTTATAGCCGACGACATGAGTGTTCAGACGTTGTGCTATTTTCTTCTCTATGCCATCGAATGCACCTCCACAGATAAACAGAATATTGCTTGTGTTCACATGTATATACTCTTGATCAGGGTGCTTACGACCACCTTTCGGCGGCACATTCACCATCGTTCCCTCGAGCAGTTTGAGCAGTCCCTGCTGAACGCCCTCGCCGGAGACATCGCGTGTAATGGAAGGATTATCGCTCTTACGTGCAATCTTGTCTATCTCATCGATGAAAACGATTCCACGCTCGGCTTTCTCCACATTGTAATCAGCCACCTGAAGCAGACGTGAGAGAATGCTTTCCACATCCTCGCCTACATAGCCGGCTTCTGTGAATACTGTAGCATCGACAATGGTAAACGGCACTTCAAGCAGTTTAGCTATAGTGCGTGCAAGGAGGGTCTTGCCCGTTCCTGTGCTTCCAACCATAATGATGTTACTCTTTTCTATCTCCACACCACTCTCATCGACAGGTTGCATCAGTCGCTTATAGTGGTTGTAGACAGACACTGCCAGATAACGTTTTGCTGCATCCTGACCGATGACATACTGGTCGAGATGCTCTTTTATCTCCTTTGGCTTCGGTACTTTCTTGAATTTTGCAGGTTCTTTTTTCTTGTCAGGGCTGGTGTTGCCCATTGCTGCCTTTACTATTTCGTTGGCTTGTTGTGAGCACTCATCGCAGATGCAGCCGTGCAATCCGGTAATGAGCATCTTCACTGCATCCTCGCTGCGTCCACAGAAGGTACATGTTTTCTTTGCCATCTTTATTCTTCTTCTTTGTTTATTTGCGTGGGCATCGCCTACCTATATTATATTAATATACTAAGCCTCGCCTTCTACAAACCGAAATCTACACCCTCCTTTACACTGAAGGATGACTCGAGAGAATCCGATTCTATGTATTACTTGGTAATTCAGTATATTATTTCAGTTACAGTTCCGTCACACATTGACATTAAGGCTTACGTACGAGAACGTTATCAATCATTCCGTATGCCTTTGCTTCTTCTGCCGTCATCCAGTAGTTGCGGTCAGAGTCCTTCCATACCTTATCGTATGGTGTGTGTGAATGATTTGAGATGATTGTATATAGTTCCTTCTTGAACTTCTGTATTTCCTTTGCCTCAATCTCAATGTCCGATGCCTGTCCCTGCACACCGCCTAACGGCTGGTGTATCATCACTCGGCTATGAGGTAGCGCCGAACGCTTTCCCTCTGCACCTGCCACAAGCAACACTGCGCCCATCGATGCCGCCATACCAGTGCAGATGGTCTGAACATCGCTCTGAATGAACTGCATGGTGTCGTAAATGCCAAGACCGGCAGTAACGCTGCCACCTGGCGAATTGATATAGATAGAGATGTCCTTGCCCGGATCTGCAGAGTCAAGATATAACAACTGAGCTTGGAGTGTGTTGGCAGTGTAGTCGTCAATCTGTGTTCCGAGGAATATGATACGGTCCATCATAAGGCGTGAGAACACATCCATCTGTGTTACATTCAACTGACGCTCTTCGAGAATATATGGGTTAAGATATTGATTCTGAGTACTTACAATGTCATCAAGCACCATTCCATTGATGCCCATATGCTTGGTGGCAAACTTTCTGAAATCGTTATTCATATTACTATATTATTTATACAATACCACGGGGAGGTTTCCGACGTCTCTCCATTCTTGTCATACAAAGATAGAAAAAAAAGTCGAAAACCTCCCCATATTCAGAAGATTTTTTCTAAATATATTATTTTTCTTCCATGAGCTTATTGAAGTCATCGAGAGAGATCTCCTTCTCGTCGAGCTTCACTATACCCTTGAGTACTTCAGTGATTTTGACGTCGATGGCACGGTCAACAAGTCCGTCGACAGCCTCTCGGTTCTTGATCATCTCGTCAGCATAGTTCTCGAGGTACTCTGCAGGCACATTGTTCATGCCATACTGTGCGAACTGTACGCGAGCAGCCTCTACGGCTGTTGCCTTGATGTCAGCATCATCAACCTTGATGTTGTGTGCTGCGACGATTTTCTCCTTGATAAGATGCCATTTGAGCTGCTTTATGCTGCCCTCATAGTTTTTCTCAACGAACTCCTCGCCTTTGTCCTTATTGCTTTCGCGAAGTATGCGCTTGAGGAGCGCGTCAGGGAACTCGAGCTTACCGATTTTCTTCTCGATGTGTGCACGAGCGTCCATGAGGAACTTAAAGTCCTGGTCAGACTGGAGCTGAACCTTCACGCCTTCTGCAATCTTTGCACGGAATGCAGCCTCGTCGGCGCATACACCCTCGCCGAATACTGCGTCGAAGAGTTTCTGGTCTACGGGCGCCTTCTCGTAATGGCTGATTTCTGTTATCTGATATGTGAAGTCGCCAGCGTGATAGCCAAGCTCTGCCTTGTCAACATGAAGTAATGCGGCTAGTTCTGCGTCGCCATACATCTGACGTGGGTTGATAGTGATGATGTCGCCGACCTTTGCTCCGTCGAAGAGCTTCTTCTGGTTTTCATCCTTCACGTAAGCAGGCATGATGGTTGTCTCGCTGAGTGTCAGACCGCCATCGAGGGTGTTTCCGTCTGCATCGAGCTCGCGGAGATCGCCCTTGAGCATATCGTTGCCTTCGTATGCCTCCGCCTTCACATAGCTGCCGTTGCGTGAAGCAAACATCTCGACTTGCTTGTCGATAACGTCGTCGCTGACGGTAATGTTATAGTAAGCCACCTTGTCGTGACCTGAGAGCTTCACCTCGAACTCCGGAGCCACAGCGATGTCGAACAGGAATGTGAACTCTGTGTCTTTCTCAAGGTCCTGTGCCACCTGCTTCTCTGAAGGCAATGGCTGACCGAGCATCTGAATCTTGTTGTCCTGTACGTACTTGTAGAGTTGCTCACCAACGATATTGTTGATGGCATCCATCTTCACTTGTGTACCGACCTGCTTCTTCAGAAGAGACATTGGAACCATGCCGGGACGGAATCCGGGAATGTTTGCTTTCTTGCGATAATCCTTGAGCTGCTTCTCAACAGCGTCTTTGTAGTCTGCCTCTACGAGAGTAATGGTCAGAAGTCCATTCACCTTGTCGGCGTTGTCAAATACGATATTCTTCTTCTTATCTTAGTTTTGTTTGTTATTCTTTTTATGATTCCTCAGCATCGAACGACACTAAAAAACGGGGCTCCCGTAGGGCGCCGACCGTAAAGTGAATGCAAAATTACGAAATTTCGAGCGAAATACCTAACATTAAGGGTAATAATTTGTTTTTTTAACCCAAATCGCTGATGTTAGAAAATTCATTCCGAACTTACGTAGAATCTTCTTTACACGCAACGACGTGCGATTTTTCTACTGATAAAAGCGACGCAATGGATTTCTAAAAACGGCGGTTCTTGATTCAAGAAGCGGCGGTTTCAGCGCCAAGAAACGACGGTTTTAGCGTCAAGAAACGGCGGTTTCAGAAAAGCATTTCTAAGATATTGACAATCAGCGACTTAGAAATGGACATTTTCTTACTTTGCATTCTTCTCATAATTGATCTGGAACTCCTTTTTCTGAAGAACGAAGTTCTTACCAAGGTATTTTTCTTTTACAATGGCATTCTCTGCCAGTTCTTCAGGCTTACCTTGGAAAAGTATGCGTCCTTCGAACAGCAGATAAGCGCGGTCGGTAATTGACAGTGTTTCATGCACGTTGTGGTCGGTGATGAGAATGCCGATATTACGGTATTTCAGTTGCCAAACGATATTCTGAATATCCTCAACGGCGATGGGGTCGACACCGGCAAAAGGTTCGTCGAGCATGATGAACTTAGGGTCAATGGCAAGACATCGCGCTATCTCCGTGCGTCGGCGCTCACCGCCCGACAGCTGGTCGCCATTGTTCTTGCGCACTTTCTGAAGGCGGAACTCAGCAATGAGGCTCTCGAGCTTGTCAAGTTGTTCCTCGCGCGACTTACCTGTCATTTCAAGCACAGAGAGGATATTGTCCTCGACACTCATCTTACGGAACACGCTCGCCTCCTGCGGAAGATAGCCCACACCGTTTCTGGCACGAAGATAAACGGGAAAATCGGTAATCTCCGTATTGTCGATGAAGATATGCCCTTCGTTAGGAATGACAAGACCTGTGGTCATATAGAACGATGTTGTCTTGCCCGCACCATTAGGACCGAGCAAGCCGACTATCTCACCCTGACACACATTTATCGACACGTCGTTCACGACGGTACGCTTGCCATAACGCTTGACCAGTCCTTCTGCACGAAGAACGGAATTGTTCTGCTCGCCTATAATATGCTTTTCTTCCATAGAGTTTCTTATTTTCCTGCAAAATTAGTAAAAAAGAGTCTAATAATGGACGGGAATGAGAAAAACAATATGTTTAATACCGTTTTTTTGTGGAAATTGATTACTTTTGCATTGCAAAACATTAATCTACATGTTCATATTCAGTAAAACAGAAGATTTTCTTGAGACGTTCGGACGCTATATCATTCTCATGGGCAAGACTTTCAGTCGCCCGGAGCGTTTCCGCATGTTTCTGAAATCATATCGCAAGGAGATGGTAAGCTTAGGCATCGACTCGATACCTATCGTCCTGCTCATATCTTTCTTCATAGGAGCGGTGATATGTATTCAGATGAAGATGAATATCCAAAGCCCGTGGATGCCACGATGGGTGTCAGGATATACCACACGCGAGATCATGCTGCTAGAGTTCTCCAGTTCTA
>ERZ772910.1663-NODE-1663-length-10990-cov-3.038775_pt1 | contig 10990 bp, 8 predicted proteins | sample MGYA00511357_ERZ772910 | MGnify/ENA primary metagenome ERZ772910 (study PRJEB29015, sample SAMEA2738096) | human oral metagenome | biome: human oral; feature: human-associated habitat; material: saliva | place: China | collected 2193 ...
CCTGAATTGCAGCGCCTGATTGATCGGAAAACCTGCACTGAATACAGCTAACTTCCTGGACTGTATTCTGCCGTTTTTCAAATTCTGAACAATCTGATTGTTGTTGTAGACATTCCCGCTTGCGTCCGACCATCCCGCAAAGGAATAGCCCGTCCTCGTATACCGGTTGGTCTCCAGCGGATAGGCAAGACCGGTCGGCAGCACCATATCGTCCATCACACCGCCCGTTGCACCGTTGCCGTCAAACTTAATGATATACGCGTCTCCATAAGTAAGCGGAGTCGCCGCCGTTTGCGCTCTCCTCTTCTTTCCCGCCTGTGCGGGAAGTCCCATGGAAGCAAACAGAATCACCGCCGCTGCCATCACCATTCCCGCCTGCAAAAGTCGATTTCTTAATGTTCTCTCTGATTTTCTCTCTGATTTTTTCTTCATTGTAACAAGCACTTCCTTACCTCATTCATACTGTAAAAAATTCCATCACTGATTTTGCGCATCTCGTCATCCGGTTCCAGTAGATCCACCACCATCATCGGATGCATTCCTCCCGCATGGGCCGCCCGAATCCCGTTAAAGCTGTCTTCAAACACGAAGCACTCGCCCCGCGGCGCACCCAACATCGCCGCCGCCTTCAGGAAGATGTCCGGAGCCGGCTTCCCATGCTCCAAATCCGAACCCGAGCAAGCCGCTGCAAAGAAGGGCGTCAGACCCGTTTTTTCCAAATAGAGACGAACACGATCCAGAGGAGAGGACGAGGCAACTGCTATCTTGATCCCTTTTTGCTGAAAAAAAGACAGGATCTCCGGCACGCCTTCCTTTACCGGAACTTCCTGGCTTAGCGTCTCCTGATAGTAAGCCGTCTTGCGATCGAAGATCTTTTGCGGATCCTCCGTATGATAAAACCTTCGAATGACTTCCAGAGATCCTTTTCCGCTCGAGCCGCACATGGCGGGCGCAAATTCGGGAGGAAGGGTAATCCCTTCTTCCTCCGCCACCTTCTTCCAAAATTTCAAATGCAATTTTTCCGTATCGAAGAGGATGCCGTCCATATCAAACAGGGCGGCCGTAATCTCCTCCTTTTTCCATTGAATCGACATCTGCCTCGTCTCCTACTCTTCCTATCTTCCCCCGGATACTCTTCCGATCTTATCCCGGATACACTCCAATCCTATCCCCGGATATTCTTCCGGCAGACGGCAATCCTACTTGCGCCAGACCATGCGATTGACCACGTTTGTATAACTTTGAATGATTTTAACCACCTTCACGGAAACATTTTCTTCTACATAATCCGGAACGGGAATCCCCAGGTCTCCACCTTCCTGCAAGGAAACGGCGACCTCGATTGCCTGCAACAGTTCCTGCGTTCCGATTCCCGCCAGCACGAAATCTCCCTTTTCCATTGCCTCGGGGCGCTCCGTGGATGTCCGGATGCAGACCGCCGGGAAAGGATTTCCCTTGCTCAAAAAGAAGCTGGATTCTTCCGGAAGCGTACCGCTGTCGGAGACCACGCAGAAGGCATTCATCTGCAAACAGTTATAGTCATGGAACCCTAACGGCTCATGGCGAATCACCCGTTTGTCCAACACAAATCCGCTTTCTTCCAGTTTCCTGGCACTGCGCGGGTGGCAGGAATAAAGGACGGGAAGATCATATTTCTCCGCCATCTGATTGATCGCCGCAAAAAGGGAATGAAAGTTTGCCTCCGTGTCGATGTTTTCTTCCCGGTGGGCGGACAGGAGGATATACTTCCCCTTCTGCAAAGAAAGGCGCTGCAAAATATCACTTTTCCCGATTTCCTCCCAGTTTGCCTGCAGTACCTCCGCCATCGGAGAGCCCGTCACAAAGGTACGCTCCTTCGGAAGGCCGCATTCGATCAGGTACTGTCTCGCCCTTTCCGAATAGGGAAGGTTCACATCGGAGATGATATCGACAATTCTGCGGTTCGTTTCCTCCGGCAGGCATTCATCCTTGCACCGGTTCCCCGCCTCCATGTGGAAGATCGGGATATGCAGCCGCTTGGCGCCAATCACCGAAAGGCAGGAGTTGGTATCCCCCAGCACCAGCAGCGCATCTGGCTGAATCTCCCTCATCAGCTCATAGGATTTCGCAATGATGTTTCCCATCGTCTGACCGAGATCTTCTCCCACCGCATCCAGATAGACTTCCGGATCTTTCAGTTTCAGATCTTTAAAAAAAACGCCGTTCAGGTTATAGTCGTAATTCTGCCCCGTATGTGCCAGAATCGTGTCAAAATATTTCCGGCACTTCCGGATCACAGCGGAAAGCCGAATGATCTCCGGTCTCGTTCCCACCATGATCAGCAGCTTTAATTTCCCGTTATTTTGAAAAGAAATTTGATCGTTCCTGTTCTGAAAAAGGGTTCGATCATTCTGATTCTTGATTGGGTTCCGATCATTCTGATTCTGAAAAGAAGTTGGATGGTTCATTGGGCTCCTCTATCACATTCTCCCTGTATGCAAAAAGAATTTTTGATTGGCTTACCGGCATCTTCTTTCCCCGGTCAGCCCGGAACAAACTATAGCAGATTGCAGGGTAGAGTTCAAATCAAATCTTGTGCATGACTTCTTCCTTCGTCCATTTTTCCAGCTGATGCATGTGGTATCCGGGTATAGACGGATCAAAACCGCAGAGACTGCGGAAAGGGCAGTAGGTACAGGCATTACGATCGCCTCTTTGATAAGGATTCACTGCGATATCTCCGTTTAAAATCTGTCGCCCCGCCTTCCGGATCTGTTTTTTGACATAAGAAGCCAGTCGGTCATATTCCTCCTGCGTCACCACGGAGGAAGTGGAATCCCAGGTCCCATTTTTCGTCCGTTTGACCGGTATAACGTCGGACCTGGACCCTGCACCGGATAACTCCTCGTCTAACAGTGCAATCACCTGATCGCTCTCGTTCACCAAACCCGTTGTACGAAGTTCGCTCCGGATTTTGGATAGAATCTCCTCCTTGCTTTTTCCTGCTCCGTCTTTGATCAAAGGATCGCTGACATGATAATAGAGAAGGGCCGCCGGAATCACTTCCTTGTCCGGATGTTGCTCCTGCTGCATGGCCTTTGCCACTTCCATATAAACCACGAGCTGCAACTGCAGGCCGTAATAAAGAGCAGCAATATCAAAATCTTTCTTCCCCGATTTAAAATCAATAATCTTCACATATACTTTATCGGCCTGATGCGCCAGATCCACACGGTCAATCCGCCCGTGCAACACGATCTCTCCCTGTACCGAAATGGCACTTTGCTCTTCTTTCTCCTGTTTCTCTTCTTGCTCTTCTGCTTCTTTCTCTTCTGCTTCTTTCGAAAGATCGATATGGATCTCCGGCAGATCTCCCGCCTGCCGGAAGTCCACTTCTACCCCTTCCGGCATAAAATCTCCCTTTTTTAACTGATATTGTAACTGCTCCACCGTACGCTGCATGATCCGTTCAATCCTGGTCAGCTTCCCCTGTCTCCTGGCGCTTCCATATAGGATGCTCTCTCCGTAGGTTTGCGTATATTCTTCGAAAGCAAGATGCAGCAGTCTTTCTCCTTCCTCTTTGGAAAAGGTCTTCCAACTCAGCCCCTCCTGTTCCAAGCGGTTTGCAAAATCTTCCAGGATTCCATGGAACACATTTCCAAGGTCTGCTGCATCAAATTCATCTTCTTCTCTTTCCTGTAAAGAAAGGGCATATTTTGCAAAATGAGCAAAGTGGCATTCGGCAAAGCGCTCCAATCTGCTGACCGAATTCTCCAGATGCGTGGTGTAAATGGCCTCCGCAAGCGCGCCCGCTAACGGGTGATGCTCATACCTCTTAAAAGCAGCTTCCACCTCCGCCCGGATCTGACCGCTGTCCTGTAACATCCCATATAAGGCAAGGAAGTCTGCCTGCTCCTCCTCCTGCATCACCCCATCCGCATAACTCCTCATGAGAGGCGCCATACGATGCAGGGCGTCCTCCCTTGTTTGAATGTCGGACAGTTTCCCGACCCCCTCCGTTTTTTCCAGAATAAGGGACGGAAACATTTCCTGCATCACGCTAATCAGATAAGCCGGGCGCAAGCTCTTTCCATCACTTCCCACTGCCGAAAGAGACAAATACAGTCCCCTGGAGGGTTTGGTCAGATTGAGATATAAATAGAGGCGTTGGATATACATCTGCGCTCTGGAAGTTGGCGCCAGCTCGATTCGATCCTCTCTCTCCTGCAAAAAATTCCTGTCCGTTTCCGAAAGGATTCCTCCGCCTAAGACCCTTCCGGGGATGGACGCATCATCCACTCCTGTAAAAAAAAGATATTTTACCTCCCGGAGTCTGGTGCGCTCGATATCTCCTACCAGCACCCGATCCACCTTCCTGGGAATCGTTCCGACCTCCATCTGTGAGAAGCCCGCATCCAGGATCTGCGCATACTCGCGGACATCCATCTTTTCATGACAAAGAAGCTCCTGTATCTGTGTCAACAGCGCCTCCGTTTTCTCGTAAATCTGACGAAATTCCGCAGCGCGCTCGCTGTCGTTTGCTTCTTCCAGCCGACTTGCCTCCGCATCCAGCTTTTCTTTTGCCAGGCACCTTGTCGTCACTTCCCTTACCGCTTCGGTCAGCTCCCCTGCCGTCACCACCTTCCCTTTTTCTGTTACGGCAAGCAGGGGGGAGAGCATTTCCATCCATTTCTCCCGAAGTGCATTGAGCCTCTGCAGAAGAGCCAGCTTGTCCGATTCTTCCCTCTTCTTCCCTCCAGGTGTAGGAAAGGCGCGTACAAAACTCTGTCTATAGGCTTCCCTCCCCCTCACCCTACGTGCGCGCACATAGTTTTCTAAAAGGAAAATATCCTCTTCCCCCTCTTGCAAAATCCCGCTCTTCAGAAAATGGAAAACCGCATCCGGAGCGAAATCCGTCACGATGACCTGCAACATGGCGGTTAGGAACTCCACATAAGGGTTCATTTTCATCTTTCTCGTTTTATCAATATAACAGGGAACATGAAAGAGGGAAGCGCATTTTGTCACCGCATCCTCGTAATCCTCCTGTGTGCCGCAGACGATGGCAAAATCCCTGTAATAGAGCGTCTCGTCTTCTCTGATCAACGTCCGAATCGTGCGAAATACACGGGAAATTTCCTCCTCTCTGGTGGGCGAAACGCTCAGATGCAGGGTGGACGCCTCCCCCGAAAAGGACTTGAACGGATAGCGGAAAAGACCTGCTTCCAGAAAGGCAAGGGGCGGATTATTCGAAAGACGCACCACAGGATTCCCAAAAAGAAGCCGGTCGATTCCCCTCCTTTTTCTCAGCTGTCTTTGTGCCTCCAGAAACCGGTCCAGATCCGGCGTATGCGCAAAGTCGGCTTCTCTCTGCGCCAACCACTCCGTCTTTTCCAGCTGAAAAATCGTCTTTTTACTCAGGTAAAAAAGGTCCTGCTCTGGCACCCCTTCACGGAAGGAATACAGATCTTCCTCCGCCGGAATCGTGACCGTACAAATCACCTCGCTGCAAGTCGCCATCAGTGCCCCAAGCAGCCTATACTGCACCGGAGTAAAGCCGGTAAATCCGTCAAAGGCAATCACGGAATCTTCTAACAAAGCAGATCCGGGCACCAGCGAAGCCACCAGACCCAGCGTCTCCTCCGGCGTCCGAAACCGGTTTTTGATCTCCTCCAGAAAGGCTGCATAAAGAAGCCGCAAGTCCTTTAATTTAGCTTGCAGCGTACTTCTCTTTTCCCCTGCCTTGATGAGCAGATCCAGATCGGTTGGCGACAGATTGTATTGCATGAACTCCGAGATGGTAGACTTCACTTCATCAATATATCCCGCCTTGTGCATATTCCTGCCAATGTAGGGAAGCTCCTCCGCACGCTTGTCCGCAGCATGACGCAGAAGCAGACTTTTGCCCGTATCATCTAGTACCGGCATCTTCTCCCCCCCGCATTCTGCCAGAATACGATGGGAGAGCCTTCCAAAGCTCAGGACGTCGATATTCATGATCCCGTGTCTGGGATGCTCTCTGACCACATCCATCTGCGTTTGCATCGTAAACTGGTCCGGCACCAGAATAAAAAAATTCCTCTCTGGCTCTCTCTCAGCCCGTTCGATCACTTCTCTGTATAAGGAAACGCTTTTGCCGGCACCGGAAGCACCGAAAATAAATCGCAGCATCGTACTCTCCCATCCTCCAAATCGGGTGTGGATTCTCCCCCCTCTTGTGTTACAATAGCCATGTTACAATCACAATGTTACAATCATGATGATGATATCTGTTCCAAAAGTATCCAAATGAAGCGCCCGTTTGCTTGCAGGAGAATGGTTTTTTGACGTCCTCAGCCGGCATTCTTGCTTTCAAAAAACAGGAGTCACCCATGAAATTAACCAATTATCAGAACCGGGACCAAAAACTTCCTCTTTTTGGGATCGGACCAGCTCTCATCTTTGTCATTGCCCTGCTTTCCCTGATCGGCATCCTGCTGTCAAAAACCTGTATGAGAGGCGGAAACGTAAGCGGCTCTTTCCGAATCCTGTTCGATGTCCTGGGAATCTTCTTCCTGCTCTCCGGTCTGCTTGTATGGTTCTTCGGTGCCGTAAAGTCCGATATGGATCAGTATATTACAACCAACCGGCTGAAAACAGACGGAATCTTTGCTTATACCAGAAATCCGATGTATGCGGGGTGGTGGTTCCTCCTGATTGCGATCATGCTTTTTTTCCATAATGTATGGCTTCTCCCCGTCATCTTCCTGCAATGGTTGGTCTTAACGCTGGTGCTGGTTTTTACAGAGGAAACCTGGCTGACAAAATTATATGGAGAAGACTACCGTCATTACTGCCAACGGGTGAATCGATTCTTTCCGTGGAAACGCAAGTAGGTCTGCTGCCGGAAGCGCAAGTAGGTCTGCTGCCGGAAGCATCAGCAGGTCTACTGCCGGAAGCGCCGATCCCCTCAGAATCTGAAACCGCAATGGAATCCAAAAGGAGGTCATTCCATGAACAGTATACAACAGGAACTATCTAAAACAACCTATCCCGGGCGAGGCATTCTCATCGGGAAGAGCGAGGATGGAAAGAAGGCGGTGATCGCCTATTTCATCATGGGAAGAAGTGAAAACAGCCGCAACCGGATCTTTGTGGAGGAGAATGGCGTAATCAAAACACAGCCTTTTGACCCTTCCAAAATGAAAGATCCTTCGCTGATTATCTATTCCCCTCTGCGTGTTTATCAAAATGCCACCATTGTGACCAATGGCGACCAGACCGACACGATTTATCAAGCCATTCAACAAAAGGACAGGCAACTGTACGACGCAATCTCCTACCCGCAAACCTTGCGTGCTTTTGAAAAAGCCCTGCGCACGCGAAGTTTTGAACCGGATGCCCCCAATTATACGCCGCGCATTTCCGGTCTTGCCTATCTGAAACCCAAGAAGAAAAAGAAGAAAAAAGAGGAGCTGTCCTTCCACTTTGCTTTATCCATTGTAAAGAGCAATCACGGAGATCCCTCCTCCTGCGTCCGCTTCACCTACACCTATGATCAGCCGCTGGCCGGAGAAGGATATCTGATTCATACCTACAACGGGGACGGAGACCCGCTCCCTTCTTTTACCGGCGAACCTGCCTGCGTCGCCCTTGGAAACGATATCTGGACGATCACGGAAGAAATCTGGAATGCACTGGATCAGGATAATCGAATTTCCCTTCTCGTGCGAACGATTGATCTGCGAGAGGGCAAGGTGGAAAACCGCATCCTCAACGCAAATACCTGACACCCATCCTCAGAAAAGGAGCATGACGAATGAAGGAACTCACACTCAAATATGGCTGTAATCCCAATCAAAAGCCTTCCCGTGTCTATATGGAAGACGGCAGCGATCTTCCGATCACGGTCTTAAACGGGCATCCCGGCTATATCAACCTGCTAGATGCACTCAATGGCTGGCAACTTGTCTCCGAACTGAAAACATCCTGCCAGCTGCCCTCTGCCACCTCCTTTAAGCATGTTTCTCCTGCAGGCGCAGCCCTCGGTCTTCCTCTCTCCGACACCGAAGCAAAGGTCTACTGTGTGGAAGATCCCCTAAGCCTCTCCCCCCTTGCCTGCGCCTATGCAAGAGCCAGAGGTGCAGACCGCATGTCTTCTTTCGGCGATTTCATTGCCCTCTCCGATGTCTGCGATGAGACGACAGCGAATCTCATTCGACCGGAAGTGTCGGACGGCGTCATCGCTCCGGGATATGATCCGCAGGCACTTTCCATCCTGAAGGCCAAGAAGAAGGGGGCTTACTGCATCTTACAGATCGATTCCGCTTACCGCCCTGCCGCCATTGAAAAAAAGCAGGTTTTCGGCGTCACCTTCGAGCAGGGGCACAACACCGTTTCCATTGATGAAAGCATGCTTTGCAATATCGTCACCAAAAACAAGGACCTGCCGGAACACGCCCGTCGTGATCTACTCCTGTCTCTTATTACGCTAAAATATACCCAGTCCAATTCGGTCTGCTACGCCAAGGACGGACAGGCCATCGGCATCGGCGCCGGTCAGCAATCCCGCATCCATTGCACGAGACTCGCCGGCAGCAAGGCGGATCACTGGTATCTGCGCCAAAGCCCAAAGGTATTGGAACTGCCGTTTAGGGATGAAGTCCGCCGCCCAGACCGTGACAATGCAATCGACCTCTATCTGGGTGAAGAATCTGCCGACCTCCTCGCAGAAGGCAGATGGGAGAATCTCTTCCGGGTAAAGCCGGATCCCTTCACCGAAGAAGAAAAGCAGGCCTGGTTAAGGGGCAATACCGGGGTATCTCTTGGCAGCGACGCCTTCTTCCCCTTCGGCGACAACATTGAACGTGCCTATAAATCCGGCGTGAAATATGTTGCACAGCCCGGCGGCTCCGTCCGCGACGACCACGTCATTGCCGCCTGTGACGCGCACGATATGGTCATGTGCTTCACCGGTATCAGACTCTTCCATCACTAATAAAGATCCTCCAGCGCAAACAACTTGACTGCGCCCTGTTTCTCCACATCCTGCAACGCCGGTGTGAACCTGGTCTCTTCTCATATTAGCAAATAACAAACTCGTGAGTTGGTATATCACGAGTTTGTTATTTCTTCTTTTGTGCATTTATCAACCACGATTCTCCAATATGGAAATAAGATAATTTTCAATGCCCCTCTCATAACATACCTCTCTACTTCTTTGACCTATCCTCTAAACTCTTAATTCCTGTATTTTTCAACTTCTCAATTGACATCAGCTGAGTTCTGGCAAGCTTTCTAAGTTCTATCATTCTTTCTTTTTGTTCCACACCTTTACCGATAAGAACCGCATTATAGCTTTCCATGTTTGCAAGTACAAGTAACTCATTCAAACTTGCATAATCTCTCATATTACCCTTTAAGTTAGGATTTTCTTCACGCCACTGTTTAGCTCTCTTGTTAAATAAGGCAACATTGAGCATATCTGCTTCACTTGCATACTTATAGGACAACTGTTCGTTGGTAAGATCCTTTAAGAGATATTCTTTGATTGCATCTGTATGAATTTTATAGTTAATCTTAGAAATTTCTCGATTAAGATTCCAGCCCAATGATAATTTTGAGTTTTCATCTGACTTAAGCCTTTTGTAATCTTGGATAATGTAAAGCTTGAATTCTGGTGAAATCCATGAAGCGAACTCCATCGCAAGATCATAATGTGCATATGTTCCACCATATCTTCCGGACTTTGAAATTATGCCAATAGCATTTGTAGAATCAATCCATTTTTGTGGTGTCATTGTAAATCTATTCAGTCCTGCCTCATTTCTAAACGTGTCGAATTGCACACGGTTAATTTTATAATGATGAGGCATTTTTTCAATTTGCCTGTTGCTTTTAGATAATATGAAGTGCCCCGCGATTGCAGCGACGTGGATTTACCCTTAAACTGCAAGAGCTGACAAAGGACTTGGCAGAGGGAATTACCATAATGCAATAGGGGGCACTTCACATGAAGAGGATAGTCTATATTGGCATGGATGTCCATAGTACGAATTTCACGTTTTGTTCTCTTGAGCCGAAGCTCGGAGGTGAGGTTAAGTTTTTCGGCTGCATGCAGAGCGAGGCGGATGTCAAGAACGTACTCAAGCACATCGAGGGTTTGAAGAAAGAACTTGGCGATGACGTCGAGTATCTCTGCGGCTACGAGGCCGGCTGTCTGGGGTTTTCGCTGTACCACCAACTGAAAAAGCAAGGAGTTGAATGTGTCATCCTCGCTCCATCCACGATGATGGCAAGCAAGGGTAAGCGAATCAAGACGGATGCCCGGGACGCGAAGCGGATAGCTCAATGCCTTGCCTATGGGACCTACAGCAGCGTTCATATCCCTTCCAGCGATGACGACGCCGTCAAGGAGTACATCCGTATGCGGGACGACCACAAGATAGCGCTGAAGAAGCTCAAGCAGCAGATCAATGCGCTCTGCCTGCGTAACGGGCGTCAGTACACCAGGACCAAGTGGACGCTTACCCACTTGAGGTGGCTGCGTGAAATAGTATGCCCCGCTTCATGGGTACGGACTGGCAGGAGGCCGTGTTGAAGGAGACGCTGCAGGAATATCTTATGACCTTCGAGCAAATGACAAACAAATTGGAGGCCCTGGACAGAAGGATCGAGGAGCTGGCCCAGGGAGAGAAGTACAAGGAAAAGGTGAAAAAGCTGGTCTGCCTCCTTGGAGTGAAGACGAGAACAGCTCTGGCGAGCATTGTGGAAGTTGGAGATTTTTGTCGGTTCGAGAAGGGCAGCACCTACGCTGCGTACCTTGGGTTGACGCCCGGAGAAAGCTCCAGTGGAGATACCGTACGCCGGGGAGGGCTCAGCAAGGCAGGGAACGCACACCTTCGTACCTTGTATATTGAGGCGGCACAAGGGATCTGCAAAGGGAGGATTGGACATAAGTCAAAGGAGCTGAAAGCCCGTCAGGCGGGGAGCAGTCAAGAGGTTATAGCCTATGCCGACCAGGCGAACGAAC
>ERZ772910.1667-NODE-1667-length-10979-cov-3.167063_pt1 | contig 10979 bp, 5 predicted proteins | sample MGYA00511357_ERZ772910 | MGnify/ENA primary metagenome ERZ772910 (study PRJEB29015, sample SAMEA2738096) | human oral metagenome | biome: human oral; feature: human-associated habitat; material: saliva | place: China | collected 2193 ...
AGGAATCGATCCTTCAATGGTGCTTCCTTTGGTCATTGATGCAGGTACCAACCGTGAAGAATTACGTAACAATCCTAATTACTTGGGAAATCGTCACGAACGTGTACGTGGTGATCGTTACTATGATTTTATCGATCAATTTGTTCAAACTGCAGAACGTCTTTTCCCTAAACTCTATCTGCACTGGGAAGATTTCGGTCGCTTAAATGCTGCTAACATCCTTGAAAAATACCGAAAACAAATCCCAACCTTTAACGATGATATCCAAGGAACTGGTATTGTAACCCTCGGTGGAATCTTTGGTTCATTGGATATTACAGGAGAAAAATTAACGGATCAAGTTTATCTCTGCTATGGTGGTGGGACTGCTGGTGCAGGGATTGCCTCTCGTGTCCTTCGTGAAATGGTCAGTGAAGGTCTGCCTGAAGAAGAAGCCTATAAACGCTTCTTTATGGTCGACAAACAAGGTCTCCTCTTTGATGACATGGATGACTTAACGCCGGAACAAAAACCATTTGCTAAGAAACGTTCTGATTTTGCCAATGCAGATAAGTTGACGGACCTTCTTGAAGTAGTGAAGACGGTTAAACCAACGATTCTTGTGGGAACTTCAACTCAGCCGAATACTTTCACAAAAGAAATTGTAGAAGCTATGTGTGAAAACACAGAACGTCCTATCATTTTCCCATTGTCAAACCCAACCAAACTAGCTGAAGCAAGTGCCAAAGATTTGATCGAATGGTCAGACGGAAAAGCATTTGTTGCGACAGGAATTCCAGCTGGTACAGTTTCCTATAAAGGTGTGGACTACGTGATTGGTCAAGCGAATAATGCCCTGATTTATCCAGGTCTCGGACTTGGTATGCTGGCTTCTGAAGCGAGTCTTTTGACAGATGAAATGATTGGAGCTGCCGCGCATTCATTGAGTGGTATTGTCAATCCAGGCGAACCAGGAGCACCAGTCTTACCTCCATTCAAGTATGTAGCTGATGTTTCTATCAAAGTAGCAGAAGCAGTTGCTAAAAAAGCGCAAGAACAAGGTCTTGCACGTGCTGAAGAAACAGATATGGCTAAAGCAGTCCGTGATTTGAAATGGTATCCAGAATATAAATAAGTAAATTTAATGGAGGTGTACGAGTGCGACTAGATGCCTCGTACGCCTTTTACTGTATATCCTAATATGTAGAAAGGAAGATTATGGAAATATTTTTAACTTCGATTCAGAGTATTGTACCCATTATCGTCATCATCATTCTTGGTTATTTCTTGCAAGTCCGAGGTTGGTTTCAAGAGAGTTTTGGAAATGACTTATCTAAACTCATTATGAACGTGGCCATGCCAGTTGCGATTTTTACCTCTGTTCTTAAATATTTAACTTTAGATAAGCTGATTAGCTTGTCTGGCGGTTTGTTGTATACGTTTATCGCCTTCATTCTTGGTTACCTAGCGGCCTTTATCGCGGTGAAAGTTTTTAGAGTGCGCCCAGGACGCCGAGGAACCATGATTAATACCTTTGTCAATGCCAATACCATATTTATTGGTTTGCCTTTAAATATCGCTCTGTTTGGAAATCAAGCCCTTCCTTATTTCTTAGTGTATTATATTACAAATACAGTATCTACTTGGACATTAGGTGTCTATCTGATGACTTCTGATAGTAAAGAAGGGGCTTCAAAACAGGCTCAAAAATTTAATTGGAAGAAGCTCTTCCCAGCTCCTTTATTAGGTTTTCTCGTAGCCCTCGTATTTTTGGTGTTACGTATTCCTGTCCCAAGTTTTGCGGAAAGTACCTTGACTTATATTGGTAGTTTAACAACGCCGTTATCTCTTGTCTATATCGGTATCGTCCTAGCTAAGGCAGGACTTAAGACGATTCGCTTTGATAAGGATACCATTATCACACTGGTTGGTCGTTTTATCCTTGCACCGGTCATCATGCTCCTAGTTTTGAAATTCTTCTCTCCAAATATGGTAGCACCAGAATTTAGAACCTTTATGATTCAATCTGCAACACCAGCCTTGGCAGTTCTTCCTATCCTTGCCAATCAAGGTAAAGGCGATGTTGAGTTTTCAACGAATGTGGTCACTCTCAGTACGGTTTTATTTGTGATTGTGATTCCGATTTTACAGACATTATTAGGATAAAAGGAGTAGAGTTTGCAAATATTTTTAAATTGGGTTAAAAAATGGCAAACACTTATCAAACTCGTTTTATTTCTATCTATTGCTAGTCTAGTTATTGTAGAGATAACTAGACTTTTTAAGACGATTTCGTTTGATAAGATTGTAGAAATACTGGGGAAACTGTCTCCACTAAATGTCATCTGTTTAGCATTGTTTGGTTTTATAGCTGTTGCGCCAATGATCTTCTATGATAGTATCTTAAATAAAGAGCTAAATCAGAAACAAACATTTTCTTACTTACTAGAAACTAGCTGGACCATTAATAGCTTGAATAATATGATTGGCTTTGCCGGCTTGGTAGATATTGGTTTACGATATTCTTTCTATGGAGATGAAGAACGACCTGAAAAAAGTATGCAGGGCATTTCTCGTGTCATTCCTTATTTCATGAGTGGATTTTCACTGTTTGCCCTGATAAGCTTGGTTTTGACAGGTTTATTCCCTTTATCAATTGGTATTAAGCAGTATTGGCCAGTCCTTTTAGGAGCTAGTCTCTATCTCCCAATTGTTTTATTTGTTTCAAATAGAAAAAATTGGGCCTATTTTGGCCAGCTGGGTGGAAAGACAATTTTATCTTTAGTATTAGCTTCTGCCCTTGATTGGGCTTGTGTACTAAGTTTTTTCCTTTTGGTTGGGTATATTTTGGGCTATAATTTACCAAGTTATGATGTAATTCCCCTCTTTATGATTGCTATTACAATTGGGATTATGTCAATGATTCCAGGTAGTCTAGGTAGTTTTGATTTAATTATGGTATCTGGTTTAGTTGGTCTTGGGATTGATAAAGCTCAGGCACTAAGTTGGTTACTTGTATTTCGGTTATTCTATTATATTCTCCCTTTTTGTTTAGGAGTAGTTTTATTCTTAAAGAATATGGGTGGACGACTTAATGAGAAATATTTAGGAATTCCTCAAAAGGTCATTGAAGCCTTATCCGCTATAGTATTGGTTTGGGGGTTGCGACTCTTTGGTTTCTTTCTTATCGTTTCAGCTATAGTTCCTCAAGAATTAGGACATCTTCCTTTGCTTAGAGAACTTACACCTAGCACTGGACAGTTTGTTTTTCAACTTCCTAGTATTGTTCTTGGTGTTCTGTTCTTCCTTTTAGCAAGATTAGTTAAACGACGTTTAAAATTTACGTTAACACTGGCTACTGTCCTAGGGCTAGTAAGTCTTGTTTATTTGAATATTGGTAGTTTTTCATTACCAAGTAGTCTTTTCTTAATGGTTCTCTTGTTTCTCGTATGGTGGAATAAGGATATATTTGTTCGCAGACAATATATTTATGCTTGGGAAGATTGTTGTAAAGATATTATTTATATTGGTGGAACGCTCTTTTTGACACTTCTTTTGCTGGGACATTTGAATCCTCATCATGTGTTTAAGTTAAAACATCTCTCTCATCTGGTTACACACTGGATTCATTTTCTTGGTTTGTCTCTGATATTGGTCATTTTGTATGTTTTGGTTCTTCGTGAAAGTAATAAAATTAAAGAGAACTTCGGAGAAGTTTTCGATAAACAACGATATCAAGACTTTATCGCAACAATCCCAAATTTAAATTTAGATGCTGCCTTAGCATTTTTAGGTGATAAATATCTTTATTGGTACCAGGAGGATGGTCAAGACAAAGTTGTTTTCCAATTTGCAATTGAAAATAACAAGTGTGTTGTTATGTCGGATCCACTAGCACACTTAGGCTACTTAGAAAAAGGCTTATCACAGTTTCTAGCAGAAGCGGAGAATGCAAATATCTCTGTTATTTTCTATGAAGTTAATCAAGAAACAACCCTTTTACTTCATGAATATGGATACGACTTTATGAAGTTTGGTGAGACTGCTCAGGTATCACTCGATGAATTTACAACTGAAGGAAAACACGGGAAGAAGTTTAGAACGGTTGTGAATAAGCTAGAAAATAAAGGATATCAATTTCAAGTATTACAACCGCCTTTTGATAAAAAGATGCTTAATACCCTAAAAGAAATATCGGATAGTTGGCTAGATGGTCGCCAAGAAAAAGGTTTTTCACTTGGCTATTTTGATGAAAAGTACATTCAATTAGCTCCAATAGCTCTTGTAAGTGATGAGGAAGATAACATTCAGGCTTTCGTTACCTTTTTAGCTAGCAATGGACCTAACGAAGCAAGCATTGACCTGATGCGTTACGACTTAAAGACAGCCCCTAATGGTATCATGGATTATCTTTTTGTAAAATTATTACTTCATTTTAAAGAAGAAGGAGTTACCTTCTTTGATTTAGGTATGGCGCCATTGTCAAATGTAGGAACTGAGAAACATAGTTTCTTACAGGAAAAAGTGGCTTATCTCATCTATGCCTTTACCAATCGCTTCTATTCTTTTAGTGGTCTTAGACAATATAAACAAAAGTTTAATCCAATCTGGTCACCACGATATGTCGCTTATCCCCGTGATACATGGCTTATACTAGATATGTTAGCCATTTATAGAGTTGATAATCGCAAAGTAAAGAGATTATCGTAATAACTATTAGTTTTAAACAGCATATGATGACTTTCGAGCTTTTGTATGACTGTCATAGTTAGTTTAAGTAAAGGATTTAGTTCTGTGTAAAACGGAGCTAAATCCTTTTTATATAGTAAAATCAATACCATTAGGAAATGATTTGATTTTTATTAAAAATATGAGATAATAGATTTGGACTAATTTTTAAACAGCAATTTTAGAGGGAGACAATGATGTCAAAACGACTATTTTCGGATGAGCCGAATGCCCCCAAACCCCTTAAGGAGCTTTTCTGGGAAAATGCAGAAAAAGCTCGTATGGGGGAATTTTGGAAAGACAAAAAGAGTTACAGAGAGCTCTCAGAAGCCACGGGGATTCCGGCAGGAAGCCTTCGGATGCTCTTTATGAACAAGCCTAAGGGAAATATCCCAAAGATTGTAACTATTACTAACGGTCTGGCCAAGGTGACTGAAAAAAACATTACACTTGGGAAGCTCTTAGCTCGAGACAATCAGCATGAGGTTTTTGAGTTTCCAAGAGATCCTGATCAGGTCACCCAAAACTTGTGGCACAACATTCGCAAGAAGCTGGAAATCACGGAAGATATGGATGAGGGAGAAGTCAGAGAACGTATGACAGCATTTGTAGTCTCATCTGGTATGGCTCAAACCAACTATAACCTGATCAATCAAAGAGGAACGGTTTCGCTTGATACTTTGGAAAAATTTTCTAAAAGACTTAGAGTTGAGCCTTATGAATTGTTGGCTACCATTAGACGAAGGGAGATTATTGATAGGGATGACTTCCCTGTTCCTAAGGAAAATGTTAGCGACTCCCACATTGATATTGGCAAGCTTAATACTTTCATTAAATCACAACCTTACTCGCCCAACGGTCAAGAGGTAGCCTCTGCAAACTTAAGCCCACAGAATCTTTATCATTATTATTCAAAAGGAACTATCGGAGATATGCCCATAAAAACGGCCTATAAGTTTAAAAGACTTGTAGATATTTATGAAGCAGAATATGGTCCCCTTGAACCTTCAAGTCGAGTTTTAGATGTCAAGGAACTGGAAAGATTCCTTTATAGCGGTATGATTACTGGTTATGCCATTGCTAAGACAGGGTTGATGAATGCGACCAATGGAAATCTCTATATTAAGGGCAAACGTCCTATCGAATCCATGCAACTGGATCGTGCCTTCGGTCTCTATAAACACCTAAAAAGACTGAAAAAGGACTAATAAATTCTTTACCAAACAAAAAGCCAAAATCAGCATTCTGATTTTGGCTTTTTGTTTGTTTTTTTATCTGTATGACTAGTAAGAATAATTTTAGTCGATTTTCTTACATTTCTTACAATTGCTTCACACGTCCATTTTCATCAAAATGATAAGTCACACCATTGATGGTACGAGTTTGGTTGGTTACGAGAAATATCTTGACTACTCTTAGTGTTCTTTTCAAAGTAAAGTAGGACACATCATTAAGAAATAGCACGTTTTATTAATCAAAACTTTTATAAATTAGGTATATTTTAATTTACTGCAAATAATATAAATTTATTATAAATTATAATGTATTATTAATTTATAATCTTCATAACTATGTTGGATATGTGTTGTTAAATTATGAAAATAAGATGATTGTTTGTTGTAATCTTTGTTTCATTATGTTAAACGACATATATACTGTATCGTTATAAAAATCGTACTAGTGTAAAAAAACTGAAAATTTTATTGACGGTTAAATTATAAAGGAGTAGAATACGGTTGCAGCATAAAAGTTAAGCAACGGCAATTGAATCATAATTCAATTGGGAGGAATTTATGAAATGAAAGATTTTTTTAATCGACGCCAACGTTTTTCTTTGAGAAAATATTCAATCGGCGTTTGCTCAGTGCTTTTGGGAACGGCACTGTTTGCAGCACATGGTGCACAAGCTGATGAGCTTGCCAGTACCGACACACCGGTAACACCAGAGGCATCTGTTACCGGCGATGATTCGAGTAGTTTAGTAACTACTTCAACAACTGCGACACAACAGACAGATCCTACGTCTGTTGTTTCAGCGTCTGCTGAAACGTCTGCATCTGCAACACTTGATTTAACTCCAAGTGTAACAACTTCTGCGGATGCATCAACAGGAGAAACAGCAAAAACACAGGCTGAGACAGCAAAGGAATCTGATGAGTCTGTTTCAGAATCATCTGTTGAGAATCATTCAGATAAAGTGAGTCAAACTGATAGTCACGAAAATTCATCTGATAAAACTCAAAAGTCATCTAATTCAGATGATTCTAATCGTGCTAGTCGTACGCGTCGTGATACGAGTGCAGCAGCATCAGCTTCATCAACAGTAGCAGTAGATGCTCAGAAAGAAGTATCTAGTTGGAGTGAATTTGTTGCAGCACTTCAAGACAGTAGTATTAAAGAAATTACCGTTAAAGGTAATATCGTAGCAGCAGGTGATAATGGTAATACAGATAATGGACGTTCAGGATCTGTTGACCGTAAAATCACTATTAACACTCAAGCACGTCCACTTACAATCAAAGGTGAAAATCAAAATGCTAGTCTAGATCTTTTGTCAAATACCTTAGAATTAACTGGTGCAGCTTGGGAACTTAACTTCAAAAACCTTAAATTGGCATCAGCTAACTCAAAGGGACCTGTTGATTTATCTAAGACAAGTGGTCCAAATACTGTTACTTTTGACAATGTAACCAGTGTTGGTTCTTCACTTTATGGTGGTGGTGGAAACACCAATGTTGTTATTAAAGGAAATACAACATCAACTGTTAGTGATAGCTATCAATCTGGAAATGGACAAACTCAGTATGTTCAACGTAACGTGGGACAAGCTGGTAGATCAGATAAACGTCGTGAATCAAACATTCATGATGCTAAAGCTGTCATTGTTTCTGAGGGGGCTAGTCTAACACTTAACCGTTCTTCTCAAGGGGATGCAATCACTCTTGAAAGTGGCGCTAAAGTTAGTGTTCAAGATAGAGCTAACCTAACCATTAACATGAATACTGACAATGCTACAGATACTGCTCGATATCATAATGCTGGTATCTTTATGGCAGATGGCGGTACAGTGGAAACTGGTAAAGAGTCTAAACTTGTACTTAACACTAGTATCGGACAAGGTATTTCACTTGGTATCAATCGACCTGGAGATGGTGTAACAGATAAAGATCGTTTTGGTGGTTATGGCACTAAAAATAGCAATCGTAAGAATGGTCCAAGTAAAGTTATTATCGGTGACGGTGCGACCTTTGAATTAAATGGTCGTGATGGTGTGATGGCTGGTAATAATGCTGAGTTTACAACGGGTGCAACTTCTAAAGTTCGTTTTGAAAATAAAGGCCGTGGTGTTGCGATTGACCTTGGTAATAATTCGAAAGTTAATTTTGGTAAAAATTCAACCAATACATTCCACTCAGTAGGGAAAGGTCCTAAAAGTGGTGGAGGCCCTTCAGGTAGCTATGACGGCTATAACTATATTGGTCTTAATGAAAATGGTCGTATCGTTGTAGATGATTATGCGACATTCCGTGTACAAATGGATGATCGCGGAGATAATGCTTGGGATGATGTTATTTCACTTGACTCTACTAGTGGTCGAAAGGATCAACCACTATTCCAAGCTAATAAGGGTTCTATCGTAGATATCCGAGATGATAATACTAACTACTATGCGGAGTTGATTTCGGTACCTTTGGGAAATAGTTCTAATACCTTCTTCCAATTTAATAACCCACTTTATGTCTCATTACTACGTTATACTAAATCAGATGGACTCTCAGCTGGAGAGGTGACTGGTAAATTGCCTGCATCTACTCCTCAAGGTAATAATCCTGAAGATATTGGTCATGGTAATATTCTTTATATTTCGAATAAATCAGCTAGTTCAGGTAACCGAGTAGAATTTAACGGTCCAACAGGAACACTCGTTAATCCAGGTCTTGGAACATATACTGTTTATTCATTGAATAAAGATGGTAGAGATGCACAAAGTCGTAATAAGCAAAGTTCTGTTTGGACTAATATCCAAGGTGGAGCATTGAGTATTGCCGGTTTCCAAAGTAACCATGCTGATATTAATCCTGCAAATGCACAATCAGTTCCAACAGGTTCATCTACAGGTGGTATCTCAGCAACTGACAAAACATATGGTATCGACCCTGTTGGTGATAACCGTCAAAACATTTGGATTTCGAACGGTTCAACTATCAATCCAACTGCTATCCATAAAAATGTTATCAAATACGTTTATGAAGATGGCACACCAGTTAAAGATGACGTCATTCAATCATCTGATTGGAATCGTACTCTTGAGGTTGCCATTGATCAGGACCAATTTAAAGATGTTTTGAAGAATTCAACTGTAAGTAATGGTGATGAATTCTTGACTGCTTACAGTAAAGCAAAATACAATGTTGGTGATATCGATGGCGATGGTAAAGCTGATACAGGATGGAGAGTAGCAGGAACGACAAACGATGAGACTGTCAACTATACTGCTGTAACTTCTCCTAAGCTAAGTGGCTATAAGGCAGAAATTTTATCAACTAATGTTCCTGGTCTAAAAGCAGGAGACAATGCAGATAGTGTAGCTGCTTCTTATACTTACAATCCTTCTACTGCGCCAGCAGATACTATCATTGAAACTAGTGCAGGTCGCAGAACAATTTCTGACACTTATTGGCGTAATATTGTAGCTAAATCTGATTTAGGAAGCTATGAAACTGTAGTTGTTTATAAGAAAGAAAAACAGAAAGCTACAATTCACTATGTTGATGTGTCTGCTAATAATAAAGAATTAGCTAGTGATTCTGTTGAAGGTGATTCAGGAGCTAATATTGATTATTCAACTGCTAACAAGATTCAAGAGTTTGTTAATAAAGGATACAAACTAGTGGAAGATGGTTTCACCAAAGCGACAGCAGATGAGAAGAAATATGATAATGATGCTTCTGTAGATCAAGAATTTACTGTTAAGTTAGAACATGATAAAGTTCCAGTAGGACCAAATGATCCACATAACCCAACAGATCCAATCAATCCAAATGATCCAAATAGTCCTAAGTACCCAGCGACAGATCAATGGAAGAAAGATGTGACATCAACTGTTCATTATGTAGGTGCAGGAAGTCAGACCCCAAATGACAATGTACAAAATGCACAATGGACACGTACATTGGAACTTGATAAAGTTACAGGTGAAATTCTTAATCCAAATGAACCATGGGTAGCTAATAAGACGGATTATGCGTCAGTGCCAACACCAAATGTCACTGGCTACTATGCGGATAAAGCAAGCGTTCCAACTAAGACGGTTACTCAAGAAAATCTTGAAGAAACGGTTACTTATAAACCGCTTGGAAGCTTGGTTCCAAAACCAGAAACACCAAACGATCCAAACTTCCCATCAACACCAGGTGTTAAATATCCGAACGATCCAACAGATCCAACGAAACCAGGTCAACCGGTCGTTCCAGATGTTCCAGGCTATGAACCACACCTTCCAGATCCAAAAGATCCAACGAAACCAGGTCAACCAATCCAACCAGGAACACCTGTAACACCAGAGGATCCAGGTAAAGATACACCAATCATTTATGTTCCGGTTACTCCTGATAAACCTGTAACTCCTCCAGAACAACCTAAGGTACCAACACCTAAGAAACCAGAGGAGCCAGAACAACCAGTTAAACCAGAACAACCTGTAAGTCCAACTGTTATTGAAGAAGTAACTCCACAAGTTGCTCAACCTAAAGAACAAGCAGTTCTACCAGAGACAGGAACAGAAAATGGACATATTGCAGAAGTGACAGGTTTGTCAGCCTTGATTACAGGTCTTGGACTAGGTCTTTTGGGCCGTCGTCGTAAGAAAGAAGACTAATAACAAAGAGAATCCTTCCCTTCTTCTAAATAGTTAGTTAAAATAAAAAATTAGTCTTCAAAAAAAGAGGTTCTTCCCTATAGATTGGGGGAGGGCCTTTTTTGATCTATTTTTTAACCTAAGTGCAAAATTGGAGTCTTGATTTTATACTTATATTTTTGAAATGTGATTAAAGACAAAGTTTAAAAAGGAAGTTGAAATTAATCAACTTCCTTTAGTATAGATATCTGTATGAAAAACTTAGTCTATTTTCCTAAATTCTTTACAATTGCTTCGCACGTCCATTTTCATCAAAGTGATAAGTCACACCATTGATGGTACGTGTTTGGTTGGTTACAAGCTCACCAGAGTTTTCGTCATAATAACGAGTTCCCTTGTAGTCTGTAACGAAATC
>ERZ772910.1670-NODE-1670-length-10960-cov-3.753966_pt1 | contig 10960 bp, 7 predicted proteins | sample MGYA00511357_ERZ772910 | MGnify/ENA primary metagenome ERZ772910 (study PRJEB29015, sample SAMEA2738096) | human oral metagenome | biome: human oral; feature: human-associated habitat; material: saliva | place: China | collected 2193 ...
ATCTTTCATTTCCTTGTTGGCATCTTGTTTCTCGTTGGTTCTCGACGTAGCCCGCTACACCAAAGGCAAACGACAAGCCATCTGCCCAACAATCAAATAAAATCTGTTCAGGATCTAATGACCGATTTGGGATAATCGAAAATGCGATAGTGGTAGAATGAGAGTGCGATGGTGATAGGGCAGAGTAGAGTATTATCGAAAGTGCAGTATGATTATGGGGAAATACACCACCAAAGAGGGGGTAAAATGTGTATAGACATTTTTACATTTCAGAAAAATCTCCTCGCGTGCGCGCGCACACATCAGGAAGTTGTGACTTTTTGCTTTCACAACCTTCACCGGAATTGAGGGAGAAGATGTAGTGATAGTCTGTAAGTCAGTGAGTTATGCTGTGAAAAATGCCGTTTTTAAGACATTAGGTGCTGGATTGTGGTTTTTGATAATGTTAAAAGTTGTCCGAAAATCGCTGGTAAGTGGTTGAACAATAGAGAATTACAGAGAAAACGGTGAAGGTTGTGAAAGCAAAAACATAGAAATTGCTGTAATGCGCGCGTGCACGTACGCGCGAGAAGAGCATTTTTAGAATCATTCACCTATTGCTCGTTTTTCTTCTGGTCGTGGTGTTTTCTTTCTTCCTTCGAAGGAGAGAGAAAGCTCCGATATACTTCAAAAAACAAGGGAGATAATTTTGAAAAAGTCCAACGTTTTTTGAAAAATCTCCCACGTTTTTCGAGAAACGTCCGAGAAAATTTAGAAAATCTCCGACGTTTTTTGAGCTTTCTCCTAGCGAAGATTTCGGGGAAGGGATGTTTAGCAAAAAGGATGTGCATTATCTCGTGGGAAAGCCTTAATTTTGCAGTTAGCGAGGTGGCAAAAATGAGGCTTGTGGCTCTGTTTGACCAGAAAATCCTGAGTGTCAGCCCTCGTTGTTTCGCATATTTCCCCAAAACGATTCAGCTATTCTTCATCATGTCCCAACTCATCATTCAAGGCGTAGAATTTGACGAAAGTACCGCCCTCCCATTTGCCGAGAGCGGACCACAGGCAGGGTTTCCCTCGCCTGTGCCTTCGCAGTATCAAGAGAAAATAGACTTGAATCGTGAGCTGGTTTCTCATCCAGAAAGCACTTTTTATGCTAAGGTGGTGGGCGATTCGATGATCGATGCCAACATCTATGCCGGTGATATTCTCGTGGTGGATCGCTCCATCGATTTTCAAAATGGGGATATAGCGGTTTGCATCGTGGATGACGAATTTACGGTGAAGTACATCTTTGTGGAGGCAGATCATGTGCGACTGGTGCCAGCTAATAGTCAATATCCAGAGTTGCGCATCGGGTCAGATCAGCAATTTAGTGTGTGGGGCGTCGTGACTTACGTCATCCATGCTGTGCGCAGAGAGGCGATGCCGAAGGCGCAAAAGAACAAGAAATAGCGCGCAGTTTCGTCACTTCGTGGAGGCTGTGGCGTTTTTGTTGCGCTATGCACAATTCACCTCCAAAACCCCGAGGAAACTGTATTTCTCTTTAGTTTGTGTATCTCTCACACCCTATTAGTTGGCATGATAGCTGTTATCGACTGCAATAATTTCTTCGTGTCGTGCGAGCGCGTCTTTCGTCCGTGTTTGCTCGGCAAACCCGTTGTGGTGCTTTCCAACAACGATGGATGTGTGATTGCGCGCAGCAACGAAGCCAAAGCTCTCGGCATTGGCATGGGAGAACCCTATTTCAAGGTGAAGCATCATTGTCAGCGGAGTGGACTCATGGTGTGCTCTGCCAATCACACACTCTATTGCGACATGTCGCAGCGCGTGATGCAAATCATCGGGCAATATGCCGCGCGGATGGAGCAGTATAGTGTCGATGAAGCCTTTGTCGATTTCAGTGGCATCCCCGATGTTCACAATGTGGCACGGCAGTTGGTGCAGCGCATCAAGCAGTGCACGGGCATTCCGGTGAGCATCGGCATGGCACCCAACAAGACTTTGGCAAAAATCGCGAGCCGATTTGCCAAGAAATATCCAGGTTATCAGAGTTGTTGCTTCATCGATAGCGACGAGAAGCGCGTGAAAGCCTTGCAACTCACGGCGATAGAAGATGTGTGGGGCGTGGGGCGGAAGACGTTTGTCAAATTAGCAGCTGGGGGAGTGAAGACAGCCTATGACTTCGTACAATGGGGAGTGACGCGCGTGCGCAATAGTTTTCACAAACTGGGCGAACAAATGTGGCGCGAACTCAATGGAGAGCACATCTTAGACCTCGAAACGCCAGCCGCGCGACAGAGTTTGCAGCATACGCGCACTTTCAAACAACCCATCACCGATGCGGAAACTCTGCACAGCCTGATGGTGGATTTTGCGGTGCAAGTGGGCATCAAATTGCGCAAAGAACGCTCTGCAGCCTTGCAACTCAATGTCTTTGTGGCTACCGATCGCTTCTCCACGCTCCAGCCCTATGTTTTTCGCAGCACGTTTCATCGCTTTGAAGTCGCCACCAATGAAGCTCGTGAATTGGCAGCCGCTGTGGGGCAGTGTCTTGTGTCGTTGCATCTTGACGGATTGCCCGTGAAGCGTGCAGGGGTGGGGGCAACGCTCATCGAGCATGATGGGGTGCAAGGTGCGCTTTTTGACACGATAGATCGTGAAAAGCAGCAGCGGCTGCAAGCGGCTGTGGACAATCTGCATGCCGTCATAGGAGAGCACTCCCTCCGTTTGGCTTCGCAGACTGACCCTTCTTCGGTGGTGTCGTCAGAGCATCGCTCGCCTCACTACACCACGCGCTTGAGCGATGTGATTGAAGTGAAATGAGCCGTGGTGATGACAGCCAATTCAGAAAGACGTAATGAGATAAAATGGACTGGTGCTTTTACTCGGCTAATCTTGCAAAAGCATATAAGATATATTTTAGAATACTTTTCTCCCTTCTGTTTGTATATATAAGCAGAAGGGCGTTGTTTTTAGGAGTGGAAAGCGCATATATGACGAAAAATCACTATCTTTGTCATCTACATATACGAAATCTACATGAAATCAACCTTATTATCCACTTTATTGGCATGTGCTTTGTTTAGCACTTCTCAAGCACAAGCTCAACAATTTGTCAATTTGACTCCTGTTCCCATGCAGATGCATGTGGACAAGGGAGTGTATCGTCTGCCTGCGCAGTTCACCATCGGTGGTGCGCAACTTCCCGATAGCATCAAGGCAGAAGCTCAAAAGTTTGTGACTGATTTCAATAAATCAGCCACTGGTGCTACGGCTTCCTATAGCAAGAAGGCTGAAGGTGCGGCGCTCGAGTTGGTGCACAATCAGACCCTCTACAAAACTCTCGGACAAGAAGGCTACAAACTTTCGGTGACTGCTAATGGCATCCGCTTGGAAAGTGCCACTACCAGTGGTTTCTTCTATGGTTTGACCAGTTTGAAGAAGATGCTGCCAGCCTGCATTGCTGCTGGAGTGAAGGATGAAAAGGTAGTCACTTACGAATTGCCTTTGGTGCAAATCACCGACAAACCCCGATTCCCTTACCGCGGTTTTATGCTCGACGTGGCGCGCCACTTCTTCAGTGTGCAAGAGGTGAAGAAGATGCTTGATGTGATGGCGATTTACAAACTCAATAAGTTCCATTTCCACTTGACCGAAGACCAAGGTTGGCGTTGGGAGGTGAAGAAATATCCCAAGCTCACGAAGGTGGGCGCGGTGGCTTCCAACACCTATGTGACGTCTATGGAGCATGGAGCTTACTGGACGAACCAACAATATGGCCCCTATTTCTACACTCGCGAGGATTTGAAAGAAATCGTGGCGTATGCGGCTTCTAAACACATTGAGGTGATTCCCGAAATCGATATGCCTGGTCACTTCTCCGCAGCGATGGCGGCTTATCCCGAGTTTTCGTGCAATCCCGATGGGGTGCACCGCGTGGAAACCTGGGGTGGTGTCTTCACCGATGTGTTGAACGTGGCGAATCCTAAGGCAGTGCGCTTCGTGAAAGACATTCTCGATGAGTTGATGGAGATTTTCCCCTCCAAAAATGTGCACATTGGTGGTGACGAATGCCCCACCACGGCTTGGGAACACAATGCAGAGTGTCAAGCCATGTACAAAAAGTTGAACCTCACGAGCTACCGCCAACTACAAACGCATTTCATTGCTGAGATTACGGACTATCTCAAGAGCAAGGGGCGCAAAATTTCGGTGTGGAATGAGACCGTGACAGAAAAGGGTGCGGATCTCGAACTGATGAAGAAGACCGGCGCAACAGTGTATTGCTGGGTGCCTGCTCGCAAGGGCGCGGAGATAGCCAATAGTTTGGGACTTCCTAGCATCTACACGGTTTATGGTCCTTATTATATCAATCGCGCGCCTCGCAAGGATGGTTGGATGAAGACGCTTCCTGGCAATGGTAGCGATCATCTCAAAGCTACTTATGAGGAACAACCCACAGACTTTTCACACTCTATCGGTGTGCAGGGCACATTCTGGACAGAACACGTAGCGACTCCCGATGTGATGGAGTTCCTCGCCTTGCCTCGTTTGGTTGCCGTGGGTGAAGCCGGTTGGTCACCTCAATCGAAGAAGAATTTCAACTCGTTTGTGCAGCGCATGCGCGCCGACACCACGATGTTGAACTATGGTGGTTACAGCTACGATCGTGCTTATCTCAATGAGGATAAGGCTTCTACGATGGTCTTTCCCACGGTGAGCACTGCTGAAAAAGAAGTGTATTATCGCATCGTGACTCGTGGTAATGACAAAGAACGCAGCGGTCGTTGCATCGAACTCTTGAGCAATGCTTCTCCGATTGTCGCTACCGAAAAGCACAATGGTGCACAGGCTTTGCGCCTTTGGACGGCTCCTCAAGCCAAGGAAGGGGAAGCGGCTTATGATTATCAACAATGGAAGTTGGAGGTAGATCCCCAAAACCCCGAACGCTTTGCACTGGTTTCTAAGGCTTATCCCGAAGGTAGCGTGGCCGCTAGTCCCACCGCCGTTGCGGTGAATGGTCGCTGGAGCTACGACACTAAGGCGAAGCACTATGACTTCATCCTCGGTGACAAGGGCTATGGTGTGGCAGATGGTTATCGTTACTACACCATTCGTTCGGCAAAACACGACGGACAGTGGTGGAACGCTTCGATGTCGCGTCAAGGATTGGCAGTGAATGTTTACAACAATCCCACAGACGGCAACGGTGGTTTGTGGAGCTTTGTAGGCGGCACCCCTGTTGGTGATGAAGTCCCGATGGTGGAAGCTCCTGCCGTGCTCCCCAAAAACGGACAAGTTTATGTGGTGCGCAATACGGTGGAAGGACATGCTGGTGCGATGCTGGCTGATGATGGACAGCAACAAGGACTTATCCACAGCCATTCTGGACAAAACTCCAATAACGGTTGGGAAGTGGTGAATGCTTCTGCCTTCGACACCAAAGGAGGCACGATGACAGTGCAACTGCGTAACGTGACGACTCAGCGTTTTGTGGGACAACCTGAAACGCAAAAGGTGGAACGCTTCGGATTCCCCGTGACGATGTCGAAGACTCCTGCGAAGATTACCCTCACTTATGCTCCCAAAACGAAGGATTTCACCCTCGCATCTGGTGGTAAATTCCTCTTCCCCGTGTCGGCTTCTGCTCCTCAATTACAAGGTCGCGTGTCTTCTGGTAGTGGTGTAGGCGGTGACAACGCCGTTCGTCCGCAAGGCACAGGATGGGAACTCGTTCCTGCTCGTGCGGTGACTTATCGTTGTGTCACGACTGATGGCAAGGAATTGCAAACCATCACGGAATATCTACCCACCGATGCCACGCAAGTGACGGTGCCTCAGTTCAAGGGGTACAAAGTGAAAGGTGAAGTTCCTCAACTCCAACAAGGCAACGAAGCACAAACCTTCACGATTGTCTACAAAAAGTCGAAGCACCTGGTTTTTCTAGACGCCATCAATGACGACGGCACGTTGTTGGCACAAGATACTATCGCCGTACCCGTGGGGGAGAGCGTGGTGATTCGCGCCCCCAAAATCGACTTTTTCAGTCTGAAAGATTTCCCTGAAGAGGGAATCAAACTAACCCCTACAGACGATGTGCATCGCACGATAGTCTACACTACTTCAGCGTTGCTCGGTGTGAAAGCCGTGGCAACTCCGCTGAAGGAGTTGAAAGACGGACAAAAGGTGCTCATCTATGACTTCTCTACTAAGGATCCCAATCGTGCTGGTTTCCGCAATGTGGCAAGTATCTCTGGCAGAGTGTTGCAAGGCGGTCTCAACAATGGGGAAGCCTCTCCGCAGTTTGTGTGGCAGGTGCAGAAGAAAGGCAGTCATTGGCAGTTTTTCCATCCTGCAACAGCGTTGTTTATGCCTGCGCTTAAAGAGAGCCAAGAGGTCATTGTCGCCAAAGAAGCCGGACAATTCAGTGCGTCTCGCAATGCCGATGGCACGTGGAAGGTGCAAGGCACGAACGGACAATACTGGGATGGTGTAGAAGGGGGAATGACGGGATGGCACACCTATGGTCATCCCTATCAATTCTACACTTTTGTGGCAGCTCCCTACTTCCGTGTCACGGTGCGCTATGTGGATACTGAAGGAAAATCGGTTCTTCCCTCCGAGCAAAGCATCGTACCTGCTGGAAGCAAGGTGACTGTTGTGGCTCCCGAACTCAAAAGTTTCAAGTGGAAAGAAAACACCACAACGCTGAGCGATCTTCACCGCATAGATACTCATGGTGAAATCACCGTGGTGTATGAGAAAGCCACTGGAATCGGCAGTGTGACAGATATGAAGTCCTCTCTTCACTCCTCCACCTACGATCTTCAAGGTCGCCGTGTGGAAAAAGCGCGCCATGGTCTTTTCATCGTCAATGGTAAGAAATTGCTGAAACCCTAAGCGAAAGTGATACATCGGCAGTGTTGTTCGGTGGATACGTTCTTCAATCGTTGCATCATTCAGAACTTGCATCATTCAGTAGCAACTTAACATAAGATTAAATGATCCCCCGATATCCATCGTGATATCGGGGGATTTGTTGTCTGTGAAGAAGATGAGATACTAAAATCTCCGCATCAGAAGAGAACTTCTCATGCGGAGATTTTGTTTTTGCAGTATTCTGCTGCGAATGCTCAGAGCAAGTAAGGGGTATATGCCCTTTTACACAAGGTGAGCAATCAAGGCTTCGCGGTCGCCTTCGAGATAGTCGATTACGGGAATCTCAATCATGGTGTAGGCACCAGGTTGTTGCTTCATAGAAGCGCGAGCCACATTGATGAGCACTTGAGCCGTGAGGGCTGGATTGTTGATGCGCATGTTAAACTCAAAGAGTTGATTGTGCGTGCAGCCCGACACACCCTTGCGCACGAGGTTCACCCCGTGACCCACATCGTTGAGCGCATCCACACTCTCCACTTGATTTACGTGCGTTTCATCATTCACAAAGTAAGGATCCGCCTTGACAGCCGCAGCCACTTGCTTGAAGTCCGCACCCTCTTCGAGTTCCACATACACCATACGACGGTGAATGCCCGTGCCGAGAGGAATGGTCACTGACAACGCGTCGCGCACACCATCAATGGCACGCACAGCCACCGAGTGACCCATGGAGCGACCAGGACCAAAGTTTGTGTAGCTCACACCTTTAGGAGCCAGACCCTCGATGAGCGTGCGCACCACAGAGTCAGAACCTGGATCCCAACCCGCAGCAATCACGCTCACTGCGCCATGTTCTTTGGCTGCCGCATCGAGCGAACGGCGCAAATCTACGATTTGAGAGTGGATGTCGAAGGAGTCCACGGTGTTAATGCCCAGTGCAAGACACTCTTTCGCGTAAGCCTCCACTTGTCGAGTGGGAGTAGCGAGGATAGCCACGTCCACATCTTGGAGTTCGGAGATATGCTTCACCACAGGATATTTCGCCAATTCAGCAGGTTGTTCACCCGTCACGTTGCGGCGCACCACACCAGCGCACACCATGTCGCCAGAAGCCTCGATAGCGTCGAGAGCATATTTACCAATGTTGCCATAACCCACGATGGCAGCGCGAATTTTCTTTTCCATATTATTTGAGTGTTTGGATTTTAAGAAGTGATTGTCTGAACATCTAACCCAAAGAGAGGTGCCAAGCCTCGTCATTTGAGAAGGAAATTCTCGTTGTTTGAGGAATAAATCCTCATTATTTAAGGAGCAAGTTCAACCTCTGATGGTCAACTTTCATTTTGCGTGGTGCAAATTTAGAGAGAGCTATCGAAGTGAACAAGCACAAGCCCTATTTTTTGAAACGTCTTAGTGCAAAAAGTCCTAATGCCGTGAGTCCTCCGTTGAGCATGAGCAGTTCATAACCGAAGGTATATCCCCACCAGATGGGTGCATAGTGGTCGAGGAGAGCGGTCACTATGGGAGCCGCGATGACCACTATGGGCACCAAGCGGTCGCGAATCTCCCAGCGTGTGTAAAGTCCGAAGGCAAAAAGCCCCAACAGCGGACCATAAGTGTAAGAAGCCATCACGTAAATCGTGTTGATCACGTTCGGACTATCCACCAAGCGAAAAATAAGCAAGCACACAAAACAGAGCACCACCACAGTAGCATGCACCATTCGTCGCAAGCGCACATCGTGTTCACGGTTGAGAATGTCGATGCAAAAACTTGTGGTCAAAGCCGTTATCGCCCCATCGGCAGCCGAGAAAGCAGCTGCCACAATGCCGATGGTGAAAGGCAACACCACCAAATTGCCCAGTGCTCCACTGCTCACCAGCATCGGCAGGAGTTCGTCGCTCTTCTCAGGGAGCGCAATGTGTTGCACCGCGCAAAAATGATAGAGCAGCACCCCCAGACCGAGCAACAAAGCATTGATGGGGAGGAAAGAAAGTCCATAGACACACATATCCTTCTGCGCATCGCGGAGCGTGCGGCAAGTGAGATTCTTCTGCATCATGTCTTGGTCCAATCCCGTCATCACAATCACGATGAAAATGCCGCTAAGAAATTGCCGCCAAAACGCTTGTTTCGAGGAAGCATCCCACACCCACACACGGCTCATGGGACTCTCGTCAATCAACTTCCACGCACTGTGCCAGTCCAGCCCCATTTGCTGCATCACTGCCCAGAGCGTTCCGACGACAGCGAGGATGAGCATCAAGGTTTGCAGCGCGTCGGTGTAGAGCAAACTCGCTTGTCCAGCTCGAAAGGTGTAGAGCCAAATCAAGAGGAGCGTCACCGCCGCCGTAATCACGAAGGGAATGCCCAGCGGAGCCGCGATAAAAGTGTGGAGCACCAAAGTCGCCACGTAGAGTCGGGCAGTAGCTCCAGCCAATTTGCTGAGGAGGAAAAACCCTGCCCCCGTTTTGCGCGTGTGGTCGCCAAATCGGTGCGAGAGATAACCATAGATGCTCGTGAGTTGCAGACGATAATAGAGCGGCAATAGCACCATCGCCACCACAATGTAGCCCACGATGAAACCCATGCACATTTGCAGATAGCTCATGCCGATGCCGCCCACCCAAGCAGGGACACTCACGAACGACACGCCCGAGATGCTCCCAGCAATCATGCCAAAAGCCACCATAGCCCAAGGCGCGCGCTGAGAAGCACGATAGAAAGCAGCGTTGCTCGTTTGATGTTTGCGCCCACTCACCCAGTGAGCGATGCCAAGCAACACGAAGAAGTAGACCGCTAACGTGGCGATCATCCAAAGAGAAGTAGACATTGGTTTAGGGGTTGAGAATCATAGTTTACCATAAGGTTTCACCTTCGGTGGCTTCCGTTTTGAGGAAGTGTTGGAGCGCATCATGGCTTGCTGTTGCGCATCGTAGTGTTTAGGTTGGGGAATCTCCTCTGCTGGGATAGCAGGAAAACTCGTTTCTTCCGATTCCTCGGGACATTGTGCTGCTTCCTCGCAGCGGGTCATAAGCATTCTCGCCGCATCCACAATCCGTGCAAAAGCCTCTGTATGGTGATAGGCAGTTTGCTTGCGCACCATCGCTTCAAAGGGAGCAATGGCATGCTGATAAGCAGCCAATTCGTTGCGCTTCTGCACCGCGTGGCAAGCTAATTTTGAAATTTCGCGTTCGCGCTGTCTGCGCAGCATGTCACAAATGCTCGTCATCAAGGGCATCACCACACCATCCAGCAAGTCGTGCCCACGCATGTAGAGATAAGCCGTTTGCGGTGTCACACCCAACTGCAACAGTTGTTTGCGCAGGGGAGCATACGTTTGTCTGCCTTCGGGAAACATCCGTTGCAGGCGGTTGATTTGCTGATTCACGCGCCGTTTCAAGGCTTGCAGCATCTCCTCGGGGTGGTAGATGTTGACAAATCTCAGTTCCACCACACGCGCAAAGTCGGAGAGCGAGAACTGCGTGTAACGACCATAGCGATACGCCCACACATTCCACACCAAAAGTGGAAAGATGATTTCAGAAAACTCTGCGAAGAAAGCCTCATAGTCCATCACCTCCTGGTCATTGAGTGTAGCCATCACACACACGTGCGCCAGCGTCTCCGCATGGCATTGCAAATTCTCGATGGCATAGACTCCCGTGTGCAACACATAGGGCGAAAAACATACCATTTCGCTCGTGGGCGTAGCCCCTTGCATGAGAAAATCGTAGTCGGCATCTACGCAAGCAATCATGCTGTGTCCCAATCGGTTGGAGAGGGCTATCTTCTTACCCCTCCCGAGAGAGGTTTGTGAAGGCAGTAGCACTTCAAACTCCACCTTGTCCGTCTCCACCTCACTCAACACGTCTTTCCAAAACAAGATGTCGTCATAACTTTCCACATACGCCACCACTTTGCGACGTGCTTCTTTGCCTCGCAAGCGGTTGGCAGCTGCGATGTAGGCAGAATTGATATGGTGAGAGAGGTGAGACATAGGGCAGAGCATTAGAACGTAATCTCTGAGACTTCCGTGACGCAATCTTCCCAGCCGTCCATGATCACTGCAGGAGAGTGGGTGGTGAGAATGATTTGC
>ERZ772910.1671-NODE-1671-length-10958-cov-42.314867_pt1 | contig 10958 bp, 11 predicted proteins | sample MGYA00511357_ERZ772910 | MGnify/ENA primary metagenome ERZ772910 (study PRJEB29015, sample SAMEA2738096) | human oral metagenome | biome: human oral; feature: human-associated habitat; material: saliva | place: China | collected 2193 ...
ATTTCATGTGACCGTGATCACTAAGAAGAAAGCCTAAGCCTTGCTTGGGCTTTTTTCTATGATTATTATATCCCATCAAAACTGTATTTTCTATATGTCAATGAAGATAGATTAAATTTGTTTAAATTTTACTAAAATATAGGGAATCTTTTTAGCAAAAGAGCTTTAATAAACAAGAAAAACCGAAGTTCTTCTACTCCAGTGAATAGAGTAATAGAACTTCGATTTTATTTTAATTATCCTAAACCAAGACGTTCAAAGATATCATCCACTCGTTTAGTGTAATAAACTGGGTTAAAGATCTCATCGATTTCTTCTTGTGTGAGGCGTGATGTCACCTCTGGATCTGCTTCTAGCAGTGGTTTGAAGTCTACTTGGTTGTCCCAAGAGTAGGCTGTTTTTGGTTGTACCAAGTCATAGGCTTGCTCACGGGTCATCCCTTTTTCAATCAAGGTCAACATGGCACGTTGGCTAAAGATAAGACCGAAAGTTGAGTTCATGTTGCGGATCATGTTTTCTGGGAAGACTGTCAAGTTCTTGACGATATTTCCAAAACGGTGGAGCATGTAGTCAATCAAAATAGTCGTATCTGGTGTGATGATGCGCTCAGCTGATGAGTGAGAGATATCACGCTCATGCCAAAGAGCCACGTTCTCATAGGCTGTAATCATGTGACCACGGATAACACGCGCCAGACCTGTCATGTTCTCAGAACCGATAGGGTTACGTTTGTGAGGCATTGCTGAAGACCCTTTTTGCCCTTTAGCAAAGAATTCTTCTACTTCGCGTTGCTCAGATTTTTGTAGACCACGAATCTCAGTCGCCATACGTTCGATAGAAGTCGCGATACTTGCAAGTACCGCAAAGTACTCAGCGTGAAGGTCACGAGGAAGCACCTGTGTTGAGATTTCTTGGACACGGATACCCAATTTGTCGCATACATATTGCTCAACGAATGGCGGGATATTGGCAAAGTTCCCAACCGCACCAGAAATCTTACCAGCTTCCACACCAGCAGCCGCATGCTCGAAACGCTCGATATTGCGCTTCATTTCGCTGTACCAAGTCGCCAATTTAAGACCAAAAGTTGTCGGCTCAGCGTGTACCCCGTGGGTACGACCCATCATGATGGTGAACTTGTGCTCCTTAGCCTTTTCAGCGATGATGTTGGTGAAGTTTTCAAGGTCTCGACGGATAATGTCGTTGGCTTGCTTGTAGAGGTAACCGTAGGCTGTGTCCACCACGTCAGTAGAAGTCAAACCATAGTGGACCCACTTGCGCTCTTCGCCAAGCGTTTCAGAAACCGCACGTGTGAAGGCAACCACATCGTGACGAGTCTCCTGCTCAATCTCCAATATACGGTCGATGTCAAAGTCCGCTTTTTCACGAATCAAAGCTACATCTTCCTTAGGGATTTCCCCCAACTCAGCCCATGCCTCGTCAGCGAGGATTTCCACCTCAAGCCAAGCACGGTATTTATTTTCTTCACTCCAAATGTTCGCCATCTCAGGGCGAGAATAACGGTCGATCATGTTGTTAATTTTTCCTTTCTTTTTCTACTTCACGATGTGCAAACAAATCATAGAACATTGATTAGCCAAATTATTCAAATTCTTCTTTCCCAATCCATACAGACGGGTAATGTTCCAATGAATTAAGGTCTGTATCCAGTGGCAAGTCATAAATTGCTAAATAGTTTTCAGGGTACTGCTCAGCTAGTTCTTCATATTTAGCTTTCACCTTATCTTGGTCAGCACTAGCATACAAAACTTCTACAACTGCTCCAGTATTATCTTTTTCAACAAATGCGTTGACAATAAGTTGTATCATATAATTGATAAAGTCCGTAGCCCGTATTCAGTTTTAATGAATATAGGTGCCCTTGTTCCTTTCTTTTTTATTTTTAATTAAGTAATTGATTCAAATCTTCTAAAACATTATAATTCATACTGTTATAATTATTAATAATCAGACTACGTGAATTTTGATACTCTATCCAAAATGATTCATTTATTTTCGATAGATTACTACTTAATAACTGTGTCATTACTGATACAAGTTGATTTATATTCGAATTTTGCTCTAAGGCCGAAACTCCAAATTGTAATCTAGCGATTGCTAAACAAAACGCCCAATCATCAATTGATAACGTGAATTTTATATTATTACAATCTATTTTTGCTAAGACAAATGAAAATACTAGCAAACTCCAAATATTATTCGTGCTAATTGTCCAAGAAGTACCTTTATTTTTAAAGTCTTTGATAATATTACTAAAAGACTTATAAACAACTGAAACTACATTATCTGCATATTGAATTAATTCATCAACATGGCTTCCCTCGGAAATACGTACATCTAATGACGCAGCTGCTAACTCACTCAGTATAACTTCATCTATACTACAAATTGGATCTATAATAATAGAGCTATTCTCATAAATTCTACCCTGTTTGATTAGTTGTACTAATAGCTCTCCTAATGCAGTTAAATTTATTAAATTACTAATTTTGCGATCTTGAGTATAAGCCCCTTTATATAAAATCGAATTTGATATCTGAGAAATTGATTGCTTATCTTTAATTAATTTCTTTATTCTTGAGTTAAGAAATTCAAATTTGGAATCCTTTCGAATCAATTTACGAAATTGTCTCAATGCTGTTAGTAAAGCTTTCTCACGCTCCTTTAAATCTGATTTATCTATATTCGTAGCTTTTAAAAACAGATTTTCAATCTGCAAAAAGCCATCATATTTTAATAACGAATTTATCAATTCATAAAAATATGCTAGATTTTTATCACGAAATTCAAAACCTAAAATGCTAATAACTAATTCAGTAGCAATATAAAAATATTTGTCGTATATATTGACATAAAAATGACTGCTATCTAAGTAATTAGAAATAAAATCTTCTAATGCTCTATTATTCATCTCTTTGTTTATAAAGAGATCATTACCTTTTATTTCATTTTTCTCATCTTGAATAGATTTATGTTCTAACTTAAACTGAGAATATTGACTTAATAGAAGAGGTTCCTCTGATTCATCTGTAATAACTCCACCATATACAAAATAATTTTGTTGCCCAATATTAAATTTTCCATTTTTTTCAGCAATACCGCCTGTATTACCAGATTCATCAAGGTATACTTTTTTCATCAATTTCCTTTCCTTACTCCCCCTCTTTTCCAAATAAACACAGATGAATAGTGCGATAAAGTGTTAAAATAGACATCCAACAACAAATCATATATCGCTAAATGTTTCTCAGAGTATTGAGTAACTAGCTCTTCAAACTTAGCTTTCACCTTTTCACAAATGTAATCATAGTAACATTCTTAAAAAAAAGGTATCTGGAATATTTTGCTTGGAGATATTTTTATTTGATTCAATTATTTGCACTAATTTCTCATAGTTTTCATTTTCCATTATTTTATCTTTATAATTTTCACCACCATAAAATACACAACCACGAATTTCCCTATACAAATCCATCCCGGTGTATTTACTTAGCTGTCTATATTTATCTTTTGCAATATCTTCTCCGAGCTTTATCTTATAATTCATTATTAATGTCCCTAAAGTATAAGATGAAATACACATATTTCCAATGGTTGTAAACACCTCTTTCTCAGCATCCAATTTTACATCTATAACAATCTCTCTATATTGACTAATAATCTCAGCTAATTGTTTATTACTAAAATATTCATTTATTTCTTTAGGTAATCCAATTTGTTCTATCATTTCCGGAGTTACAACAATTTGGATACTCTTTTTTATTGTATCTATCATATATGGATTTAAAAAATTATTAATGATTATTGGAATAGTAACCGATAAGATAACTCCCACAAAAAATGTGCTTTTCGAAACTTTTCTTAGGTAGGGGAGAGGTAAAACAATTGTTAGAGCAAGGTAACAAACAAGAACTAAAAAAAAGTAAAATAAAATTACACTAAACTTTTGAATATCATCAAAGGAATTAAGTATTAATATTGAAACTGCTATTGGAATTAAGTAATATTGGAAGCTCACCCAGTAGTACCTATACCTCAACAAATATATCATCAAATCTACAAAAAATAAAATGTAGCTTATTATTCCTAGAACGAATATAACAGCTTCATTTGAAAAAAAAACAAGAATTAATGCAAACACACTCATTATTAGCATGATAATAAAAGACGAAAATTCGAATAATCTTTTATCTATAATTCTTCTTTTTTCAATATCTGTTTTCATAGATTCATCTAAAATGTAAAAATAATTTTTATCCCTTACTTCTTTAATTAAATTCTTTATATTGTTAAACGGATTGTGTATTTTAACATAATAATATCTAGAAATAGATAGAAGTAGTATGAAGGATATTAATAATAAAATTTTATTATTTGAGCATACTGCTAATAAAAATAATCCAATACTACATAAACTATAAAATTTTTTAAAATTTAAGAACACTCTTTCAAACTCACCTCTTCAATCAATCCCTTTCCCAAATTCCTCCACCTCATCCGGTACATCACTAAACAAGGTCACATGTCCCATCTTGCGGTTATGCTTCGCTTCTATTTTACCATACATGTGGAGGTGGGCGCTTGGATTTTCTGTGACATATTTTTCAGCGACCTCGACATGCTGGCCGAGAACATTGAGCATAACGGCTGGCGCATGTAGCTTGATGACTGGTAATGGTGCTCCCTGAACGCCTAGAATATGGGTATCAAACTGCGAGAAGTCGCAAGCTTCGATTGAATAGTGCCCAGAGTTATGTGGGCGTGGTGCAATTTCGTTAACAATGATATCATCAGCGGTGGCAAACATTTCCACACAGAGAGTTCCAGACAAGTTTAGTTGCTCAGCGATTCGTACTGCCGTGGTTTTAGCTTTATCTTCTAGCCTTTCCGAAATGCGGGCTGGCACAATGGTTTTCGAGAGGATATTGTTGCGGTGGATATTTTCCTGAACAGGGAAGACTGTCACGTCCTTGCCATTACCAGACACGATGACAGAAATCTCCAGGTCAAAGTTGACGAATTCTTCTAAGACGCAGTCTGCTAAGTCGGCTAGTGCACGAGCTTCTTCCAAGTCTGCTTCCGAGCGAATAACCTTTTGTCCATGCCCATCATAGCCACCAGTCGCAGTCTTGAGAACATAGTTTTTCGATAGGTCGATGTCTGTCAAGTCTTGGCTAGAAGCCACAACCTTGTAGGGTGCTACAGTGACTTGAGCTTTATTTGAGAGAAAGTCCTTTTCAAAAATCCGATTTTGCGAAATACGGAGCAGATCTGTCCCTTGAGGGAGTTGACCATCCTTGATAACAGCATCCAAACCGTCAGCATCGACATTTTCAAACTCATAGGTGAGGACATCGCAACGCTCAGCCAACTGACGCAGAGCATCCACGTCATTATAAGGAGCAACGATGATCTCCGCTACGCGAGATGCTGGACAATCAGCCGCAGGATCCAGCGCGATAACCTTGTGGCCCATGTAGATAGCAGAAATTGCCATCATTTGACCCAGCTGGCCGCCACCGATAATTCCGATTGTTTTAGATGAGCTCATTTGTAGACTCCTCTGCGATTTTTCCTTGCTCTTCTGCGAAATCAGCCAATGCTGTCGCGATAGCATGATCCTCTACTGACAGGAGACGGAGAGCAAAGAGGGCTGCGTTGGTCGCCCCTGCTTCACCGATAGCCATTGTCGCTACAGGCACACCGCCCGGCATCTGTACGATAGAGTAAAGCGAGTCCACACCACTAAGAGCACGTGATTTGACAGGTACCCCGATGACTGGAAGGGTAGTCTTAGCAGCTACCATTCCTGGCAAATGAGCAGCGCCTCCAGCACCTGCGATGATGACCTTGATGCCACGTCTACGGGCCTCTTCTGCATGCTTGAACATGAGGTCTGGTGTGCGGTGAGCAGAAACAACCTTCTTTTCGTAGGCTACACCGAAGCGATCGAGAACTTCGGCGGTTTTTTGTATGGTTGCCCAGTCTGATTTGGAGCCCATGATAATGGAAATAATTGGTTTAGTCATAATTTTTCCTTTTTTCTTCTTTTTTGATAATGGCCTTGGGTGGTGGGGACGGAAGCAAACCTTCGGTTTCATTCCTAAATTTTGAGCCTAAAATCTCAAAGTTTCCTCCGACCAGAACAGATACTGTTCTGGTCTTTTCACCACGGCGACCATTATCTTACTTTGGCTCGCTTTCGCTCGCCATGGAAAATATGTCTGTTAATCTTTTATGGCCTTGCTTCCGATATCTGTTCGGTAAAAGAGGCCTTCTGTTTTTTGTTGGGAGAGTTCTTGGTAGATGGTTTCTTGGGCTTCTTTGACGGTATCTGCTGTGGTGACGAGCATATAGACACGTCCACCGTTTGAGAGCAGTGCTCTGCTATTTTCCTCAAACTTAGCCCCTGCATAATAGGTGATGATGTCGCCTTTTGTCTTGGCTGGCAACTTGACACCTTTTTCATAGTCTAGCGGGTAACCCTTGGATGCGACAACCACACCCAGAGTCACACCCTTGTCCGTCCAAGTGATAACCGGTTCTTTGCCGTCTAGGATATCCGTAATATTTTGGGCAAAATCAGATGTCAAACGAGGCAAGATAATCTGAGTTTCAGGATCTCCGAAACGAGCATTGAACTCGATGACCTTAGGTCCGTCTGCTGTTAAAATAAGCCCTGCGTAAAGGATACCAAGATACGGACGACCTTCTTTGATCATCCCTTCAAGGACTGGCTTGACAATGGTGTCAACCGCTGTATCAACTACACTCTGTGGTAAGTGTGGAACTGGCGCATAGGCACCCATCCCACCAGTGTTAGGCCCCTTATCGCCATCATAGGCACGTTTGTGGTCTTGCGCTGTCGGCATGATATAGAACTTGTCGCCATTGACAAAGGCAAAGAGAGAGAACTCTTCTCCTTCAAGGAATTCCTCAATAACCACACGCGCACCTGAGTCGCCAAATTTATTGTCCAAAAGCATCTCGTGAGCTGCTTCGACTGCTTGCTCAACCTTCTCCGCAACGACGACACCCTTCCCAAGCGCCAGGCCATCCGCCTTGACTACGATAGGCGCACCCTGCTTTTCGATATAGGCCTTGGCTTCCTCGAAATCTGAGAATGTGCCATAGGTTGCTGTCGGAACGCCGTATTTGACCATGATTTCCTTAGCAAAATCCTTGGACCACTCCAGCTCCGCTGCCAATCTTGTCGGACCAAAGGCTTTGAGACCAGCTACATGGAAATCATCCACGATACCAGCCGCAAGGGCGTCATCTGGCCCTATAAAGGTCCAAGCAACATCGTTGGCTTTTACAAACTCAATCAATTCAGAATGTTCGGAAATAGAGATATTTACCAATTCCAGACTATCCAGAGTCATACCGTCATTCCCAGGAGCTACAAAAACCTTTTCAACGCTTTTTGACTCCAGTAACTTTTTAGCAATGGCATGTTCACGACCACCCGAACCGACAACTAACAGCTTCATCTTACAACCTCTTTGCGAATTATTTACTAATATTATAACACAAACGTTCGTTTTAATCTTGTTTTATTAAGTATTTTTAAGCAAAAAAGGAAAGAAACTGTTTTCTTCCCTTTAGTGTTCTTAATGTCTAAAATGTCTCACGCCTGTGAAGACCATAGTCAAGCCATACTTGTTCGCTGCTTCGATGGATTCTTGGTCACGGACGGACCCACCCGGCTGGATTATCGCCTTGATACCTGCTTTGGCGATTTCTTCCACATTATCCGCAAATGGGAAGAAGGCATCCGAAGCAAGCACAGCGCCGTCCAGACGGTCTTTAGCTTGGTCAATAGCGATGCGAACAGAAGCCACACGGTTAGTCTGACCTGGACCAACACCCAGTGTCATATGGTCTTTGGTTACGATGATACCGTTTGATTTGACGTACTTGATGGCTTTCCAAGCGAACTCAAGAGCCGTAATTTTTTTACGGAAATTGTTTTTTGTGATATAATAATCCTAATAGGAGGATTAACAAATGCTAAAATACTTTTCAGTAAAGAATTATAAAAACTTTGAAAATGAAATCTCAATTAACTTTTCACAAGTCGGAGGTTATAAATTTAATGAGGACTGCTTATCAAATAATTTTTTGAGTAAAGTACTTATCTATGGTAGAAATGCTACAGGAAAATCCAATTTAGGTTTAGCATTATTTGATATTACCAAAAATCTTTCCAGTAGGTCCTTAATTGATGATCAAAATTTAACATCTTTTTTAAATAACAACTCTGACAACGCTATTGCTACTTTTTGTTATATATTTTTACATAATAACGATGAAATTAAATATATTTATACAAAAAATGAATATCAGATTATACAAACAGAATCACTATCTATAAATGACGAATTAGTTTGGAAAATAAATTTGTCTACTGACCCAATATCATATAATGCTGTGGAGGACATAGCCAATAAACTAGGTATTATAAACAACGATTTCAACATACTAATAGATAATTATCGAGATCAGGTTTCAAGTGACAAGCAAGATTTAGACGGAGAAAACAGATCTTTTTTAACATGGCTGATAACTAACACCTCTAAGTCAGATGATTCTATTCTCACATATCTCCGAACATTTATACGAAACATGGTGCTTATTAATCATGAAGCCCCGAAACATTTTATAAATCGTTGGTTCCAGCGTACACTTGATCACAAAGAGACAGCAAAAGGACTGGAAGCATTTCTTAATAGCATGGGTATAAACTGTCACTTAGATTCAATAGAACAAATAGATGGGGACGATATGCTTTGTTTTGTTTATAAAAATAAAAATGTTCCGTTCTTTAGAGAAGCATCTAGTGGAACATTGGCTTTGGCCAAATTCTATTTTAGAATCCTCTATATCTTTGAGCACTTCAAAGTCAGTAATCCTCCTAAATTTTTATTTTTCGACGAATTTGATGCTTTTTATCATTACGAACTTTCTGAAAATTTGATACGTCATTTAAAAAAAATATTTCCATACACCCAAATCATTTTGACTACCCACGATACAAATATTATGTCTAATGAGTTATTTAGACCCGACTGCTTGTTCATTTTATCTCAAAAAGGATTTATAACACCTTTAAACAAAGCAACTAAGCGAGAATTACGAGAGGGGCATAATTTAGAAAAGATGTACATTAGCGGAGAGTTTGTTGAATATGAATAATGTAACACGAGGTCAAACCCTTTTCATAGTCGAAGGCCATCATGAAAAAAATGAACTTTTTAAACTTATTATCGAAGTTTTCCCTGAACTTAGTATTACTGAAGAGAATATACATATTTTTGGCACAAATATTTACCAATTATACCAGAAAATTCAAGAAGAATATGGAGAGGAATGGGATGTTCCCTCCAATGATGTGGATTTACCTTTTGTTTTAAATAAATATGATTCTCAAAGATTTGAATCTATCGGTAGAAAAAGAAATTATAAAAATATTTTTTTAATTTTTGATTACGAAGCACAAGATCCCAACTTTTCTATATACAAGATACAACGATTACAAAAATATTTCAGCGATGTAACCAATAATGGCCAACTCTATATAAATTACCCAATGGTTGAATCTTATTTTGATTTAGAAATCAATAATGACTTACAATTTCTAAATAAATATTTAAATAAAATTGTGACGGGTAAGGAATATAAAGCAAGTGTTAAAAATAATGAACTTTACAAATTATTCCAAATCCCTTTCATCATTCCAAAACGATTAGAAAGTATTCTAGGTAGCTCTGCAATATTGCAACACGATACAGTTTCTAAAATATTAAACTGCTACAGTTCTGAGTCTCTAAAAGAAATATGCAATGAATTAAATATAGATGACAAGAAAAAGGAAAATTTAAACTATTATCTATATAAAAATTTTGAAACCTACTTCAATGGTGAATTTTCTTATAATATCTACATAAAAAGATTACTTAAGAGAATTGTAAAATTACAAATTTTAAAATACAAACGCATTATAACTTATCCCTGTCCAACACATATTTTATCTGAATACGAATATCGTAATTTACAACCAATTAATGACTTCGAATATCCAATATTATTAACCATCCAAAATGAAATGTTTAAAGATAACAAACTATGGACAATAAATACTTTTCTACTATTTATAGCAGAATATAATTCAACATTACTAAATGATTAATCTTCTCCCTCTCATATAATCCAAAACATGAGACTGGGCTAAAAGTCTTTAAATTAAAAAACGCATAATACCAGGACATGAACCTTGGTAATATGCGTTTTGTTATGTGTAAACTTGCTTCATTTTCTTCTGAAATGGGGTTGTCGCCCACCCTCACGTTCTTAATGTCTAAAATGTCTCACGCCTGTGAAGACCATAGTCAAGCCATACTTGTTCGCTGCTTCGATGGATTCTTGGTCACGGACGGACCCACCCGGCTGGATTATCGCCTTGATACCTGCTTTGGCGATTTCTTCCACGTTATCCGCAAATGGGAAGAAGGCATCTGAAGCAAGGACCGCACCGTCAAGACGGTCTTTAGCTTGGTCAATGGCAATACGGACTGAAGCCACACGGTTGGTTTGACCTGGGCCAACTCCAAGTGTCATGTGGTCGTTGGTCACGATAATTCCGTTTGATTTGACGTATTTAATAGCTTTCCAAGCGAATTCAAGTGCTGTCGCTTCTGTCTCAGTTGGTTGACGTTTAGTCACCACTTGCCAGTCAGTTGGACTTTCTTTGACCACGTCTTGGTTTTGCACCAGAAGCCCGCCAACCACACCTGTGTATTCAGCTTCCACTTCGCTGGCATCTTGTGCGTCAAATGGCAAGGCAAGGATACGCAAGTTTTTCTTTTTGTTGGTCAAAATGGCTAGCGCTTCATCCGTATAGCTTGGTGCGATGATGATTTCAAGGAAAACGCCGT
>ERZ772910.1682-NODE-1682-length-10922-cov-3.182939_pt1 | contig 10922 bp, 9 predicted proteins | sample MGYA00511357_ERZ772910 | MGnify/ENA primary metagenome ERZ772910 (study PRJEB29015, sample SAMEA2738096) | human oral metagenome | biome: human oral; feature: human-associated habitat; material: saliva | place: China | collected 2193 ...
AATATTAATATTTGTATAGCTCGTATCATTGGACTTTTATTGCCCTTATTATTTCACAAGGACCTAGACAAGTAGTTGGAATGACATTTTTAGTATTTTTTTTCTTATCTCTAACATATTTTGGAATTTTGGTTTATGATTTTTTTAAAAGAAAAATAGATGGAAATAAATTTATAATAAATTTCATATTTTATTTCTTGGATGTGATTTTTACATTTTTAAGTATATTACTGGCTGTTTCAGTAATTTTTTAATTTTAGCAACAAGGAGGATTAATGGGTATTTTAGTTTTTTTATTTTTAAAATTATTTTTCTTTTGGGCTATATTAACTGTTTTTGAAGTAGCTATTATTCGTAGTATGAAAATTAGCACTTTTAAATATATAAAATTATTAAAATTTTTAGAATTTTTTTATGTTATTTTAACAATCATTTCATCAGATTTTTATTTATATATAAGGCCAAAAGTTTTTTCTTATTTGATTTATTCACTTTTAATAACGATATACTTTGGAATTTTAATACATGATTTTTGGAAAAAGAAAATTACTAAAAAGGATTTTATAATTTATTTTATATATTTCTTTATTGAGGTAGTTTTAGTATATTTATCTTTAATTATGATTTTTTTATTTTTTGGTTCAAGCTCATATATTTAAAAATTATATATTTTATTGATGATTAATAATACTTTATTTTGAAGATATATTAAATTAATATTGTTATATTGAAGGAGATAGATATGAATTTTTTAGTACTTTTATTTTTAATATTATTTTTCTTTTGGGCTATCTTGACTATTTTTGAAGTAACTATTATTAGTAGAATGAAAGTCAGTACTTTTAAATATATAAAATTATTAAAATTTTTAGAATTTTTTTATGTTATTTTAATAATTATTTTAATAGATTTTTATTTATATATAAATGTGGAAATTTTCTCTTATTTTTATTATTCACTTTCTATAATAATATACTTTGGAATATTAATATATGATTTTTGGGAAAAGAAAATTACTAAAAAAAATTTTATAATCTATTTCTTATATTTCTTTATTGACATAGCATTAATTATAGCATTATTGTATTTGATGATGATTTTAATGAGTGATTTTCCAAGTGTTTAAATATTATGAGGTGATAAAATGATAGCGTTTATTTTCACAGTTCTATTATTAATAGCAACAATAGGAGGACTATTTACATTTTTTGAAATCTGTATTTTAAGATTATTTTTTAAAATGGAAAATTCAAAGTATATAAAATTATTAAAAATTTTAGAAATAACAGTAATTATCATTTCTTGTATTAGCTTTATTTCTATAGAAATACTAATTGTTTTCCTTTCTTTAATATATTTTATAGTTCTAATTTATGATTTTTATAGAAAGAAAGTAGATATAAAAACTTTTATAATTAATTTTGTCTTTTTGTTTGTTGATTTCTATGTCATGAATTTAGCTATCAAAATAGCTTCTCAAAAATTACCTAATTTTTAAGCACTTATATGATATGTATGATATAATAGTATAAAATAAAAAAATAGGAGAGAGGAAAAATGAAAGCTAAGTTTGATAAAATATATAAAGAAATAGTTGATACAATAGCAGAAAAAGGAATTTGGAGTGAAGGAAATGTCAGAACAAAATATGCAGATGGAACAGCTGCACATTATAAAAGCTATATAGGTTATCAATTTAGACTTGATAACTCAGGTGATGAAGCACATTTAATAACTTCAAGATTTGCACCAAGTAAAGCAGCAATAAGAGAACTATATTGGATATGGATATTACAATCAAATAATGTAGATGTTTTAAATGACTTAGGTTGTAAGTTTTGGGATGAATGGAAGCAAGAAGATGGAACTATCGGAAAAGCTTATGGGTACCAAATAGCTCAAGAAACTTATGGTCAAAAATCTCAACTTCATTATGTTATAAATGAACTTAAAAAAAATCCAAATAGTAGAAGAATTATGACAGAAATTTGGGTGCCTAATGAACTTTCTGAAATGGCATTAACACCTTGTGTACACTTAACACAATGGTCAGTGATTGGAAATAAATTGTATTTAGAAGTTAGACAAAGAAGCTGTGATGTGGCATTAGGTTTAGTTGCTAATGTATTCCAATATGCAGTTTTACATAAATTAGTAGCACTTGAATGTGGACTTGAAGCAGCAGACATAATATGGAATATCCATAATATGCATATCTATGACAGACATTATGATAAATTAATAAAGCAAGTTAATGGGGAAACATTTGAGCCAGCAAAAATAAAAATAAATAATTTTAAATCAATATTTGATTTTAAACCTGATGATGTTGAAATTGTTGACTATAAATATGGAGAGAAAGTTAACTATGAGGTGGCTATTTAATGGAAAAGAGATACTATAAAAATTTAAAAATGATAGTTTGTGTTGGAAAAGATAATTTAATTGGAGATAGAACTCCTGATGAAAATAGTAATGGTATGCTATGGCATATAAAAGAAGAGCTTATGTATTTCAAAGAAAGAACTATGGGAAATACTGTTCTATTCGGAGGAACTACAGCTAAATATGTTCCTGTTGAGCTTATGAGAAAAAATAGAGAAGTGATAGTTCTTCATAGAACTATGGACATACCTAAATTGATTGAAGATTTAACTCTAGAAAATAAGACTATTTTTGTTGCTGGAGGATATAGCATATATAAATACTTTCTAGATAATTTTGAAATAGATGAAATATTTTTATCAACAATAAAAGATAGTGTAGAAGTTAAAGAAGCAGTTGAACCTTTATATCTTCCAAATATTGAAGAATATGGATATAAGGTAGTAGAAAAGAAAGAGTATGATGAATTTATAGCTTATGTTTATAAAAAATAGGATAGGGATAAAATGAAAATAGTAATTGTAGGGGCTGGAAAAGTTGGAGAACTTCTTTGTCGTGATTTATCATTAGAAGGAAATGATATAATTTTAATTGAGCAAGATGCAAAAATACTTGAGAAGATTTTAGCAAATAATGATATTATGGGATTTGTTGGTAGTGGAGTAAGCTATGATGCACAAATGGAAGCAGAAGTTCCAAAAGCTGATGTTTTCATAGCTGTTACTGAAAAAGATGAAATCAATATAATAGCCTCAGTTATAGCTAAAAAACTAGGGGCAAAATATACTATTGCTAGAGTAAGAAGTACAGATTATTCATCTCAACTTAACTTTATGACGGAATCTTTAGGAATAGACTTAGTTATAAATCCAGAGTTGGAAGCAGCAAAAGATATAAAACAAAATATAGATTTCCCAGAAGCATTAAATGTTGAAAATTTCTTAGATGGAAGATTAAAGCTTGTTGAATTCCACATTGATAAGGATTCAATTTTAGATAATGTTTCACTTTTTGATTTTAAACAAAAATTCTTCCCTAATTTATTAGTTTGTATAATAAAAAGAGGAGATGAGGTAATAATACCTTCAGGAAATACTTTTATCAAAGGTGATGATAGAATTTATATAACAGGAAGTAACAGTGAAATTATAAAATTCCAAGACGCACTTGGAAAAGATAGAAGAAAAATAAAATCAGCCTTTATAATAGGAGCTGGTATAATTAGTCATTATCTAGCTGAAGAGCTTTTAAAAGATAAAATAGCAGTAAAAATAGTTGAAATGAATCCTAAAAAGGCAAATAAATTTAGTGAGTATTTACCAAATGCAACTATAATCAATGCTGATGGAAGTAATGAGGAAATTTTAAGAGAAGAAAACTTCCAAAATTATGATTCATGCATATCAATAACAGGTATAGATGAAGTAAATATGTTTATTTCAATTTATGCTAAGAAAATAGGTATAAAGAAAATTATTACTAAATTAAATAAATTATCTTTTGTTGATATCTTGGGAGAAAATAGTTTCCAATCTATAATAACTCCTAAAAAAATAATAGCAGATAAGATAGTTAGAGTAGTTCGTTCTATTGCAAATAAAAAGAAAAATTTAATAGAAAGTTTCTATAGACTTGAAAATAATACAGTTGAAGCAATAGAAATTCTAGTAAATTCTGATAGTAAAATAAATAATATACCATTAAAGGATTTAAAAATTAAGAAAAACCTAATTATAGCATATATAGTAAGAAATAATGTAGCTATCTTCCCTAAAGGTACAGATGTTATAAATGAAGGAGATAGAGTAATAATAATTACAAAAGAAAGCTTCTTTGATGATATTAATAATATAGTTGCAGAATAAACTTAAAATTTTTCTTTTTTAGAAAGGAAAGTATATGAATAAAGTTTCTATAAATAATTTTAGTGAAGTAGAAATAGAGATATTAAGAAAACTTAATAAATATGGTAAGGGCTATATAGTTGGAGGAGCTATAAGGGATATATTACTTGGATTAAAACCAAAGGATATAGACTTTACAACAAATCTTCCCTATGAAACTTTAAAAGATTTATTCAGTGAATATAATCCAAAGGAAACAGGTAAGGCTTTTGGAGTTTTAAGAATAAGAGTTAATGATGCAGAGTACGAAATTGCTAAGTTTAGAGAAGATAATTATGAAGAAAAAGATGGCTTAAAAATAGTTCCAGAAGAAAACAAAGTAGGCTTTGTAGATGATATAAAAGAAGACTTAGCAAGAAGAGATTTTTCAATAAATGCTATGGCATATAATGAAGCCGATGGAATAGTAGATTTATACAATGGACAAGAAGACATAAAAAACAAAGTAATAAATTTTGTTGGTAATGCAGAAGAAAGAATAGTAGAAGATCCACTTCGTGTATTGAGAGCTTTTAGATTTATGTCAAGACTAGGATTTTCTTTATCTGAAAATACTATTGAGGCAATAAAAAAGCAAAAAAATTTACTTACTGGTATTCCAGAAGAAAGAATTACTATGGAATTTAGTAAATTATTATTGGGAGAAAATGTAAAAAATACATTGACTGCAATGAAAGATACAGGAGTACTAGAGCTTATAATTCCTGAATTTAAAGCTACTTATGATTTTGAACAACATAATCCACATCATAATTTAGATTTATTCAATCATATTATAAGTGTTGTAAGTAAAGTTCCTGCTGATTTAGAATTAAGATACACTGCACTTTTACATGATATAGCAAAGCCACTTGTTCAAACTTTTGATGAAAATGGAGTAGCTCACTATAAAACTCATGAAATAGTTGGTGCTGATATGGCGAGAGATATCTTAACTAGATTAAAATTACCTTTGAAATTAATAGACACAGTGGAAGATATAATAAAAAAACATATGGTTTTATATAGAGACGTTACAGATAAAAAATTCAATAAATTATTATCTGAAATGGGGTATGATAACTTATTAAGACTTATAGAACATTGTAATGCTGATAATGGTTCAAAAAATAATGAAGTTGTAAATACAGAAAATGATTTACATGAAAGATTAAAAAGAGCAGTAGAAAAGCAAATGCAAGTTACTGTAAATGATTTAGCATTAAATGGAAAAGACTTAATAGATATGGGATTTAAAGGGACTGAAATCGGAAAAATTAAAGGTGAATTATTAGATAAATATTTATCTGAAGAAATTCCAAATGAAAAAGAAGTAATGTTAGCTTATGTAAGAGAAAAATATTTAAAATAAATTTAAAAATCACACTCAAAAATAAAAGGAGTGTGATTTTTTTATAATTATGGTATAATAGAGTGTTAGAATATAATGTAAAATAATTAATATAGGAGAAGAGATGTATCTAAAAGCAGTTGAAATAAATGGTTTCAAATCTTTTGGTGAAAAAGTATATATAGATTTTAATCGTGGAATAACATCAATAGTTGGACCAAATGGCAGTGGAAAATCAAACATTTTAGATGCTGTCCTATGGGTTCTAGGTGAGCAATCATACAAAAACATCAGAGCAAAAGAAAGCCAAGATGTTATTTTTTCTGGTGGAAAAGAAAAGAAAGCTGCAACAAAAGCAGAAGTTTCATTGATAATAGATAATACTGATAGATATTTAGATTTAGATAATGACACAGTAAAAATTACAAGAAGAATTCATATCACAGGAGAAAATGAGTATTTAATAAATGATAGTAAAAGCAGACTTAAAGAAATAGGAAATTTATTTTTGGATACAGGAATAGGAAAGACAGCTTATTCTGTTATAGGTCAAGGAAAAGTTGAAAGAATCATAAACTCTTCACCAAAAGAGATTAAAAATATAATTGAAGAAGCAGCGGGAATAAAAAAATTACAAGCTAATAGATTAGAAGCACAAAAGAATTTAGGAAATATAGAAGTAAATTTAGATAAAGTTGAATTTATCCTAAATGAAACAAGAGAAAATAAAAATAAAATTGAGAAACAAGCAGAACTTGCACAAAAATATATAGATTTAAAAGATGAAAAATCATCTTTAGCAAAAGGAATTTATCTAACTGAACTTGAGCAAAAAGAAAAAAGTCTTCTAGAAAATGAAGATATTAAAGTAAAATCAGAGGAAGAATGTTCTGTTTTACAAGAAAAATTTGATAAAACTTTAAATAGATTAAATACAATTGATTTAGAAAAAGAAGAAGTAAAGAAACAAAAGATTTTAATAGACTCAAGAAATAAAGAATTAAAAGATATAATTTCTGCTAAGGAAACAGAACAAGCAGTTACTAGAGAAAGATTGGATAACTTTAAAAAAGATAAGTTATTAAAAGAGGAGTATAACTTACATCTAGAAAATAAGATTGAAAAGAAATTAGAAGAAATTAATACTTTAATAGCTAAAAAAGAGGAGCTTTCTAAAAATATTTTAGAGATGGAAGCTGCTAATAAAGAATTTGAGAGAAAAATAACTGACTTAGAAGCTATAAAGGTTGAAAAAACTGATTTAATTGAAAGTAGAAACAAGAAAATCAGAGACTTAGAACTAGAAAAACAATTGAGTTCAAATGAAATAGAAAACAATGAAAGAAAGCTAAAATCAAGTTTAGATGAAGTCGAAATCTTAAAAAAAGAACTAGATGAAATAACTAAAAAAGAAATAGCTAATAATGAGGAGAAAGATTTACTTAATTCTCAAATTAAAGCAAAGCAAGAAGAATTAGCTAAAACAGAAGAAAGAAATGAATTTTTAGTAAATCAGCTTTCTGAAATAAGTAAAACTATAAACAAACTTTCTCAAGATATCAGAGAATATGAATATCAAGAAAAAACTTCATCTGGTAAGTTAGAAGCACTTATAAGAATGGAAGAAAGTAATGAAGGATTTTTCAAATCTGTTAAGGAAGTTCTAAATAGTGGTATTAGTGGTATAGATGGAGTATTGATTTCCCTTATAAAGTTTGATGATAGATTAGCTAAGGCAATTGAAGCAGCAGTATCAGGTAATTTACAAGATATCATAGTTGAAGATAAGGAAGTTGCAAAAAAATGTATAGCTTTTTTAACTGAAAGAAAACTAGGTAGAGCCTCATTTTTAGCCCTTGATACAATAAAAGTAAGCAGAAGAGAGTTTAAAGGAAACATAGCTGGAGTTTTGGGCTTGGCTGCTGACTTAGTAAGTGCTGAAGATAAGTATAAAAAGGTTGTAGATTTTGTTTTTGGTGGACTTTTAATAGTTGAAAATATTGATGTGGCAACAGATATATTAAATAAAAATCTCTTTGCTGGAAATATAGTCACAGTAAATGGAGAGCTTGTTAGTTCAAGAGGAAGAATTACTGGTGGAGAAAATCAAAAATCAAGTATCAATCAAATTTTTGAAAGAAAAAAAGAAATAAAGCTTTTAGAAGAAAAAGTATCAAATTTGAAGTCTAAGATAGTTGAAGAGAGTAAAAGAAGAGAAGACTTAAGTATTAGATTAGAAAACTATGAAAATGAGATTGATAAGATTGATTCTTTAGAAGATAGTATTAGAAAAAAAATGGAGTTACTAAAGAAGGATTTTGAAAATTTATCTGAAAAATCTGAAAGAATTTCTAAGGAACTTCGTAACATAAAGTTTAATATTGATGATGCAGAAAAATATAAGACTTCTTATCAAGATAGAATAAATTCATCAGTTTCAAATATTGAAGAAATTGAGAAACATATAAATTCTCTTAGAAAAGATTTAGAAGCTGATGAACTTACATTAAAAGAAACTCTAGCTAATATTGATGAGTTAAATAAGCAGTTTTCTGATACTAGAATTATTTTTCTTAACAATAAAAATAGTATAGAGCAGTATGAAAGAGATATAATCAGCAAAGAGAATGAAAATTCAGATTTAAAAGAAGAAAAAGAAAAGAATTCTAATGTTGTTAAGGAACTTTCACAAAATATTGAAGAACTAGAAAAAAATGAAGAACAATTACAAAAAGAGATAGAAGAACATATTAAAATTTATAACTCTGAAAATAGAGATATTGAAGTTTTAAATGAAAGAGAAAATAATTTAAGTAATGAAGAAAGAGAGCTATCTAAAGATAAATCTAAATTAGAAACAGATTTATTACACTCTAATGATAGACTTGAAAAGATAGTAGAAGTTATTGAAAAAATAAAAACAGATATTGAAAATATAAATGAAAAATTAACTGAACTTACAGATGTTACAGCAAAAACTGTTGAAGTTGAAAAATTAAAGAGTTCAAAAGATTATCTAAGAAGTTTAGAAAATAAAATTAATAATTTTGGAGATGTCAACTTACTTGCTATTAATGAATTTAAAGAACTAAAAGAAAAATATGATTATTTGGCAAGAGAAAGAGATGATGTTGTAAAATCAAGAAAACAAGTAATGGATTTAATTCAAGAGATAGATGAAAGAATACATGAAGATTTTCATACAACATACGAAAATATAAATGAAAACTTTAATAAAATGTGTGAGGAAACTATTAGAAATACTGAAGGAAGATTAAATATAATAAATCCTGAAGATTTTGATAACTGTGGGATAGAAATATTCGTAAAATTTAAAAATAAGAAGAAGCAGCCTCTTTCTTTACTTTCAGGTGGAGAAAAATCTATGGTGGCAATAGCCTTTATAATGGCTATCTTTATGTATAAGCCAAGTCCATTTACTTTCTTAGATGAAATTGAGGCAGCACTTGATGAAAAGAACACTAAGAATTTACTTGGTAAATTGAGAGATTTTACAGATAAATCACAATTTATCTTGATTACTCACAATAAAGAGACAATGAAGGAATCAGACAGTATATTTGGAGTTACTATGAACAAAGAAATAGGAATTTCAAAGATAGTATCACCTGATAAGATAACAAAGATATTGGATTCAAATAAAGAAAGTAATTAAAAAAATTTAACATTAGGAGGAGAAATGGAGAAATGAAGTTATTGTCATATATATATCTTTTGATAACAACAATACGAAATTTTTTATATGATGAAAAAATATTACCCATAAGAAAAGTTCCTGATGTTGAAGTTATATGTATAGGGAATGTCAGTGTTGGAGGAACAGGAAAAACTCCAGCAGTTCATTTCTTTGTAAAAAAATTATTGGCAAAAGGAAGAAAAGTTGCTGTAGTTTCCCGTGGATATAGAGGGAAAAGAAAGAGAGATCCTCTTTTAGTTAGCGATGGAATGGTAATTTTTGCAACAGCACAGGAAAGTGGAGATGAATCGTATCTACATGCTTTAAATTTAAAAGTTCCTGTGATTGTTGGTGCAGATAGATATAAGGCTTGTATGTTTGCAAAAAAACATTTTGATATAGACACTATAGTTTTAGATGATGGTTTTCAACATAGAAAACTATATAGAGATAGAGATGTTGTCCTTATAGATGCTACTAACCCTTTTGGTGGAGGTAATGTTTTACCTGCTGGACTTTTAAGAGAAGACTTTAGAAGAGCTGTTAGAAGAGCTTATGAGTTTATAATAACTAAGTCAGATTTAGTAAACGAAAGAGAACTCAGAAGAATAAAAAATTATCTTAGAAAGAAATTTAAAAAGGAAGTTTCTGTTGCAAAACATGGTATAAGTTGCCTTTGTGATTTAAAAGGTAATATGAAACCATTGTTCTGGGTAAAAGGAAAGAAAGTTTTGATATTCTCAGGGTTAGCTAATCCTTTGAACTTTGAAAAGACTGTAATTTCTTTAGCACCTAGCTATATAGAAAGAATAGACTTTAAAGATCACCATAATTTTAAGCCAAAAGATATAGCACTTGTAAAGAAAAAAGCTGAAAAAATGGATGCTGACTATATAATTACAACAGAGAAAGATTTAGTAAAATTACCAGATAATTTAAATATTAATAATTTGTATGTATTAAAAATTGAATTTACTATGTTAGAGGATAATACGTTGAAAGATATGAAAGGGTAATATCTATGAAAAAAGATGTTAAAGTTGAGTTTTTAAAAGAAAAAAATTTAAATACTTGCATTGAACTTATAAAAGAAAAAGGAAAATTTAATATACTTTCAGATTATGCAAATTTTTATGATAGAAGAACATACTTTAAGGTAAATGAAAATGGAGATATATTCCAAAAAACATATAATCCTATCACTTTGCTTTATCTATTTTGTGATGATGAAAAAAAATTGGCAGATTATCTTTTTAAATATTCATATGCTGAAGAAAAGCAAAATATAAAAAAAATTGATAGAGCAAGTAATTTAGATGTGAAAACTCTGAAAAAAAATCTTATGAAAACATTGACAAATTCTCACTTAGATTTTTCAAAAATCTTTGCAAAAGAGTTGTTTTTAAGAGATAAAAAAGCTTTCTTTGAGCTTATGTATAATTTTTCTTTTATGGGAAACCCTAAAGACTTAAAAGTACTTTTTGTCTATGCTTTAGAAGAAATTTTTAATCAAATAAACTATGATGAAAATATTTTTTATACTATTATTGCATATTTAACTAAATTTAGAGATGATTATTCTGTCTATATGGGCACAGCTGTCCTC
>ERZ772910.1689-NODE-1689-length-10901-cov-26.911027_pt1 | contig 10901 bp, 5 predicted proteins | sample MGYA00511357_ERZ772910 | MGnify/ENA primary metagenome ERZ772910 (study PRJEB29015, sample SAMEA2738096) | human oral metagenome | biome: human oral; feature: human-associated habitat; material: saliva | place: China | collected 2193 ...
CCCGGAATCAGACGGCTCATGATGTGTGCCATACCGACTGCGAGGGTTGGTGCGCCACCTGCACGAGACAGAATGGTGTTTTCACCCACTTCTTTAGCAGTGTGTAACAAGGTTGCGGCATCAACAGAGAAGTTCAGTTTAGTGGTAATGACTTCGGCAGCTGTGTTGGCATCCGTACCAATCAGCGCGGCCGGGCTGTTCATCGCGAAGTACACGCCTGGATCAAGCGAAGCGGCGGCAGCCAGAGCCATAATGGCCACAAAGCTTTCCATAATCATGCCGCCGTAACCGATCATGCGGACGTGGGTTTCGTTTTCCACCATTTTTGGCGTGGTACCTGAAGAAATCAGCGCATGGAAGCCTGAAACCGCACCACAAGCAATGGTAATGAACAAGAATGGGAACAATGCACCGGAGAATACCGGGCCTGAACCATCGATAAAGTGGGTAACTGCAGGCATTTGCAGAGTCGGGTTAACAATAACGATACCCAAAGCCAAAGCTGCAATCGTACCGATTTTCAGGAAGGTAGACAGATAGTCGCGCGGAGTCAGCAAGAGCCAAACCGGCAATACGGAAGCCACGAAACCATAAATCATAATCGCCCAAGTCAGCTGAATGCCGTCAAGGTCAAACCAGTGACCAAAGGAGCTGTGGGCAACATCTTCACCGTAAATCACGGCCAACATCAGCAAAATAAAGCCGACGATGGAAATCTCGCCAATTTTGCCCGGACGGATATAACGGGTGTAAATACCCATAAACAGAGCAATCGGCATAGTCGCTGCGATGGTGAATGTACCCCAAGGGCTGTGAACCAACGCTTTCACAACGATCAGCGCCAACACCGCCATAATGATGACCATAATCATCAAAATACCGATGGATGCAATCACGCCGGGAACGGTACCGAGTTCTTGTTTCACGATATCGCCCAAAGACTTACCGTCACGGCGCATGGAAACAAACAGTACCATCATATCCTGTACGGCACCGGCAAAAACCACGCCGAAGATAATCCACAAAGTACCGGGCAGATAACCCATTTGCGCTGCCAATACAGGACCAACCAGAGGGCCTGCGCCGGCAATCGCGGCAAAGTGGTGACCGAACAGTACGCCTTTATGTGTGGGTACATAGTCCAAGCCGTCATTGTGGCGTTCTGCCGGAGTCAGACGGTTAGGATCAAGCTGCATCACACGGTTGGCAATGTAAAGACTGTAAAAACGGTAGGCAATGCAGTATACCGAAATGGCGGCCGTAACCATCCAAATCGCACTGACCTGCTCGCCACGGCTGAGAGCTAAAGTAGTAAAGGAGGCCAAGCCTACCAAAACCACAATGCCCCAGATCAAAAATGATTTGAGCGATTTCATTGATTTATCCTTAAAACGTGATGCACCAAGGCTTGCTTTAGCGACAAACTGCCTTAATGCGCTTCAGAACGACTAATCATTATAGTCTTCATGATTTTATGAGTAAAATGTCATTTCAACCCAAATTCGACTGAAAACAAAATGATTAGTTCGTTCGTAAGGTTAACACAAACAGACAATACACCCTTTAGTTTTTACTTTAAAACTAAAAATTTCTTAGCATATCGCAAATGAAAGTCCGTCTGAAAAATCAAATCTTCAGTTTTCAGACGGCCTGACAAACGGTCAATGCTATAATCCGACATTCCCATTTCTCTATATTGCCATACCATGCAAAACAACGATTCCGAAACCATGCGCCTCTCCAAACGCATGGCGCAATTAGGCTTATGCTCGCGCCGCGAGGCAGACAGCTACATTGAGCAAGGCTGGGTCAAAGTCAACGGCCAAACTGCCGTACTCGGTCAAAAAGTTACTGAGCGCGACCGCATCGACCTCAACAAACAAGCCCATGAAAAACAAGCAGCGCGCGTAACCATCCTGCTGAACAAACCCGTCGGCTACGTCAGCGCGCAGGCAGAAAAAGGCTATAAATCCGCCGCCGAACTCATTACCGCCGAAAACCATTGGGAAGGCGATGACAGCCGCATCCCTTTCAGTGAAAAACACAAATTCGGCTTGGCCCCTGCCGGCCGCCTGGATATCGACTCCGTCGGATTGTTGGTACTCACTCAGGACGGCCGTATTGCCAAACAGCTGATTGGCGAAAACAGCAGCAGCGAAAAAGAATACCTCGTCCGCGTCCGCGGAAAACTGGACGACAAAGGCCTTGCCCTGCTCAACCACGGCTTGAGTTTGGACGGAGAAAAATTGCGCCCCGCCAAAGTCGAATGGCAAAACGAAGACCAGTTGCGCTTTATTTTGCGACAAGGCAAAAAACGCCAAATCCGCCGTATGTGCGAACTGGTCGGCCTGCGCGTCGTCGGTTTGAAACGCATCCGCATGGGAAAAGTCAAACTCGGCAGACTGCCGCCGGGCAAATGGCGTTATTTACGCGCTGACGAATCGTTTTAATTGCAGATAACGAAAAGGCCGTCTGAAAACACATTTCAGACGGCCTGATCTTTTACTGATTACTCGATATAAGTAAACTTCGCACGTTTGATATTGCAGAGGATTTCGTACGGAATCATACCGGCAACTTCAGAAACTTCATTGATATTAATCACATCGCCCCAAAGCTCGACTTCCGCGCCCAAGCCCTCTTTCGAGGCTTCCAGCTCAACCGTAATCATATCCATAGATACCCTGCCGATAATACGGCTGCGTTTGCCATCCACCGCCACAGGGGAATTAGTAGAAGCACGACGCGGATAACCGTCGGCATAGCCGCAGGCAATCAAACCGACACGGGTAGATTTGCTGGTATAGAACGTTGCGCCGTAGCCAATCGGAGAATGCGGTTGCAACACACGCTCGCCGAAAACGCGGGAAGTCAGGCGCATAACTGGTTTCAAACGCTCATCCACGCCGCCGAAAGGCGAAATACCATATAAGGCCAGACCGGCACGTCCCCAATCGCGGCGCGCTTCAGGTACGTTCAAAATCGCGGCGGAATTGGCCAAGCTCTCTTCGCCTTCCAAACCTTCACACGCCAAATCAAACGCTTCAAGCTGCATTTCGGTCATGCCGTTTTCCGGTTCGTCCGCGCAGGCAAAATGACTGAATTTCACAATGTTTTCAACCGATTCAGATTGTTTCAATGCAGTATAGGCGGCAGCATAGTTATGCGGAAAGAAACCGGCACGGTGCATACCTGAGTCCATTTTCAGCCATACGGTTGTCGGACGTTGCCACTCATGATGCACAAACGCCTCCAGTTGCCATTGGCTGCCGATTGCCGGCCACAAATCATAACGGTCAACATCCGCATACTCCGCAGCCTCAAACACGCCTTCCAACAAAACAATCGGATTTTTAATGCCGTTTTGGCGCAGCTCCACACCTTCATCTACCGTTGCCACTGCAAAGCCGTCGGCAATATCCGCCAACGCGTGTGCACATCTGACCGCACCATGCCCGTAAGCATCGGCCTTAATCACAGCCAACAATTTATTGCCATGCAACTCTTTGAGAAAACGATAATTTCGACGTAAATTATCCAAACGGATTTGCGCATTGAGCGGACGCATAATGTATTCCTCTTATCAGCATTCCGTTTCAGACGGCCTGCCCTATTACTTTGAAGTAAATATTATAGGTCAAAAACTACACAGGATTCCATGAAATACACAAGAATAATCTATTCATAATTTAGACCTCATGCGCGCCTTTAGGCATTTATGCTTCTTCTCAGGCTGTTTTAAGGTTATGATTCAATCCAAATGAAAACGACAGACATCAAGGCCATGAAAGAACTCGACAAAACCGACTTAAAAATTCTCAAGCTCCTACAACAAAATGCACGCATCCCCATGACCGAATTGGCTGAAAAAGTCGGCCTCTCCACCACGCCGGTAACCGAACGCGTCCGCCGCTTGGAACGCGACAACCTTATTACCGGCTATCACGCCCATCTGAATCCCCATGCTTTAGGTCAAAGCCTCTTGGTCTTTGTCGAGCTGAAACTGCGCTCCAAATCCGGCAATATTTTTGAAGACTTCAAACGCGAAGTGCTGAAGATTCCGCAAATTCTCGAATGTCACTTAGTCTCCGGCGAATACGACTACCTTATCAAAGTCCGCCTGCCCAATATGTCCGCCTATCGCGATATGCTCGGCAATATCCTGCTGCAACTGCCGGCTGCGTCCGAAAGCCGCAGCTATGTTGTTATGGAAGAAGTCAAAGAAGAAGTGGTATTAGACATCTAATTCTATTCAACCAACAAAGGCCGTCTGAAAGATTACAACATTCAGACGGCCTTTATTTTAGATAGGCAAAAAAATGCACACATCCGACAGAATGTGTGCCAAGTCTACAAAGGAGAAATAGAGGAGAAACTATTAACTGACTACTCGAACCAGCTAACGAAACGAATTATGCAACAAGAACTTCAACCGTGCAAGTATTTTTCTTGTAAAATTTCTTAATTATTCGATTTACAAATTTTAAATGTAATCATATTTCAATGTAGATAAAAAAATGCGCATACCGTTTCGATATGCGCCAAGTCTACAAAGGAGAAATAGAGGAGAAAAATCAAGCTGCATCAAGCAACTCAACGGCGCGAATTATCCTAGCCTTCTACCCGCCTGTCAACTGTTTTCCCATCTATTTTCAAGTATTTTGCTAAAAAACAACAAATCCGCTATTCCCCTCTTTTTCTTGCTATTTTCGCCCATATTTAAGAAATTTAGGGCCGTCTGAAACATATATTGCCACTAAAGATAAACGGCTCCATACTCACACATTCATCGTCCATATCAACCCAACCCAAAGACCATGACCGCCCCACTTTCCCTTGCCGTCGTCGGCCATACCAACACAGGCAAAACCTCGCTCTTACGTACTCTTTTGCGCGACAGTACCTTCGGCGAAGTAAAAAACGCACCATCCACCACGCGCCATGTCGAAGAAGCCCTCATCAACGACGGCGACGACAGCTTGGTTTACCTCTACGACACACCCGGCCTTGAAGATGCCGGCGGCGTGTTGGATTGGCTGGAAACCCACACATCTGCACGCGATGACGGTATTGAACGCATCCAGCAATTCCTCAGCAATCATGAGGCGCATCACGAGTTCAACCAAGAAGCCAAAGTGCTGCGCCAAGTCATGCAAAGCAATATGGCCATGTACGTCATCGATGCGCGGGAACCCGTCCTCAACAAATACAAAGACGAGCTGACCATTTTGTCTTGGTGCGCCAAGCCCATCATGCCCGTGTTCAACTTCACCCAAAATCAAGACCTGACCGCTTGGACCAATATGCTCGCCCGTCGAACCCTGCATGTTTGCGCCGGTTTCGATACCGTTGCGTTCGACTTTGAAGGCGAAATCCGATTGTGGGACAACCTCGCCACCATGTTACCTAAGCGCGACATCCTCGACCGCCTCATCAATATGCGCCGGCGCGAGTGGCAACGGCTGGATACGGAAGCGCGCCGTGAAATTGCCGATTTTCTACTGGATGCCGCCGCATTCACCCAAGAAATCGCCGAAAACGACGACCCTGCCCCGACTTTGGAAGTCATGCAATCGGAAATCCGCCAACTTGAGCGGCAAATGCAACAACGCCTGTTCACATTTTACCGCTTCTATCACGACGAAGTCGGCAGCGACAGCACATGGATGCCCAAAGCCTTCAAACAAGATCCGTTTGACAGCGAGTTGCTCAAACATTACGGCATCCGTACCGGTACCGGCGCAACCGCAGGCGCACTCATCGGCTTAGGTTTGGATATTGCCACACTTGGCGGCTCACTTGGTTTGGGTACCGCCATCGGCGGACTATTGGGCGGTATTTTGCCCAATGCCCAAGACATCACCGACAAAATCAACGGCCGACAAACCCTGCATATCGATCCGGAAACCCTTACCTTACTCGCCGCACGCGCACTGGATTTGTTGCACGTCTTACAAACGCGCGGCCATGCGGCTCAATCGCATATCGAGCTAAAAGAACGCAAAGCGCCATGGAATGCGGCCAAATTGCCAAGCGAACTCAACAAAGCGCGCAGCAACCGTAAATGGTCTTCGCTCAACACACACCAGCCCGAAGCCAGCCGTAACGAACGTGCAGCCTATGTCGCCACTTTAAGCGAGAAATTAAAAGCTTAGAATTGCCGCATAACAAAAAGGCCGTCTGAAATCCAAATGTTTCAGACGGCCTTTTAATCTTAGCAGGCAAATACTTATTCAGCGGCTTTGGTTTCGCGTTTCAAACCGCCGCCAAGTGCTTTATACAAGTCGGCAAGATTTTCCAAACGGGTCAGCTGATTAGCCAAAAGAGCAGTTTCTGCGCTGTAATTGCTGCGCTCTGCATCCAGCAAATCCAATGCGCTGGATACGCCATGTTTGTAGCGCAGGCTGATGAGGCGCAGGCTGTCGTTGTAGGCGCGGCTTTGTTTGCTCAAAGCGTCATAGCTTTTATCCAGCTGTTCGCGTGCAACCAACGCATTGGAAACGTCTTTGAATGCAGATTGAACAGCGGCTTCATAAGCAACGATTTGTGCCTGTTGGCGCAGCTTGGCTACGTCAAGATTGGCTTTGTTTGTGCCCCAGTCAAAGATAGGCAAGGTGATGGATGGTGCAAAAGCCCAAATACCTGTGCCGCTCTTAAACAGGCCGCTCAACTCGCCGGAAGCGGTACCGACAGAACCGGTCAGGCTGATGCGCGGGAAAAACGCCGCACGTGCCGCACCGATATTGGCATTGGCTTGTTTGAGCGCGTGTTCGGCCGCACGGATATCCGGACGGTTGAGCAACACGTCCGAACTCAAACCGGCAGGCAGTTTGGTCATTTTGAACTGTTTGTTCAAAGGCAAACCGGCAGGCAAGTCTTCAGGCAAAGGTTGATTAATCAACATAGCCAAAGAATTGCGCGCTTGCTCGCGGTTTTTCACTGCAGATGCGTAATCGGCTTTGGCCGATTCAATCAGTGCTTCCTGTTGGCGCAAATCAACGGCGGAAATCACGCCGGCCTTATGGCGTAATTGCGAGAGCTTGTAAGTCGCTTCACGGGTTTGCAATACGCGTTGTGCCAATGCCATGGTTTCTTCGGCGTAGCGTTCGTTAAAGTAGGCTTTGGCAACGGTAGAAATCAGGGTCAGATGGGCGGCATCGCGGTTAGCAGCCACATTGAAATAACCTTGCAACGCGGCTTCGCTGGTACTGCGGACACGGCCGAAAAGGTCGAGTTCATAAGAGGCTGCGCCCAAACCCACGCTGTATTGGCTGCTGACGCTGCCGCCGCTCAAGCTGCCTTGACGCGAACCTGTACCGCTGGCATTGACGGTTGGCAATAAATTATTACGCGCAATCATATATTGCTTGCGGTAGATTTCCGCATTCAGTGCGGCTGTACGCAAATCGGTATTGCGTTCCAATGCGATGTCGATCAGGCGGTGAAGACGCGGATCGGCAAAGTAATCTTGCCAACCCAATTCGGCGGCACGGATACCGTCGTCAACAGTGTCGTATTTAAACGTATCGGCAACGGCAACTTGAGGCTGCTCATATTTCGGCATCATGGTACAGGCCGACAAAGCCACGGCAGCGGCAACGGCGGTCAGTACAGGTTTGAATGTAATCTTCTTCATTTTAGAATCCTTTAGCATTTTGAGGCCGTCTGAAAATTTTTCAGACGGCCTTTGCTTTAGTGCTTGTCTGAATCGTGTTTACCGTCTTCAATCATGCCGGCTTCAGCGGCGTGTTTGGCGGCCATCTCATGCTCGTGTGCGGTTTCTTTAAAGAATTTGCGCACAACCACATAGAACAAAGGCACAAGGAACACGGACAGAATCGTACCGATCAACATACCCCAGAACACGGTCGTACCAATCGCACGTTGGCTGGCGGAGCTGGCACCGCTGGCAACATAGAGCGGTACTACGCCCAAGATGAAGGCAAACGAAGTCATGATAATCGGACGGAAACGCAGGTGTGCAGCGGCAAGCGCGGCTTCAAGCGCGCTCTTGCCTTGCGCTTGCAGGTCTTTGGCAAACTCGATAATCAAAATCGCATTTTTCGCACTCAAACCCATCACCGTAACGAAACCGACTTGGAAGTAGATATCGTTGGCGTATGCCGGAATACTGCCCAGCAGCGCTTCAAACATATTGCGACCCGTAACGCCCAATGCCGCGCCAATCAAGCCCAACGGAATGACAAGGATAACCGCCAACGGGATAGACCAGCTTTCGTACAAAGCAGCCAATACCAAGAATACAGCGGCAGCGGCCAATGCGTACAACACGACAGTTTGCGAGCTACCCTTGGCCTCTTCACGAGACTGACCGCCCCATTCCAGACTGTAACCGCCGCCCATGTCATCAACCATTTGCTGTACCGCAGCCATGGCTTGACCGGTAGATACGCCATTAACAGGCGAGCCGGAAAGCTCCATTGCAGGATAACCATTGAAGCGGACGCTTTGTTCCATACCGTTTTCCCAAGAAACAGTAGCAATGGTAGAAAGCGGTACGGCAACACCGGATTTATTCGGTACAGTCAGGTTCAGAATATCGGCAGGCTGCATACGGGCATTCGCATCAGCTTGCACCATCACGCGTTGCAGACGGCCTTGATTTGGGAAGTCGTTTACATAAGACGAACCCAAAGAAGAAGCCAAAGCAGTACGGATATCAGAGAACGAAATACCTTGTGCGGCTGCTGCGGAACGATTGATGTCGATTTTCAACTGAGGCGCATCTTCCAAACCGCTCGCACGAACGGTACTTGGGTTAAACAAACCGCTTTTGCGCATTTTGTCAATCAACTCATTACGCTTGGCCAACAATGCAGCATGGCCGCTGTTGTTACGGTCTTGCAGATAAATCGTCAAGCCGGAGCCTGTACCCAATTCCATAATGGCTGGAGGCACAATCGCCAAACCGAAACCGTCTTTCAGCGTAGCCATCATCATGCCGGTCAACTTACCGGAAATAGAAGTCGCATCACTGCCCGGAGCAGTACGTTCGCTCCAGTCTTTCAGAATAACAAAGCCCAAAGCCATGTTTTGACCGGAGCCTGAAAAACTGAAGCCGGAAACGGTAATGATGTTCTCAATCTCAGGTATAGATTTTGCCAGTTGAGTGATTTGAGCCAAAGTTGCGTCGGTACGCTCTTTGGTCGCACCGGCAGGCAGCTGTACGCTCAACATCAAGTTACCTTGGTCTTCAGTCGGCAAGAAGGAAGTCGGCAGACGCATAAACAAGAATACGCCCACAACAGTCAAGCCAATATAGACAACCATCATGCGCAAAGTCTTACGCAAGACTTTGGCAACCCAGCCTTCGTAGCCGTGCGTCCAGTTGTCGAATTTCTTGTTAAACCAACCGAAGAAACCTTTTTTCTCTTCGTGATGACCCTTCTGAATCGGCTTGAGCATGGTGGCACACAATGCCGGAGTCAGCGTCAAGGCAAGGAATGCGGAGAAGCCGATCGATGCCGCCATGGTCAAGGCAAACTGTTTGTAAATATTACCGGTTGCACCGCTAAACATTGCCAGCGGAACAAATACGGACATCAACACGGCAGTAATACCGATCACCGCGCCGGAAATCTGACCCATCGCTTTTTTGGTTGCAGCCTTAGGCGACAGACCTTCGCTCGCCATAATACGCTCAACGTTTTCAACGACCACAATCGCGTCATCGACCACAATACCGATCACCAATACCATCGCAAACATGGTCAATACGTTAATCGACATACCCATGTATGAGATAAAGGCAAAACCGCCCAACAGGGAAATCGGTACAACAATGGTCGGAATCAACGTATAGCGGATGTTTTGCAGGAAGAGATACATCACCAAGAATACCAATACGATGGCTTCCAAAAGCGTATGGATCACTTTCTCAATCGAAATATCCACGAATTTGGAAGTATCGTAAGGAACTTTCCAGCTCATGCCGTCTGGAAAATACTTCTGCAAAACCGCCATTTTTTCTTTCACGGCAGTCGCCGTTGCCAAAGCGTTACCGCTGTTAGACAACATCACTGCCATACCGGTGGTGTTCACACCGTTCAAGCGGGTGGAAGAAGAATAGTCCTGCATACCCAAGCTGACTTTGGCAACGTCTTTCAGATAGACGTTCGAGCCGTCAGTATTGGATACCAAAATGATGTTGCCGAACTCTTCAGCAGTGCTCAGCTGACCTTGCGCTGTAACGGTCGCCGAAATGGTCTGACCTGCAGCCGCCGGCAAAGAACCGATGGAGCCTGCAGAAATTTGGATATTTTGAGTAGCCAGTGCGTTGGTTACCGTTGCAAAAGACAGGTTGTAGTTTTGCAGTTTTTTCGGGTCAACCCAAATACGCATGGCGCGTTGCGCACCAAACAATTGTACCTGCCCTACCCCGTCGATACGCTGCAGTTCAGGAATGATATTGCGCTGGGCGTAATCGTTCATTTCCTCAATGGATTGCTTTTCAGAAGAAAGCATGACCACTTGCAAGAAGTTGGAACGCGCTTTAGATACGGTTACACCATATTGCTGTACGGTAGACGGCAATGTGGACAACACTTCCGACAATTTGTTCTGCACGTCCACCTGCGCCAAATCTTCATTGGTTTCCGGTGTAAACGTCAGACTGACGCTGCCGCTGCCGCTGGAATTGGCAGAAGTCGTCATATAGTCCAAACCTTCCACACCGTACATATTACGTTCGATAACGGCCAGTACGCTGTCTTCCATTACCTGAGCAGAAGCGCCCGGATAAGTAGCGCGCAAAGTAATGGTCGGTGCAGCAACGGACGGATATTGGGAAATCGGCAGTTTTTGAATGCCGAAAATACCCGCTGCGATGATAAAAATCGCAATCACCCATGCAAAAATGGGGCGGTCAATAAAAAACTTAG